>Ga0114976_10003081_pt1 | contig 10441 bp, 9 predicted proteins | sample S_130805_EF_Meta_FD_87319 | JGI IMG/M metagenome (GOLD analysis project Ga0114976, IMG submission 87319) | Freshwater microbial communities from Lake Simoncouche, Canada to study carbon cycling - S_130805_EF_MetaG | ecosystem: Environmental > Aquatic > Freshwater > Lake | place: Lake...
ATATTGCCATATTAAACTGTTTCTAATTGTAGAGTTATCTGTGTAATTGTAGAACATGAAGTAAGATAAAATCCTAGTACATCTCCTGCAGTTATAGTTGTTGTCCAACCTGTTAGTGTAGAATCTTCGTACTTAATTGCGGATGTTAACGTTGGTTTAGAACTTCCACAAATTGAATCTCCAACTGTTGGAGGGAAGTTTGCGTAGGTGTCTTTCCAGATGTCTAAGACAGCCGAACCAGATACATCAGCTAGTAATGTTACTTTAGTAATTGTGCTTGTTCTAGGGGCACGTACGTACGTAATAATGCCGGGTGTAATGACTGCACCATTACCAGCAAATACTGCTGTATAATTTAAACCAGACAAACCTGAAGTACCTGCAGTTCCTGATTGACCACTACTTCCAGAACTTCCTGATTGACCTGAACTTCCTGAACTTCCTGATTGACCTGAACTTCCTGAACTACCATTTTGACCTGAACTACCGGAACTACCGTTAGCACCGCTTGTTCCGGAAGTTGTGACTGGTTGTTGTGCAAGTATTAAAAGAATGTTTTCACCACCAGTAAATGAATGACCTCCATTAACATAAGTTACTGGAAATGTCCAATATGAATTTGGTGCTGCTTCAGTTCCTGCTCCAAAGATCCAAGTTTGATATGCAGTAGAATCGTTTGCATCTTGAATAATAACTCTTGTACCTGTTTGAATTAATCCTAAGAAAACATCAATATCATTATTGTCTCTATCTAAATGCGATATGTTAATTTGTGTTGCTGAAATTTGTGTGACGTTATTCCATAACAAAAATGTGTTTCCAGGATTTCCTGCTTGAGAATTTGTCTTTGCATTATATGGAAATAGAGTAGTTGACTGTCCGGACACACCGCTGGTTCCTGAACTACCTGAAGTGCCTGATAAACCTGAACTACCAGAACTTCCATTCTGTCCAGAACTACCAGAACTTCCATTCTGTCCAGAACTACCTGAACTTCCTGCTGCACCTACACTACCACTCGTTCCAGAACTTCCACTACTTCCTGCTGCTCCTGCACCACCACTGGTTCCTGAACTTCCTGGTGCACCTACACTACCACTGGTTCCTGAACTTCCTGCTGTGCCTGGTGAACCTGTACCCGAAGTTCCAGAACTACCAGAACTTCCTGAACTACCAGAACTTCCTGAAACTCCAGAACTACCAGAACTTCCACTAACTCCACTGCTACCTGCAGTTCCTGAACTTCCAAATATAACTATTTGTCCGGCTGAATTCTGTGCTTTTAGTACTCCATTCTGTGAATACAAACTTACATATCCAAATCCAGGCGCAGGTGGGTTTGAAGGATTTTCTCCGAACTGTATCTCACCGGCTCCATCTATTCTTAATTTACCTGTACCCATTATAAATTTCCGTTATTTTGTAATTGAATCCAATTAGCACCGTTATAAAAAGCCATAACTTGATCATCAGAAGAGTATCTTATCATGCCTGCTACTGGTGCTGCTATTGCTAGAATGTTTGCTGTTGTATCTGTAGGCACTTGTCCTGCTATACCTAACTCATAAACTTCATCGACTGAATTTACGTACTTAATTGCACCATTCTGTGCAAACACAGAAACATAATATTGATCTGGTGTTTCAGGTGTTGTGTTTGAAATACCAAATGTTATAAATCCGTCGTCTTGTAATTTTAAATGTCCTCCCATGTTATGATGTTAGTGTTAATGTTAAACCTCTTTTTATCATTAAATAACCCGTGTTAGCTATTTCAAGTGGCTGACACGTATTAGTTGTATCTACCTCAATAATATAAGGTGAGTTTGTGTAATCAATTATACAGTTATTAAATGAACCTGAGTAATAAATCTCATTCTGAAAATTCTCGTTATCAGAAACATAAACAATTTGGTCGATTTCTGGTGGTGTATAAACCGCCATGATCATTTGACCTTCATCAATTAGTATTCCTGTTGCTGGATCAAGAGTGGGATCTTCTAAATTCCAAACTTTGTAAGAATAGTTTCCTGGGGGGAAAACCATTAGGATAGAATTCAATGGATCGTCTTCTGTTCCTTTTTGCACAGTTGTTATTTCAAACTGTACAAATCTAGAATTTCTCTTAATCACATCAGGTCTGACATAACTGTAATGATTTGTATATAAGCTACGAAATCCTATTAGGAATTCATCGCCAAAGGTCTGTACATCCGATGTGATTGTGTCGGCATAAATTACAAACTGGTTAACTCCTACGTTTAAATTTATCATACAGTAATTTCATTTAAAAGTAATCTATAACCAACTCCACCAATAGTAATCGGAATCCATTTATCTGCCGAATATGATCCAGATTGTAACGTGGATGGTGAAATTGTTAATTTATTATATTCATTTACTGTGTAATTAAAAGATTCCGAACCTATTGTCGGATTCAATGTAATCCCTGTCAAATATGCATTAGAATACATGCCTAAGACTCCTGAGTAAGAACCAGTTCCTCCATTTCCTGCTCCTATAATAGTATTATAAGATCCTGTAAGTAAACCACCTGTATAATATCCAACATAGGTATTGTCAGTTCCTGTAGTACCTGCATAACCTGCTAAAGAACCTAAGACTGTATTTCTATTACCAATTGTATTACTTTCTAATGCTCTATAACCTAATGAAGTATTATTACCTCCTGTTTGATTTGCTCCAGGTCCTGCTAAATAACCAATTGCAGTATTTGCATCTCCTGATACTAATCCCCCTAATGTTGAATATCCTACACCAACATTATAACTTCCTCTTGTATTAATAGCCAAAGTAGATGACCCTATTGCAACGTTATAAGCTCCGGTAGTATTAAAATATGAAGCTCCGTTACCAAATGCAATATTGTACGAGCCGGTAGTATTAGAATATAAAGTTCCATTACCTATTGCAGTATTGTTCGAGCCGGTAGTATTAGTTCTTAAGGAGGTATTTCCAATAGCTGTATTGTAACTTCCTGTTGTATTACTATACAAAGCAGATTGACCAATTGCAAAGTTATTAGATCCAATATTATTAGAATATAAAGCAGAATCTCCTATAGCTGTATTGTAACTTCCTGTTGTATTAGTGAACAATGTTACTGCACCGAATGCTGTATTTCTTTGTCCAATTGTATTATTATAAAGGGCATTATCACCTACACCAGTATTGTAACTACCTGTTGTATTTGTGACCATGGCATAAGCACCAATAGCTGTATTTCTTTGACCTATTGTATTGTAATTTAAAGAAGCAACACCTATTGCAACGTTTTGCGTACCTGTTGTATTTCTTTGTAAAGCACCAACACCTATCCCAACGTTACCACCAGTTGCGGTACTAGCATTTAATGCATTGTATCCTATTGCAACTTGATAATTTGAAAATGTACTGCTGACACCTGCTAATGCTCCAATAGCAATATTACCTATTCCAATAGTATTACTAGATAATGCACCATTACCAATTGCAAGATTGTCAGCTCCAGTAGTATTTGCAATTAAAGGAAATCCTAATCCAGAAGCTGTACCACCAATTGCTAAGTTATTTCTAAGATCACCTCCGCCGTGTGAAAATTTAATTCCAGAAAATAATAAATCAGTACCATCGAATTGTAAGTTTGGTTCTGCATTAATATCAGCAAATCCAGTTGCAGTTAAAACATAATTATTAACGTTATTAGTTACACTAATAGACGTTCCTGCTGTTCCTGATGTTCCAGAACTTCCTGAACTACCAGAACTACCTGAAGCACCATTTTGACCAGAACTACCTGAACTACCATTTTGGCCAGAACTTCCAGAAGTACTTGACGTTCCAGAACTACCTGAGGATCCATCAGCTCCTGAGGTTCCTGAGGTTCCTGGAAATCCAGCATTACCACTTGCTCCACTACTTCCTGAACTACCTGAACTACCCGCGCCTCCTGCTCCTAGTATTGTGGTTGTTCCAGCGTCGTTTACTATTCTTAATTGTTTATCACTTCCTAAGAAAACATTACCAAATCCAGCAGCTGGTGTTGCTCCACTTGTACTTGCAGCTTGAGATATTAAAATATTACCTCCTGTTGCACCTAATTTAATTGTTCCTGACATAGTTATCTGTTAATATACATGAGTATGTATTCATGAAAAACTGACATAAAAAAAGGCCAGAAAGATTCTGACCCTTAAAACTATCCGAACGTCCAGATGTTTTGTGTATTTTTGCGGGGGTACCCTCGCAGAAAATTATGCTGCTTCGAAATTGATACTTGCAAAAGTTGCTTCTGGAGTAGATTGTACTTCGTAAGCCATTGCTGGTTCTTGAGCAGTAAGTGTTAGTGTGTATCCGTTAAGATCACCAACAGCTGTACCAGTTACAGAAGTACCTGCAGAAACTACTGCACCTCTTGTAAGACCCATTAACCAATATTTTCCGTTGTTATCAGTAAAGATAACTTTCAGATTTCTGTTACGTGCAACTAAAAGAATTTCATTTCTTTTCTCTGCAGTCATTTTTTGAAGATTTAAGGAGAATGCTTGTTCGAAGAAAGCAGTTCCGTTCTCATTGGAGATATTGAAAGTCTCTGTGAATGATCCTACGTTTTTAGCGATTTGGAATTCATACATTGTACCAGTTCCGCCTGTTGCGCCAGTAATCAAAGATTGACTACCAGTTGCAGAAGAAACTGTCAGAGTACCGAAATCAACATCAGCACCAATGTAAACACTACCGCTTACGCCACCGATTGAATCGATGCAGTCTAAAGCAATACCGTATGTTAAATTACATGCCATGGTTGTTGTTTATTATTTTAAATAAGAGTGTGACCTAGTGATCACACTCTTTTATTGTTGTTCAGATTAAGCTATTGTTGAGATGAACTGGTTAGCAATTGCTGCAGTTCCCATTCTCCATGCTGCCAAGAATTTAACATCATCTTGAGAAGGATCGTAATAGAACTTAAATTTATCTTGATCGTTGTTAAGACCAGTACCGAAGAAAGCGTATTTCTTAGGACCTAAGATTACAGTTGGAAATGCAGGAGATCCAGCATCTGTAATTCCTGGAGCTGCAAACACTTTAATGTTTGTGCCTGGGAAGATAAAGCTGTTTTCTGGAGATCCAGATACGTTGCTGATGTTAGGATATTGTAACAAGATAGAGTTACCTTTAGCTTGTAAACCTTGTACTAACTTAGAATAAGTTGCATAAGACACATACATGATAAGGTCATCCTCTTGTAATACTGCTGGGTTATTAGCAGCTAATTTATCTACCATTCCGAAGAATGCAGCGTAAGAAGTTGAAGCTGAAGCAAAACCTGTTGCTCCACTTACATAACTTATAGCGCCAGAAGCTACTGAAGTTTGATCGATAAGACCATCCAATGTAGAACCGTCACCAGCCCAGATTGTTTGTTCAATATACTTGTTAATTTCTCTAACTTTTAAATCACCAATTTGTTGTTCGAAAACTGGTGTTTCGTTTGCATAAGCAGAAGCGCTCATGACAGAAGAGATCCAGTAATCTCTAAGTGTTTCCACACACATTACTTCTTTTAATTGCTTGGTAGCAACTACTAAGTTTTGTTGTGTAAAGATTGTGGTATTACCAGTTGCTCCAGCAAATCCGCAAGAGTAATCTTCAACAGATACACCAGCACCTAAGATGTTGATTGCTGTAGTTCCTGCAGTTAGGTTTGGTCTAACTGTTAAGTTTTGTACGGTTTGTGGTTTTAGTACCGCGCGGATAATCAGGTCTGTTGAAAGCTGATCAGTATAGGCGGATAAACCTGCTACATTAAATGACATAGTTTTATAATTTTATTATTTTTTTAAAGAATTATTAAGTTCTTTGAATCTTTCTACGATATCCGTAGATTGATTGAAATCCGTTTTAGAATCATTCATAGTTGTAATCTTTCCGGCTGCAGGTGCTTTTGCAAATTTTGCATAAGATTCTTCCATTTTTGCCATCTTAGATTTCATGTCTGCCATGTCAGTTACTAATGGTTCGATAGCCATCATTACCTTCTTCATAGCTTCTGCAATTTTTTCTTCTACTGCATCTGCTACGGGTGTTGCTGGTTCAGATCCATCAACTGGACCTTCTTCTGCCATTTTTACTTTTTCAGCTTCTTCAACTACTTGTTCTGCCTCTTCTGTTGCTTTTGGCTCAATTGAAACGATAGATCCAGCATCGTCAACTAAGACTACTGATCCATCTTCTAAAGTATGTTCACCTGCTGGAGCTGGAGATTTGCTACCGTCTTCTGCTACTATTGCTAGTGCAGCACCTGGTACAAATTCTTCCGCCTCAACTACAGTTCCATCCATTAGTTTCGCCGAAGCCAACTTAACTTGCAACCCAAGAACGACGCGGATTTGATTAAGTTTGTTTTTGTAATTCATCTGATTATTTTTATTTTGATTTACGTCCATGAATATGTCTTTTTTGTATCTGACATTTCCTGATCCGATTTTATTTATGAAGCTAGAATACCCATAATAGAATCTATCATGTCTTTTTCGCTTTGTATTTTATCATAGTCTACTTTATCTATAAAATTACCTTCTATAGAGAAGCCTTGGTATTTGCCAGATTTAACCATTTCCCAAACTTTAGGGTCTGTTACTTTCATTTTAACCATCCAAGTTCCTACTGGTACACTTAAGTTATAAACTGAATTAGCTTTATCGTTTTGGTCCTCTACTAACCAAGATTCGAAAATAAAACTTCCGCCTGCAACATTTTCGTTGTGGTCTAAATTAGTAGATCCAATTCTAGTTTCACGCATAAATTTCTCTTGAATCTTAGCAATTGTTTCTTTAGAGAATTTAACATAATATGTCTCTCCTGTTTCTTCGTCTCTTCTAAGTATTTCCATATCCGGTACCATAGCAGGACCAACTAGAACTTGCTGTTCTTTTTCCACTGCAAAAGCAAGTTTAGTCTCTGTTGACTTTTTAGCTTTAACCGGAACACAATTCGGTGTACCATCGTCTTTTAATCCATATGCTTCGTAACCGTCCCAACATGGATTAGGTTCTATAAATTCTTCTGTAATAGGTCCACCAGATATCCAAGCATCACAAGTTCTTGCTCCTGCACATTTAAAATCAAATGCTTCGCAATAACCTAAACCACCAGCTTCAATTGTGTCGTAAGGATCTGCGAGGGTACCTTCACCAATTCCTGCAGCAATACAAGCAAGCATTTCTTTTGTCTGTACAAAGAATCCGCAGTTACCACATCTTGCACTTTTAGCATCTTCAATCGTCGTGTTAAATTTATCTGCCTTTGCCTGCCAATATTCTTCGTTAGGCTGACCAGGATTTAATGGTCCATAATGAGCAGCATCTATTGCTTCTTGGCGGTTAGTAAGATTTAATTCTATATCTGTTGTAGCTTCTGGACATCCGTACACATTTAATTTAGCTAATTTTTTCTTTCTTTTAGGTACTTGATCTACATAAGGAGATAAACCAGAAGTATCATAACTTAAGTCAGTTCTAATACTTTCTAATTTGTTACTTGCCCATTCTATTCCTGCTTGTCCACCCCAGGCATCTACCATTAAACCACCACATCCTTCTGAATAAGGTACATCTTTGTGTTGTAAATGTCTAGCAAAACTTGCCATACGTGCTATAGTCTCTTCTGAAATAGCTTCACCATTTGCTAATTGGTTAGCTCTTGCTTTACCAACTGGTGTACCACAATCACCCCATCCATTTTCTTCTGCCCATGCTAATGCTTTTTTAGCAGCATTCTTAGCAGATTCTGGATAATCAGTATAGGATTCAAATTCCATTTCTTTAGAAAATCCTTGCTCGTACATAGAAATACACATAGCAACTGCTTGGTCTTGGTCTTTACCTTCATCTATCATAGCTGGTATGCATCTACCCATATAATCAGATTCTGATTCTCCTGCAGAAGGTTCTACAAATTTTTGATTACGCATGTAAATGAAGTATCTTTCGATAGCAGGTTGGTCTACAAGCGCAATCGAGGAAACACCAGATTCTTCTAGTTCATCCATTACTTGTAGTTCTATAACTCGCTTTTCTTTATTTTTATTTTCCATATTAGAATTTATATATGTGAGTATGAAATCTTATAAACGTGCCAAATCTGCTAATTTCTTATCTGCTTCTGCTTGGCCGTAAATATCAGATGCTACCACATAGGTCTTAACGATAGATTGTGGTTGATTCATCATCATTGTCTGTATAGCGTCCATAGACGCTGTCATTCCACCATTCTCATATTTACTATTACCAGCAGAATTAATCGCGTTTAACATAGGTAAGAATGAAGCTGTGGATCGTTTATTGATTACAAACTCACCGCCTTCTAATTCACCCATTCTTGTTTTAATACCTCCGCTAGAATGACTAGGTCCTGTCAATAAACCACCATCAGCAAATTTTCTTCCTGTAGGAGCAGGACTTTCTGCTGGCTTTGTAACAGCAGTAGTTGGTCCTACTGATTGACTATTAATTTCACCAATTGCTTTTACTGCTGCAGCAATGGTTGTTGCTATAGAAAGACCTGCCGAAATCGTATTAATAGTTACCCAAGGTTGTCCAAAAGTTACTGGAAATGCTGCTACTGATTTTGCATTTGCTAATGCTGTACTAGCCACAATTTGTCCAATCGTTGCTGCCTTTTCTATTACTAGTCCTGCAATAGCAACTGCTTTATTTTTACCTGCTATTTGTTGTAGAAGTTGACCCGCTTTAACAGCAAGATCTAACTTAGCCATAGTGATTGAAGTACTTGCTTCAAGTTCTGCCATTTCAATAGCTGCTAAATCTTGAGCAGATTGCTGTTTAATTTGTTTTCTTTGTTCCTCTGTTAATTTAGAATTGTCTAATAATTCTTTTTCCCTTGCTTGAATAAGTTCTTTTTTACGATCATAGGAAGTTGTAATATCAAAAAATTCATTCTCAATTCCTAATAGTCTTTCGTTTTTAGCATTTTCTTTATTTTTAATAATTTCCTGATTTGTTGCTGTATCGTTTGAAACTATTAAACCATTAATTTCTTTCTTTTTAGCAAGAATTTGATTATCATAATTGGATTCAATATCTGCTTTTTGTTTAGCGTATTCTTCTGCTTTTAAATTCTTTCCTTCTAATTCATTTAATTCAGAATTTTTAGTACTTTCTAATTGAACAAGAGTATCTTCAGCAGCTTTTTTATTAATATCAAATATTTTCTTTCTAGCTTGCTCTTCTGTAATTTCTTGTTTACTTAAAGCAATTGAAATAATATCTAACTCTTTTTGTTTCTGTGCTTCTATTCCTTCAATAGATTCCTTAGATAATTTTTCTTGGTTTTTCTTTGCAATTTCTAGTTGTTTAACACCATCTTCATTTAAAGCATCTTCTAATTTTTTAGCATAATCAGCACGGATTTTTTCTTTCTCTGCTTCTGATAATTTCTTATTTTCAATCTCAGCTTTGTATCTTTTATCTAATAATTCTTTTAATACTTCTCTTGAGGTATTTTCCTTAGTAATTTCTAATTCAATTTTAGCATCTAGATTTGCACGTATTTTTTCTAATTCTTTTTCTCTAAGTTGATTTCTATCTTCAGTATTTTGTTTTTCTGTATCTGTTAATTTTTTAGTTCCTTCTATAAAACTTTTTGATGCTTGGTCATATCTTTTACCAAAATCAGTAACAGAAGATTTTGCATCTTCCCAAGCACCAGTAAAATCTCCTTTTATTAATTTACTTACTGCAGATCCTATTTTACCAAGTCCTTGTAAAAAAGAAGACATTACAGAATATGAAATTCTAAATGCATCTGTTACAAAAGGCATTGCTTTAGTTGCTAGATTTATAAATCCATCTATAACTGGTTGTAATGCAGAAAGAATACCATTGAATATCCTTTCCATTCCAATCAATAAAGGTTGGAATTTTTTCATTGCACCTTCTGTAGAACTAAATGCACCTACCAATCCAGCTAAAAGAGAAACAAGTAATCCAATACCTGTTGCCTTTAAGGCAGCACCCCAAGATTGCGTAGCAACCTTTACTTTATTTAGAGCACCTCCAAGCATTCCTAAGGGTCCACCTGCAGATTCTAAAGTATCAATCCAATCAGAAGATGCACCTTTTGCACTTTTAATCTTGTCTTCAAGATCATCAATTTGATTAAAAAGTTTTTTCCACTCATCTGATCCGACTGCAGTTTGCTTTAGTTGTTTTTTTAGTTCTTTTAACTGAGCAATTGAACCTTCTACATTACCATCTACTTCAATATTAATTTTAACCTTTTTTTCTGCCATTTCTTTTAATTATTTTATATCGAACATGCGTATGAACAAATTGCATCGCTTGCTGATCCATCAAGATCAACATCGTATCCAGGTCCAGCTGCATATCCAGTAATTTTATAAACATTTCCATCTCCAT
>Ga0114976_10003082_pt1 | contig 10441 bp, 10 predicted proteins | sample S_130805_EF_Meta_FD_87319 | JGI IMG/M metagenome (GOLD analysis project Ga0114976, IMG submission 87319) | Freshwater microbial communities from Lake Simoncouche, Canada to study carbon cycling - S_130805_EF_MetaG | ecosystem: Environmental > Aquatic > Freshwater > Lake | place: Lake...
CAAACTCCATTCGAGAATCTATCGGCGCCTTTGCTCCAGACATCATTGTATCCATCTCTGATATCTGAATAGGCTCCTTATCAGGAAAGTAAATGACCGTTCCCATGGTATCTAGACCACGTCGCCCCGCCCGTCCTGCCATCTGAAGGTACTCGGCAGTATTGAGAGTGCGCATGGAATTCAGACGCTCATCGTATTTCTTCAGACCGACAAAGACTGCCGTCTTTGTTGGCATATTAATCCCCACTGCAAAGGTCTCAGTAGCAAAGAGAACCTTAATGAGCCCCTTACCAAACAGTAACTCCACGATCTCCTTTAGCATTGGGACAAGTCCACTGTGATGGAAGGCAATCCCACGTTGGACAAGAGCAAAGAGATCATGGTACTGTGGCAACTTCTCCAGGCTCGACTTGTTTCTAGAAAGATGAAAGGACCAGATATGCCTGACTGCAGCAGTTTCGGAGGATGAAATAAGGGACCCCTCCACCTTATCTGCATACTTCTCACAGTCCTTCCTTGATAGAACAAAGAAGAGGGCAGGAAGTAACTCCTTGGCTTGAAGAGTAAGAATCAGTTGGTTCATCTGATAGAGGAAACTCGTGGGCTGGAACTTATCGCTGACAGGCCCATCCTTCCCTGCAGCGACTGCCTCCCGCACGCGCTGCTTGAACTTCTGGTACTTGTCATCTTGATTCACCCTCCAGCGCAGCCAATCCTCATAGACCTTCCTAGAATAGTGATTCTTTGGATCCATCAAGACGTGGAACTCATTTCCGTAATACAGATGATGCGTCAAGGGAACAATACGATACTCGGTGCTAATCAACTGAATGGATCGCTGCTTGAGTTTTCCTAGCCATTCCGCAAAATACTCAGGATGATCCAGAGTAGCAGAAAGCAAGATCAGTTTCACTTCTGGCGGCAGCATGATCATGACCTCCTCCCAAATGTGTCCGCGGTCACGATCATTGATATAATGGCACTCATCAAAGATTACCGCATCGAGGCCATCGCAGGTAAGTTCAGCAGTAGGGCCCAGATCACGCGTCACTGAATTCTGCTTGAACAGCAGGTTTCTCAGAATTTCCGTTGTCATGATTACCACTTGAGCATCTGGACAGAACTTGATGTCACCCGTCATAATGCCCACTGAGCCAAACTGCTTCTTAAGATCATGGAACTTCTGGTTACTCAGAGACTTGATGGGTGTAGTGTAAAACACACGCCCACCCTTCCTCAAGGAATATGCGATCTGAACCTCGCCTACCAGAGTCTTGCCAGAGCCAGTCTTGGCTGTGACAAGAACATTTTGCTCAGAACAAATTGCCTTCATAGCGTGTTGCTGAAAGGGATCTAGGGGGAAGGTATAGGTAATCGGAGGATCTGCAGGCATGTCTGAAGGCCCCTTGCTTATGTCGGCTATGCTAAGATACGTTGTCATGTGTATGGACTACTATATCACTCTAGTACTTCAATTTTTTACCTTAGATTAAAGGATGAACAAAAAAAGAGTGTATAGTTTACATCTAAGACTTCACCTACTCAAGACTTAACCCTGCTATGCGTCTTGGGCGAGAAGGGGCGGGGAGACTCCCTGCCCGCAGCCATCTCAGGCCAATCCTCTGGGGAAGTCCAATAGCCAAGAATAGTCCCATTCGGCTGAACTACGCCCCCGCACTTCTTCAGAAGGCGCTCTGCAAAAGGTGAGTCCTTCTCGCACTCCATCATGCCACTCCACGTGGTAAATGACGGCTGTGAGGGAAACTTCCTACCCATGCGCTCCTCCACCTTAGTTAGACGAGCAACCTCCTCTGCAGGTAGAACCTTATTTCCAAGACGGGCCTCGCGGATATTCATCTGCACCTCCTCACGTGTCATACCCGTCTTAGAGTCGACCTGAAGCCAGGCAGTATTCACCGGCTCAAAGTAATGGACGCCTGGAACCTTGGATGCAGCGATGGTAGACATGTGTGTGCTAGACATACGGTGTGAGGGCTGCTCAATTTTTTAGGTGGCTGCTGTTATACACCGCCTAAGGATATATAGGTAAGAATAGTTAAGAATGATTGTTATTCCTCCGGCTACAGTGCAAGAAGGGCTCTTCAAGGCAGTCGCAGAGAAGACATGGAAGCAATCTCTTGTAAGTCAGCCCGACTTTTGCGATGCTCTTAAATCTGAGAATAGAACTCTTATTGCAGAACTACTAGTAACCTATGAGGATGGAGAGCATCACTCATGCATCTTTCATTACAGGTTTTTCAGGGGCGACCTCTATTGTTTTATTGAAGAATCTAGTAGATGAAGGGGTATCGCCTTTGGATCTTTCTAGTTGTGCTTGTTATACTAGTACATCTATTAAGATATATTGAGCCCTTCATGCCAGTGTATCTTATTAACCTTGATCGCTGCCCTGGGCGCCTTATGTTTATGGGATCTCAGTTACAATTATGCGGTGTACCCTTTCATCGCTTCAATGCCTATGATGGAAAATCCTATAAGTTTTCCGATGAAGAGAAGCGAAAACTGTTCGGAATCATGATCAAGGAAAGTTACTATCTAGAGCGGCATTCTAAGTCTGAGCGTGAACAGATCTTTGCTCAGATGAAGATTGAGGAGCCGAATTATCAGAAACGAATCAATGTGATGGCGTGTGCCCTAAGTCATATTAGCGCCATAATGGCATGCAGAAATACTTCGGATCGCTACATGTGCATTCTAGAAGATGATGGCATACTATGCTTACAGATAAGACAGCGTGTGAATGAGGCGATTACGAAATTAGACGCCTATGATCCCGATTGGCATATTCTCTGGTTATCTGGAAAAGAGATTAAGACACACGAGCAGGTCATCTATTGGAATAGCGGGTCGCAGTCGATTTATCGCATGGATCCCCCCGAGTATAACGGCCAAGGCGGGGGTGCGTATGTTCTAAGTAGAAAGGGAATCAATCATTATCTCAAGGTCTACGATGAGAGGGGGTGCTCAGATGGGTTTGATTGGTTCTTGTTGCGACAGATGGATATTCAGCATGGCTACGGAGTATATCCTTGTTTTGTCGATATTCATATGAACTTCTTACCTTCTACCATAGGTAACAAGCCTGCCTATATCGGAAATAAGTCTAATTTATAGGAATTCTATGTGTATCATACATTGTAATTTACTGCATGGCCTTCAATATCACTATAACTCGCTCGCTGCTTAGCACATCGCGTCTTTGGTATAACAAAGGTATGGGATTGCTGGAGAAGTTTCCATGACTGGTCGGTGGTCTCAAACTCGCCCTTATGCACAGGTAATCCCATATATTCTTGTTTCCTGGCATGCGGCAGTCCACATAGTCTAGAGGTCAAGATCTCCTGCCAAAAATCTAGTAAGACCCTGCGAAATGCTGGCTTCACAAGATAAGAAGATGCAGTCTGACAGTCTTTCGTTCTGCGCAGTAAGGGGGAATACTCAGAATCCTTCCTACTTCCAAAGCCTAGACATAGAATATCTGCATCTGAGGCCAAGAACTCCTGAATAACCGAATCAAGAGTGCTGCGATCTACTAGAAATGTGCAGTCATCTTCGCACACCCATGTTGCTATAGTGTCAGATCCAGATGCAAGAACATTTAGATGTGACATCAGACACCCAAGTGCACCATTAGATGGTGTATAGTCTGCCTTACTTCGAAAGGGGGTTAGACCAAGTTTCTTACACTCAGCCTCAAAGAACTCCCTCCGATCAGTTCTATGCTCCAGATTAATATATATGGGGCCGTGAAACATAGAGAGTATACTTAGCAGATGTTTAGATATCAGAGTAATGGCATATGACTAATCTCGACAGATGAACCTCTCAAGGCTTCTGCATAGATTAGCCTACCAAAGGCCGAGGAATTCCTACCGCCTGGAGAAAGTAAAAGATGCGATGCCTTTGAACATAAGAAAAAATCAGTCAGATCCCATTTCCAATGCTCAAGAGGTTTCGTATTGCGAGGGCGATATAAGAAATATATGGGAACTTTCACCAGCAGTTCTAGTGTATCTCGGTCATGCGTTGAGCCAGAATTTGTCGAGACATATACTAATTCTATAGCAGGATTCTTTTCTAAAAGAATATTAATGCACTTCGCCACTTGATCAGGCTCAGTAGACTTCCATAGGCGCTTTCCAAGTTCACCCAAGAGGATATTCCCTCGGTCGCCCCGCCGCCAATGCACACCTAGGCAATTCTTAGTCAGCATGTCCTCCAGACTCTTAGTACCTAGAGGGATTTCAGGTCGTTTGAATGGAAGTGTCTTATAGAGTCTAGTATACTCTAGCGGCTCATCATGGCTCTGTATATCCCATCTCCCTGGCATATCGAAAATTTTATACTGCGACTCAGAGTCTTGTGTAAACACTATGCCCTTATACTCCAGAGTTAAATAGGTCATATTTACTCGCTTCCCTGAGGCTTCGGCAAATTCATCCAAGGATAGAGTAGGAATACTGTACTCAAGAAGTTCTGTTGATGAAATAGATCCAATAGTTAGAATTGATTTCTCCCAGTGCTCATTCTTATATACTTCCACCATGTTATTGTCACGGGGACAAAGAGGAAAGTTAGGGGGGACTATGGCGCAATGCATTGCCCTACAGATTTCTACAGCATTTAGAATATTGAAATAATAGCAGCCAATCTGTTCTGAATTTGCTGTAAAAGGACGTTGGTAGAAAAAGACGGCCTTGGTAGAAGTTGGCATATAGTATAGTGGTTGGTGCCGTCTAAGCCTACCTCCTATAATGGCTTAAACACCTCGTACCATGTATACTTGGGTACAAGGAGGTACAGTGGCGTATAGTAGTCCAGTAGCTCAGTTGGTTAGAGCGTCGTGCTTATAGAAAATTCTATACGAATGTCACGCGGAAGTCGCGAGTTCAATCCTCGCCTGGACTAACTTTGTTTAGCATGTAGTACATTCTAAACAGAGTTTCATTATATATTACTTTTTAACTCGTAATACAATGGTTGCAGCCTTATCTGAATATACAGGTAACTTCAGTTCTAACCAATGTGTTCCAATATCATAGCGGTCATCAACAGACGGTCCACCGTTGACCCATTTTGTCATCACAATTTGAATCTGTTGATATAATTGCTTATCGTTTGTAAATAATCCAACATCTTTAAGTTTATGAAGTAATCGTATTGTTTCCTTTAATCGATCTTCTTTTGTCTTTATCGTTGACATCCTAGATTCTAACTATGCCTCGGGTTTTAGACCATTCGATTACCTACTGAAAACATAGGACCGTGCATGTGCTGCATGTACTACATGCAGAACCTATATCATAGCGCCCATTGAAATAGTCGAGCCTCGTCTCATAATTAGAAAAGGAGTATGAGCATTTATTCGACCCACCACATTGAAGGGGGTTACATGTTGCCGCAGCCTGCGCTATAGAAAACTGTGCCTGTATATTGTAAAAGATTGTCTTCTCTCTTAATTGCCGTATTATATCACTAGCGTCCATTCTATTAGGGTCTAAACATTTTTACCATTCTTATATGAAGATGTGTGGTATTTTAGCACGCTTAGGAACTAAGACTAATCTTACTCCCCATGTAAATAGGCTGCAGGCTAGAGGGCCTGAACATACGCGGATTGAAGAAATTTCTGACACAGTTAGCATGGGATTTACGCGCCTCGCCATTAATGGCCTGAGCGAAGACGGAATGCAACCCTTTACCAAGGGCCCTCTTACATGGGTTTGTAATGGTGAAATCTATAATTACAAGAGTATTGAGGAGGACCTAGGATGGACCACCCCTGGCGCATCTGATTGCGATTGCCTCGGTGAACTATACTTGAAGTACCGCGATTCGCCTGCAACTTTTTTAAGAGCCTTAGATGGCGTCTTTGCCCTAGTCATTTATGACGATGAGCGCAAGCAACTCTTTGTCGCCCGGGATCCCTATGGTGTTAGACCCCTATTTATTGCATCTAAGCCTAACTTCCAAACCATGACCTATTCTACCCACATGTTCGTGTCAGAGATAAAGGCGGCATCCCCCAATTTCGATATTATTACACCCTTCTATCCTGGACATTACAGCATATATGATACAACTACTCTTGCTCTCCTGAATACCTTCCAGTATCATACGATTCCATGGATTACCCAGCCCCAATTCGATCCTTCTGCACATGATTCCCATGCGGCTGCAACTGTTGCAGTAAGATATGCTCTAGAAGAGGCTGTCCGCAAGCGAATTCCCTCAGATGTTGAGCCTGCATGTCTACTCAGTGGCGGACTTGATAGCAGTCTCATTGCTGCCCTTGTCCAGCAAAACCTCAAGCAACTGAAGCGCCCCTCGCTTCAGACATTCTCTATCGGATTTAAGGGATCCTCAGATCTCTATCATGCCAAACTTGTCGCAGAGTGGATCGGCTCGAGGCATACTGAGATTGTTATGACACCTAGTGATTTCTTTACACGAATCCCCGATGTTATCCGAGCCATTGAGACGTGCGATACCACCACAGTAAGAGCAAGTGTCGGAAATTTTCTCGTGGCAGAAGTAATAAAACAGAAGTCTGCATGCAAGGTCGTATTTAATGGTGATGGATCCGATGAACTCTTTGGAGGCTATCTTTATTTCAATAATGCTCCAAATGATAATGAATTTCATACTGAAACTGGCCGGCTTCTCCAAGATATTCATTTCTTTGATGTCCTGCGCAGTGATCGCTGCATCAGTGCTAACGGACTTGAGCCTCGCACACCCTTTCTAGATAAGCAATTCGTCGCCCTTGTACGCAGTATTCACCCTAGTTTACTTAGACCCATTCAAGGCGAGAAGGTAGAAAAGGCACTTCTACGTGATGCATTTGATGACGGGGTAACACTACCCCCAGAGGTCCTTTGGAGACGTAAGGAAGCATTCAGCGACGGTGTTTCAGGTGCCGAGAAGCCATGGTACCAGGAGATTCAAGATCATCTGAGTGTTCCTAAGGACTGGAAGGATACTGCAGAAATCTCCTATTCCAACTATTTACAGCCAAAGACTCCTGAGGAATTTTATTACAGGCATATCTTTTGTGGGGAATATGGGAATGGTAATATTCAGAACCTGTGGCCCTATCGCTGGATGCCTAGATGGTGCCCAGAGGCAACTGATCCGAGTGCTAGGACTCTATCCCTATACTAGGATATCTAAACCACTCAGACATATAGTATACAATGACACTTATTCTCGATGTCAGGGAGGCAAAGGGTTCTCTTGAGCACTTCCAGCAGGCTGGAAATAAATTAATTCTTATCGGTAATGGAATTGTTAAAAGCCCTGGTCACCCAGCAGGAAATCAGCAATATTCTTCTCAGGTGGACTTCCTTCGCCTTCTATATAAGAATACCTATGTTGCTGTGAATTACAGAAAACTAGATGGCACTACCTTGCTCATGGGCGAATATTATTTCAAGGCTATGGCAAAACGCCAGAGTTTTGAGGGATTCACGTACTTCGAATACACGTTTATACGCACGAGCAAGGGCATAACGAACAGCGCAAATGTACTGAAAAATTTGAAGTATGAGGCGAAAGTAGTATCAGTATGATGACATGCGTGTCAAGACGAGCACATCCTGACAAGCAAAATATGCAACTAGTAAACGCCCTTGGGCAACCAGGGAAATATATTTGGACAGAATTTAGATGTCCAAATGTAGTTCCAGACTCAGGCATCTGTAGTGACTGTAAGATTAAGTTACCGAAATACAAGTATCAGTCAAATCAGAAGTGCGATCATGGTATAGTAGGGGGGCCGTATCCGACAGATAGTAAGTTGTATGGCTCTCCCTACTATGAGAAGCAGATAAAAGAGGGGTGGATCCTGAAGCCAGAGGATGAACTCAGGGCTAAGGAGGCAGTAGCAAAGGCAAGTAGTGACATGCCGAGAAAGAAGGTTGTGCCTACTAATGAGGTTGTGCCTACTAATGAGGTTGTGCCTGTACCTTCGACTGTAAACGTAGGTCTACCTCCAGTGAAGGAGAAGAAGCCTCGCGCTAAGAAGGAGAAGAAGGATGCCCCGCAGGTAATCCCTGCGCCTATCATTCAGCCTGTCCATGAGCCCAAGTACAGTGAAACCATGGCGCCAACGATTTACGTCGATGAGGCCGATGTGATCACAGTCAAGGTCGTTAAGCAGAAGATCAGTGGCAAGGAGTATTACTTAGATAGGTCAACAGGAAAGGTGTATGCCTCTCTCGCTAACGGCGTTGGAGAGTATAAGGGGCGGTACAAGGACGAGGCCCTAGATACTACCTATCCAGACTCTGACGCAGAGTAGCAAAATAATCCATGGCATTTCTAATAGCCTGATCCATATTAAAATACTTATAGGATGCAAGCCTTCCTACAAAATGCACATCTGGCTTGGCTTGAGCCAAGGATCTATATTTTTCATAAAGATCCCTATTTTCCTGTGTAGGCACTGGATAATAAGGTTCTCCCTCAGAAGACGTTGTCTCATAGGAGATCATCGTCCATGGACTTATCTGAGACAGAAAGTGCTTATATTCAACGCATCGCGTATAGGGTGTATCCAAGGAAGGGAAATTTACAACCGCCGCCGGCTGATGATAGCCTGGCTGGTAGAATCGCTTCCACTCAAAGGCAATTGATCTGTACTCTAGTTTAGGTAAACCTGAATCCTCAAAATACGTATCAATCGGCCCAGTAAAAATAAGAGTCTTCCATGTTCGTTCAGATGCAGGCGACCATGGATAATTCAGTTTCACTGTAATCTTCGGATGATCTAGCATCGACTGCACAATAGAGGTATATCCATGCTCAGGCATAGCCTGATATCTGTCTGTAAAATAGCGCGTATCAAAATTCGTTCTTATAGGTATCCGTTCAAGAACGGAAGGGTCCAACTCTTTCGGCTCCTTGGCCCACTGTTTTATTGTATATGTCTTTAGCAGAGCCTCATAAATCCTCGGACCCACCTTTGCTAAGGCTCCCTCTTCAGAGTTAGTTATGGATTCACAGGGTATCTTTTCTTTTGCCAGCCAGTCGAGCATTTCTTGCTCACTGGCTAAGTTTAGATTAAACAGCGAATTCACGGTTGATAGTGTAATTGGCATGGGAATATAGGTTCCTGAGACATCTGAGAGTACATGGTGATCCCAGCGCTTCCATGAGCCGAATCGCTGCACAAACTTCCAGACCCCCTCATCATTCGTATGAAAAATATGCGCCCCATACATGCTAATGCGAATTCTACTAATCGGGTCTACAGTATCATAGACATTCCCACCAATGTGATCTCGTTTATCAATAACTAATACCTTCTTTCCATCGTCTGCCGCTAAACGGGCTATTGTTGCACCAGATAAACCTGCTCCAACAATACAGAGATCGTATTGGCTCATTACATACTATATACCTTAGTATTTAGATCGTCCTATTTGTCCGTGATATGGATACAGTGACTGAACGTGAGAGTGTTGAAGATCTTGATATTGATACACTTCTTGTTCTAGTCACAGGGTTTGTGCTGCGAGCAGGGGAGCGTGTAATACTTATAGTAACTGTTCTCGAGAAGGGATTGGTGCTAGGAATTGCACTGCGTGAACGAGTTATTGTCCCTGTTCTCGAGAAGGGATTTGTGCTAGCGATTGGAGTCCGTGTAACAGTTATACTAACTGTTCTAGAGAAGGGATTTGTGCTGGGGATTGCACTACGTGACATGGTTACTGAGGTTGACTTTGAGGCTAGATCACTAGGTTTAGTAGTAGGAAGTGAAGAAGGGCTTCGACTGAGTGTAATACTAGTCGATCGTGTCCGAGTTACTGTGCCTGTTCTCGAGAAGGGATTGGTGCTAGGAATTGCACTGCGTGAACGAGTTACTGACCCTGATCTAGAGAAAGGATTTGTACTAGGGATTGCACTACGTGACATGGTTACTGAGGTTGACTTTGAGGCTAGATCACTGGGTTTAGTAGTGGGAAGTGAAGAAGGGCTTCGACTGAGTGTCATGGTAACTGATCGTGTACGAGTTACTGACCCTGATCTGGAGAAGGGATTTGTGCTGGGGATTGCACTACGTGACATGGTTACTGAGGTTGACTTTGAGGCTAGATCACTAGGTTTAGTAGTGGGAAGTGAAGAAGGGCTTCGACTGAGTGTCATGGTAACTGATCGTGTGCGAGTTACTGACCCTGTTCTCGAGAAGGGATTGGTACTGGGAATTGAACTGCGTGACATGGTTACTGAGGTTGACTTTGAGGCTAGATCACTAGGTTTAGTAGTTGGAAGTGAAGAAGGGCTTCGAGTGAGTGTAATACTAGTCGATCGTGTGCGAGTTACTGACACTGTTCTCGAGAAGGGATTGGTACTGGGAATTGAACTGCGTGACATGGTTACTGAGGTTGACTTTGAGGCTGGATTTGTACTAGGGATA
>Ga0114976_10003083_pt1 | contig 10438 bp, 6 predicted proteins | sample S_130805_EF_Meta_FD_87319 | JGI IMG/M metagenome (GOLD analysis project Ga0114976, IMG submission 87319) | Freshwater microbial communities from Lake Simoncouche, Canada to study carbon cycling - S_130805_EF_MetaG | ecosystem: Environmental > Aquatic > Freshwater > Lake | place: Lake...
ACGGCACAGGGCATTCAGCTCATGTCGACGATCACGTCAGCCGTAACCTCACGCAAGCACGAGCTCTACAACCGCGTGCGCTCGCTCGTGGGTGCGGTCGGCGGTGGCGTCACGATGGAGATGTTCGGCCTGGATGCGCCGGAGTTCCCGTACCGTCCCGATTCTGAGTTGCTCGCGGTCGCGTCTGCCGCGTACCGCGACGTGCTCGGTGGCGAACCCACCGTCGAGGTTTCGCAGTGTTCACTGGAGCTCGGCATGTTCAGCCGCCGCGTTCCGGTCGCAGACATCATCTCGATTGGCACCGAGTTGCACGGGTTGCACTCGCCCGCCGAGAAGGTGAACTACAAGTCGGTCGAACGCGTTTGGCCGCTCGTCAAAGAGGTCGTGTCACGCCTCTAGACAATTAAGGGAGAGAAACGAAGACCCGCTTGTTTTCAAGCGGGTCTTCGTTATCACTGGTGTGGAATGTCTATCTTGTTGGTCCCTGTTCAAGCAGATACTCGGCGGTCTCTTCATCTGTAATAAAGACGTTGATCCAGCCGCCACGTACCGCAGCCAGCGCTGCATCGCGCTTCGCTTCTCCGCCAGAAACCCCGATTCTTCGGTCGGCCTTCTTGATTTGCTCCAGTGTGACTCCGATCACGAGGTAGTCGAGTTCGGAGACGACGGGTCGTCCATCTTTATCGATGAATCGCAAATTAATTTCACCGACGGCCCCGAGGCTACGAATCTTCGCAAATTGCTCCTCCGTGAAGAAATTACCCTCAGCCATCACTTCAGAGCGGATTTCGCAGTTACCCAGGCCCACGAGCGCGATGTCGAGGTGGTTCAACGCCTCGAGCGTGGAACGCGCAAAGTTGTCACTCTCTAGGATTGCCGTTTTGACCGAAATAGACGGCACGACTCCCGGGACGCGCAGGAATTGGGGAGTGGCATCGGTCAGGTTAGCCAAACTTTCGGTTGCTTGTGTCGCCAAATGTTGCACACCCGGCTTGCCGACCCCACCAAGCATTTCGATGATGTGTTTGGCCTTTGCGTGCGGTCGATTAAGGACGTCGACAAAGGCGCGCATCGAGTTACTCCACGACGTGAAGCCGATGTCCTTGTCTTCGATGGGCATAATTTCAAAGACGTTGGCGAGGGCACGTCCGAGTGTGCGGGCACGTTCCTTCTCGTCTTCGCCGGTCGCATCAACCACGTGAACCTCGAGCAGCCCGAATTCACTTTCGAGTCGTTGTTCGAGGTCGGAATTCAGTCCGGGTGGCGGAACGATAATCGTGCGAACGATGTTCGCCTCTTCGGCAGCTGACAAGAGACGGGACACGCGCGCTTGCGAGAGCCCGAGCTGACGCGCAATCTCTGATTGGACCATTCCGCGGTTGTGATACAGATGCGAAACTTTTGTCATCATGCGAAGTTGATCGAGATCGGGCTCCGGGCTCATCGGATGTTCCTTGCTTTCAAGAGTGGTACATGAATATTTTGTCAGATTAGGAATGAATCTTCGCGTCGTTACCTTGTGAGTCAGAACGAGGGTCGGCATAGGGGCCCGAGCAATAGAAATTCGAGCGTCGTCCTAGTATAGTGAATGCATAATCATATATTGACTAAGTATTTGCAAAAGATTCGGTGACCATTTTTTCTAGGGAGACCTCGTGAAACAGACCGCGCAGACCCCGCAGACCGCGCACTTTGACCTCATTGTGATTGGCGCGGGCATTAACGGCCTCGGCATCGCGCGAGACGCCGCCGAGCGGGGACTCCGGGTCGCGCTCGTCGAGCAAGAAGATTTCTGCGCCGGTGTTTCTGCCTGGTCGGGCCGGCTCGTTCACGGTGGACTTCGTTATCTCGAACACGGCGATGTCCCGCTGGTTCGTGAATCGTTGCGAGAACGCGAACGCCTCTTTCACGTTGCTCCCCATCTGGTCAAGCCGGTTCGGCTCATCATGCCGTTCTTCTCGCGAAACACGCGACCGTCGTGGATGATCCGACTTGGCATGATCGCCTATGACGTGCTGTCATTCGACAAGAGTGTTAAATCACACCGGGTCATGTCAGCCAAAGCGGTTGCCCAGCGATTCACCGGTATCGAGACGACAGGTCTCAGTGGTGCAGCCCTGTTCACAGATGGCCAGGTTGAGTTTGCGGAACGTCTCTGTACCGAACTTGCGGTCGCGGCTGGAGAGGCCGGAGCAAGGTTCTTTCTGCACTCACGGGTTACGCGCATCCTTGTTGACGGAGACCGCGTTATGGGTGTCGAGGCGACACGAGCATCCGGCGATGTGTTCACGCTGACCGGTGACATCACGATTAACGCGGGCGGGCCGTGGGTCGACGATGTCCTGCACGGCACCGACAGCGCGTCGGCAATCGAGTCGAAACGACTCATCGGTGGATCTAAGGGAAGCCACCTGATTGTTGATGCTTTTCCTGGAGCCCCGCGCGACGTCGTCTATTACGAATCTCAAACAGATGGTCGCCTTGTGCTGGTCATCCCGTGGATGGGTCGCTACCTAATTGGCACGACTGACCAACTTTTCGATGGCGACCCTGACTCGGCCCGTTGCGAACCTGACGAGGTCACTTATCTCTTAACTGAGGTGAACACGCTCATGCCCGAAGCGAACCTCACGCTGGATGACGTTCTTTACACCTACAGTGGCGTTCGCCCGCTGCCCTTTAATCCCGGTGTCAGCGAATGGAAGATTCCACGAAGCCACATCGTGCTCGATCATGCGAAGACTGGGTACCGGGGCCTGTTGTCGATCGTGGGCGGCAAGTTGACGACGTACCGGCAGCTAGCTGAAGATGCAACGGACGTCGTGGTGAAGCAGCTGAAGCGTGGCGCAGTCAAACCGGTGAGCAAGGACGCCCCATTTCCGGGAGCTCGCTCGACCGACATGACGACGTTTGCCAAGAATTTCGTTGCGAACTCGTCGGCACAGGCTGCCGTGAAATCCGACACGGCAGAGCGACTCGTCGCCATGTATGGAACCCGAGCCGAGCAGATTGTCGAACTCGTGCAAAACGACCCCAAATTGGGGGAGCGCTTCGACCCGAAGTCGGCTGCCATCGCGGCTGAGCTGGTCTTCGCCGTGACGGATGAATATGCCGAAACGTTGACGGACGTGTTTGCCCGCCGGATCTTGCTCGCGTTTGAGCCCGGACATGGTCTTGAGGGAGTTTCGCGAGCAAGCCAGATTCTTGGGGATCGTCTTGGCTGGAGCGCGAAGGAGCGCAAAGCCAATGAAGCGGAATACCGCGCGTGGCTCGACCATCTTCGCGTTCCCGAGATGGTCGGAGTCAACGCCTAGCCTGTCGTCGATTCACCAGGCAGTGACAGGCTGTTTTCGAACGATTACAGAGAACAAAGGAGTTCACATTTATGACCGCTCGATACATCCTTGCTCTCGACGAGGGATCTAGTAGCGCGCGCGCGGTGATTTTCGACGACACCGGAAAGCCGGTGAGCGAGGCCTCGCGAACCATCGATGCTCTGTTTCCAAATCCTGGCTGGGTGGAACTTCGCCCAGAAGACCTGTGGAATGCTCCCCGCGATTGCATTGGTGAGGCGATGGCTGCGGCAAACCTTGCGGCGGACGACATTGCCGCCGTGGGTGTGACCACACACCGTGAAACGATTGTGATGTGGGATCGCAAAACCGGTGAACCCGTGCACAACGCGATCATGTGGATGTCCAAGCAAACCGATGACATCATTCGCGAGTGGTCGGAGCGGGGGCTCGACGACGAGTTTCGAGCCCGCACGGGTGTGCGAAACGATTCCTATTTTTCTGCGGGCAAGATTGCGTGGCTACTGCGCAACGTGCCCGGGGTGCGCGATCGTGCCGAACGCGGAGAACTGGCAATTGGCACCCCGGATGTCTGGCTGCTCTGGAATCTGACGGGCGGTACGGCGCATCGAATCGAACCGAGTGCTGCATCGCGCACCGCTCTGCTCAATATTCATCGTGCAGAGTGGGACGTGGACCTGTGCGCCATGCTCGATATTCCGCTTAGTTTGCTTCCGGAACTCGTGTCGTCGGACGCGCATTTTGGCGACCTTGACCCCGGCGTACTCCCGGGGTCGAGTTCGAGTCCCGTACCTGTCACTGCGATTCTTGGTGACCAGATGGCCGGGCTTTACGGTCAGGCTTGTCTCGAAACGGGCAGCACCAAAAACACTTTTGGAACGGCCGGAGTCCTGACCGCCAACGTGGGGAACAGCCCCGCAATTATGGACGGCATGTCGAGTAGCGTTGCCTGGAAAATTGGCAGCGAGGTTGCGTACGAGGCCGAAGGTGTGGTCTTTCACAGCGGTCAAACGATTCAGTGGATGCGCGACAAGCTCCGTCTCTTTGCGTCTGCCGACGAAGTTGAGCCGCTCGCGAGCCGAGTTACCGACAACGGTGGTGTCTACGTGGTGCCCGCGTTTGCGGGGCTGTGCGACCCGTACTGGGACCGCGACGTGCGGGCGGCCATCCTTGGTCTGACGCTCGCGACGGGAGTGGAGCACATTGCGCGCGCGAGCATCGAGTCTCTCGCCTACCAGACCCGAGACAATGTTGAGCGATTGGTGGCCGGCGGAATCGACATTCCGCAATTGCGTGTTGACGGCGGTGCCACGAGAAATAATCTGCTGTGCCAATTCCAGGCAGATATTCTCGGAATCCCGGTCGCTCGACCGGTTGGACTTGAGCGCACTGTGTTGGGTATCGCGCATCTCGCAGGCGTACGTGCCGGATTCTGGGGCGTACGAGACATTGCCGACCGCTGGTCACTGGAACGCCTGTTTGAACCCGTGATGAGCGCAGACGAGCGGGAAGCGCTGTATGGCGGTTGGCAAAACGCCGTTGCTGCGGCACGGAGTCTGCCACCGTCCTTCTGATCCCGAATCCGACCCTCGTAGTCTTGGGATATGAACAAGCGAATCGCGGTCCTCGGAACGGGAGCAAACGGCGGAGCCATCGCGGCAAGTATGACCCGTGCCGGTTTCGACGTGACATGCATCGAGCAGTGGCCAGAACACGTTGACGTGATTCGACATGACGGACTGACGGTTAATTCGCCTTCTGGACAGACGGTGACGAAACTCGCTGCCGTCAACCTGTGCGACGTCGCCACATTGCGAAAGCCATTCGACATTGTCTTCGTCGTCGTCAAGGGCTACGACACAAGATGGGCGTGTGAGCTGATCTTGCCCCTACTCACGCCGGACTCGCTCGTCGTCGGCGTGCAAAACGGAATGACAATCGACGACATGGTTGCCATCCTCGGACCGAATCGCACCGTCGGTTGTGTCATCGAAGTAGCCGCAAACATGTTCGAACCAGGATTGATCACTCAACAGACGGGAATGTGGTTTGCCATTGGGTCAGAAGACGCCTCCGTTCAACGCCGCCTGTCGGATGTCGCCGAGGTCTTGTGTGCGGCCGGAGAAGTCGAAATCGTTGACGACATCCGTTCATCCAAATGGATGAAACTCGTCGCCAATGCCGCCGAGCTTGTGACCTCGGCGATTCTCGATCTGCCGCTGCTCGAGGCAATTGCGCTTCCTGGCATGCACGAGTTCATGACGGAAACAGGCAAGGAAGCGGGACGCACGGCGGTCGCTCTCGGACACAAAATTGTTCCAATCTTTGGCATGGCTGACATCGACACGTCGAGTCCTGATGCCTTTGCGACCGAGTTGCTCGACCGTGTGCTGACTGATTATTCCCTCCCGGACACGCGCACAACTGTGCTTCAGGACTGGATGAAGAGACGGCGTGCTGAGATTGAAGAAATCAATGGGCTCGTCGTGCGTGAGCAGGCGCGGCTTGGCGGTCATGTACCGGCGAATGAAATCACGTTGCGACTCGCGCGTGAAATTGAGGCCGGCACGCTCGAGGCAGGACCTCACCTGGCCGATCGATTGAGTGCCGCACTGAAGTGAGACGCCCTATCGTAATATTGAGGTAGCCCCTCGCGTGGCGCCACCCAGGCCAACTCCCCCAGGTCAGAAATGAAGCAAGGGTAACCCGGCTCTGGCGGGTGCGCGAGGGGTCTTGCGTAGGCTGGACTCATGGCTCGAAACGTCTATGTTGCGTCTGTCGAGGGTCACACGGGAAAGTCGACCGTCGCCCTCGGTTTACTCGATGCGCTCCGCGGTCGCTACGAGCGGGTTGGGGTTTTTCGCCCCGTCGCGCGCACTGTGGCTGAACCTGATCACGTGGTCGAATTATTGCGTTCGGTGGCGAGTGTGAGCATCCCGTATGACGACTGCATTGGCGTGACTTACGCCGACGTGCACGCGAATCCGGATGGGGCGCTCGCGACCATCATCGAGCGCTTCAAGAGCCTTGAATCGCAGTGCGATGCCGTCGTCATCCTCGGTTCTGACTACACCGATGTGGGAAGTCCGACCGAGTTGGAATTCAACGCTCGTATCGCCGCCAATCTCGCGTCGCCCGTCTTGCTCGTCATCAACGGTAGGCAGGCTTACACGGCCGATCAGCATCTCGGGCAGGTTGCCGCCCGCACCCCGCACGACATCGCTCAGGTTGCCGAACTCACAATGGAAGAAATTCGTCATTCTCACGCGGTACTCCTCGGAGTTGTTGTCAATCGGGCTGAATCCGGTACCGCCGAAGAGATCGTTGCCGCACTTTCGAGCGTGGTTGGGTCTCAGCCCGTCTGGATTGTCGATGAGGATTCCGCACTCGTCGCTCCGCGCATGACTGATCTCGCAGCAACAGTCGATGGCGACCTCCTTTTCGGACCGATTGAGGCGCTGCACAATGAAGCCCTCGGTGTGGTCGTGTGCGCAATGAATCACACGCACTCGCTGGAGCGAATTTTCGAGGGCGCTGTGCTGATCATCCCGTCTGACCGCACGGAAGTTTTGCTCGCGGTGTTGATGGCGGAGCAGGCCTCGGGGTTTCCGAGTATTGCGGGCATCGTGCTCAATGGCGGGTTTGAGTTGCCCGATGTCATTCGTCGGTTGCTCGACGGTGCGGCACCGCGTGTGCCGATTGTGAGCAGCCGCTATGGCACGTTCGAGACGACAACTCGCGTCACCAGTGCGCGGGGTCGCGTCGCGGCGAGCGATTCCGAAAAGATTGCGCGAGCTCGTGCGGTGTTCTCGGCCCGCGTTCCTGCAGATCAACTCATGGAACGCGTTGAGAACATATCGAGTACGGTCATGACCCCCTTGATGTTCCGCTATTCGCTCCTGCAGCGTGCGCGCACGCAGCTACGGCGCATCGTTTTGCCCGAAGGGTCTGACGATCGCATCTTGGCCGCCGCGGCGGATGTTTTGCGCGAGGGCGCAGCCGGGCTCGTGATTTTGGGTGACGAGAAGGATGTGCGTGCCCGAGCATCCCGCATGAATCTCCTCCTCGACGGTGCACAGGTTGTCTCGCCAACCGACCCTGAATTAGTCGAACGTTTTGCAATTGAGTATGCGAACCTGCGGTCGCACAAAGGAATGACGCTTGAGCATGCCCGGTTGGTGGTGCGCGATCCGTCGTATTTCGGCACGATGATGGTTCACCTCGGGCTCGCCGATGGAATGGTGTCAGGAGCGATACATACGACTGCCGACACGATTCGACCAGCCTTTGAAATCATCAAGACGACCGACGGAACATCTGTCGTGTCGAGCGTGTTTCTCATGGCGTTGGCCGACCGGGTCTTGGTTTATGGTGACTGCGCGGTTATCCCCAATCCGACATCCGAACAACTCACCGACATCGCAATTTCCTCGGCCACGACCGCTAGCGCATTTGGCATCGAGCCACGCGTTGCAATGTTGTCGTATTCGACGGGAGATTCGGGCTCGGGAAACGACGTTGAAAAGGTCAGAGAAGCGACACGTTTAGTGCACGAGCGCCGACCTGATCTTGCGGTGGACGGACCCATTCAATATGACGCGGCCGTTGACGCGGCCGTTGCTCGCACAAAGCTGCCTGATTCTGATGTCGCCGGTCGAGCAACAGTGTTCGTCTTCCCTGACTTGAATACGGGGAACAACACCTACAAGGCGGTGCAACGATCGGCGGGTGCCGTGGCAATTGGGCCAATTCTGCAGGGATTGCGCAAGCCGGTCAACGATCTCTCGCGCGGTGCGCAGGTAGATGACATCGTCAACACCATCGTGATGACGGCCATTCAAGCGCAGGGGACAGCGGGAGGTGCCACGTGATTCCGGTACTTGTCGTGAATAGTGGCTCGAGCTCACTCAAATTCCGACTCATCGACGTGACTACCGGTGATGACCTCGCGTCCGGACTCATCGAACGCGTTGGATTAGGGGAGGTTAGAGACCATCGCCACGCGCTCGAGCTGATGATTCTCGAGTTGACTTCGGCGTTGCATGACTATCCGCCGGTCGCTGTTGGTCACCGTGTCGTTCACGGTGGCACGCGTTTCACAGAACCAACCGTGATTGATGAACGCACGCTCGTGGGCATTGCTGATCTTTCCACGCTCGCCCCTTTGCACAATCCGGCGAATCTCGTTGGAATTGAAGCCGCAATGGATGCGCTCCCTGACATCCCTCATGTCGCAGTGTTCGACACCGCCTTCCACCAGACGCTCGCACCCGAGGCCTACACCTACGCCCTCGATGCCGAGCTCGCGCACACCTACGACATTCGTCGGTATGGGTTTCATGGCACGAGTCACCAGTTCGTGGCTGCGAGAACCGCCGAATTCCTTGCGCGCCCCGAGACCGATCTCAAGTTGATCATCTTGCATCTGGGGAACGGGGCGTCGGCCTGTGCCGTCGATGGGGGCATTTCAATCGAGACCTCGATGGGGCTTACTCCGCTTGAGGGCCTCGTGATGGGAACTCGCTCAGGAGACATCGATCCGGCCATTCTGCTGCACTTGAATCAGGTCGCCCACATGAGCATCGACGACCTCGACAGACTGGTCAATCGGCAGAGTGGACTGCTCGGGCTTTCCGGCAAGGCGGACATGCGCGATGTGACCGAGGCAGCCGCAAATGGTGACGCGCGTGCTGAGCTCGCGTTGAGTGTTTTCTCGCACCGCATCCGCCATTACATCGGAGGCTATTTGGCTGCTCTGGGCGGACTCGATGCCGTTGTGTTTACGGCTGGAATCGGTGAGAATTCCGCTGTCGTACGGGAGCGCGTAATTTCGCCACTCGCCCATCTTGGACTCAGGCTGGACACGCAAGCAAACATCGAGAAGTCACACCAGGCGCGTCGAATATCACCTCCCGGGGCGACACCTGACGTGCTCGTGATACCCACGAATGAGGAATTTGCGATTGCCCAAGCAGCGTACGCGGCACGCGCAACCTGACCGCTCGGTCGCACCTGCAACGTACTATTGTCTCGTGGCCACCGCACTGTATCGCCGTTACCGGCCCGAGTCGTTCGCCGAAATGATCGGGCAGTCTCAGGTGACCGATCCGCTGATGGCAGCTTTGCGGTCGAATCGCGTCAATCATGCGTACCTTTTCAGTGGGCCCCGCGGCTGCGGGAAAACTACTTCCGCGCGCATCCTCGCACGGTGTTTGAATTGCGCCCAAGGGCCAACCGACACGCCCTGTGGAGTGTGCGCGAGTTGTATTGAACTTGCGCGTGATGGCGGTGGCTCGATGGATGTCGTTGAAATCGATGCCGCGAGCCACAACGGTGTGGATGATGCCCGCGAGCTTCGTGAGCGCGCGGCATTCGCGCCGGCTCGTGACCGCTTCAAAATTTTCATCCTCGACGAAGCCCACATGGTTACGCCACAGGGGTTCAATGCTCTGCTCAAACTCGTTGAAGAACCGCCGGAACACGTCAAGTTCATTTTTGCGACCACGGAACCGGAAAAGGTCATTGGAACAATTCGTTCGCGCACCCACCACTACCCATTCCGTCTGATTCCTCAGGCCCTGATGCTTGATTACGTCGAGAAAATGTGCGTGAGTGAAGGCGTGCTCGTTGAGACGGGCGTGCTGTCCCTGGTCGTGCGAGCAGGAGGGGGCTCGGCTCGTGACACCTTGTCGGTGCTCGACCAACTCATTGCCGGTACCGATGGAGATACGGTCACCTACGAGCGAGCGGTTTCACTTCTGGGCTACACCCATACGGCACTACTTGATGAGGAGGTGAATGCGCTCGCCGCGCATGACTCGTCCACCGCATTCGCGGCTGTCGACCGAGTCATACAAACCGGTCAAGATCCGCGTCGCTTTGTTGAAGATTTGCTCGAACGACTGCGCGACCTCATCATCGTGTCGGCCACCGGGCCGTCCGCGAGCACCGTTTTGCGCGGTGTCCCTCAAGATGAAATTGATCGCATGGGTGCGCTAGCGCGGGCCATGTCAAGCCAGCAGCTTTCGCATGCCGCCGATGTAGTGAACGCCGCATTGACAGATATGTCGGGCGCCACGTCGCCGCGCCTTCATCTCGAACTCATGATTGCGCGGTTGTTGGTC
>Ga0114976_10003084_pt1 | contig 10438 bp, 13 predicted proteins | sample S_130805_EF_Meta_FD_87319 | JGI IMG/M metagenome (GOLD analysis project Ga0114976, IMG submission 87319) | Freshwater microbial communities from Lake Simoncouche, Canada to study carbon cycling - S_130805_EF_MetaG | ecosystem: Environmental > Aquatic > Freshwater > Lake | place: Lake...
GAAATTTTCATCCCCCAAAGATGATATAAATGTCAATATACCTTGAGTTTCTTCCAGTATTTCAAATAATGGAGTTATATCTTTATCAATTCTAATGGAAGAATCCGCATAAACGATTATGTCATTTTCATTAGATTGATTTAAAAATTCATTAATAAAATATGGTTTCCATAACCAAAATCCAGCTCCTCTGGGTTGGTTCAGTATATGTGAATATTGTTTATAAAAATTTATATCTATTTTATTTTTATTTAATTCATATACCTCATCAAAAATATTGAATTGTCTTGCTATTTGTGCATTGCATTTTTGACTTTCTATGTGTTTGGGGTTTAAATCCGCATAATTAAAAAATATTTTCATCAGTTAAATATATTATTAGCTATTGTAGTTTCAAATCTACCATTTGGAAATGCTAATGGAGGTTCAAACCAATAATTTTTTAATGATAATTGTTTGATTACTCGGTTTAAAAACCAATCGGCAGCATCATTTGTAGTATTAAGTATTGGATATATTTTACATGCGCCACTATAACTGATTGCATACGCATGTGTGCATCTGGTGCCATCCATTTCATATACGTTCTTTCCTTCGGTGTATGGCGCATTCAGTCCGCAACATGATCCAACCCATGCTAAGTCCCAGTCTTGTGGTAATTGTTGTTTATATAGATTAAATTGATTGATAAAATCGTTATGTAAGAGAGCATCGTCTTCAAAAATTAAACAACAATTGTATTTTTTATCAACTATATCTTTTATAATTTGACAATGTTTTAACACTAATGATATTTCGGAATATTTTAATGGTATATTAGTTAATCCAAAAGAATTGTGTGCAAAACTGTTAAAAATTACAGGATATTCTTTTTTTATATCATCTATATTCCAATTTTCTTTATTATAAGATTCAATAAATTCAAAATCACGAATACCTTTTTTATTTAAATGGTTTATGATGTATTCTTTTCTATCTATTAGTTTATCCCAATGACAAACATAAATTTTATCAACATTTAAACCGTTCATTTTAAATATTTCAATATATTATCACACATTCCATCCAAAGTAAAATATTTTGAATATATTGATTGTGTATAATCCAACATTTCGTTATATTTTTCATCAGATATATCATTTAAAATATCATCTATCTTTGACATATCATTAGAGTTTACCAAAACTGCTAATTTATTCCAATCTAATTGATTCGAAAATGGAACATATGGGGTTTCGTGATAAATGTAAACTGGTATTGACCCTAATTGCATTGTTTCATAAAGTCTGAAGCTGGTACCCCCATATCCACGAGGGCATAATGTAAATTTACTTCTACTGGTAATATCTAAAAACAAATCCTGTCTATCGTTTTCTATTTTTGATGACCATTGTCTTGGTTTTAAGACATAATTGGGTTTATTTACTAAACATTCTAACATATTCATTCTTAAATCATATGCAATTTTACCGGGTCCTGGTATACTTTGGCAAACGCTACCAACAAAACTACAAAATATATCTTTTTCTTTTTTTTCTATGTTTTTGATACCACTACAGATTAAAGGTATTGGTATGCAATTTGGTTGATTCCCCCCAGCAGAGAATTTTAAAGTATTTTCGGGTAATTTTTGAAAAGGAGCATCATCGTGCTGTGATACTGTAAAATACTTTAAATTTGGATCCAATGAATCTAAAACATTTTGTAATTGATTTAAAAGATCATATCTATAAAGGTATAAATCAGTCCAACATACTGGTAAAAAATGATAACCAGTTTGATCTATTTCACTTCTTTTCTCTTTATAAAAATCAATAAAATATCTTTCGAGATATTTTCCTTCGTGGTATGGTGGATATGCGGGTTGATCCACCTCTAAGATGAATTGATTAAATTGTTTTAAGTTTATCATATTTTTGTTTAACTACATCTAATAGTTTTATTTTATTCTTAAACGATGATGTCCAATTTGCATGATGAATTATTATATTTTCCGGTATATTGAAATCCTCAAGTCCTTGCCAAGTTCCGGATGAATTGTTTGGTGTTATTCTTTGCCATGCAAGTTCTCCATATGTCCAATACTCTTTTGGTAAAAATCTCCATCTATATGCAATTTTATCATACTGTGGATTATTGAAATTTCTCATTAATGCGTTAAAACAAACTTGTTCTTCTGGAAAATTGTGTAAATTGCCTTGAACTGTTTTTAAAAAAGCTCTAGTTTTTGAAGTAGATCTCATTATAAAAAACCCAGTATTAACACCACCCCCATAATCATTTTGAAAAGCAGCATCACAACCTTCAATGTATTTTAACACATCGCTGCTAAAAGTTTTAAAAAATTGAATATCAGGATCGGAAAACATGAAACATTCTCCGTCTTTTGTTTCGTAAGCAGCATCGATAAAACATTGAACCTTATACTGCATTGTATCTCGCCAACCTTGACTGTGAAATTCTGAAGTGGGGCATACCTGTGGTTTAAATTTTACTACAAGTTCTAAATCAACGTCAAATGGAAAAGATTTGATAAAATAATCTTTAAACATATCATAATGCGATTCTGTAAATACTGTATATAATTTCATATTTTAATTGACATAATTACCAAATTTATCTCTTATTTCCACAAGACTACTTTTATATTTTCCAGTTTCAGAACCTTGTTTCAATATAACAGATGACCACAAAACTCTTATATCAACATGTGGTAAAATATAATTTAAAATTCTATCAATAGCATGAAAATTTGTACCCACCAATGATATTAATTTTTCGGCACATCTTATATTTGTTATGTAAGCACCCATACATCTGGTCATATATGATTCATTATAATATAATAATTTTGGTGGTGTTGGGTTTTCAACTTTTATACCGCAACAAGAACTTAAAAATGCAATATCGCCATCCAATTCTACAAACTCATCTGCGCATTGATTTAAATATAATGGTAAATTGATTGTTTCAAAATCAATGTCATCTTCTAATATTAGAACATTTTTGTAATTGTTTTGTATTTGTTGTTTATAACAATAAATGTGAGAATGGTTTATAGCTAAAACTTTTTTATTAATATTAAAGGGGTTTTTAAATTCAATTAAATTTTTTTCCGTTTCATACTGATCAACCCATTCGATTAAATGATTTATACCGAAATTTTTGAACATTGAAACAAGATACTCTTTGCGCTCTTTTAAAGGTTTCCAATGAATAATATAGATTTTACTATAAAAACTACTTAATTGCATTTTAAAAATTTTTTCTCTAATTCATCTTCATTATATAATGGTTCTAAAAATTGTCCATATGGTTTTCTTTTAATTAAATTTGAAAAAATAAACTCATGCCAATTTATTGCATATGGGGTTTTATCCCAAATCATGGAATTATAAATTGCTTCTGGTGATTTTTCATTCCATTTTAATTCGTGTTTTTCGTGGCAAATATAAACTTCTTTATTACCTATAAATGAGTTACTTTTATTATACATTTCCAAAGCAAAAGAAACATCCCATAGATGTTCTGCGTAAATATAATCACAAAAATTATGGTTATTTTTTAACCACCACTCTTTTTTAACCGCCCATGCATCAAATCCTGCGATTTCTATACGAAAAGGTATAATCTTATCTAAACTTTCTATCGTATAACAATCATGTCTAGAAAATGAATACGTTTCGTGTTCGGCTTTTAATATTAATTTAATAACTTTTTCAGTTAAAAGGATATCACTATTTAAAAATAAAAAATAATCACATTCTTGTTGAGATAATATGTCAAAAAAGTCTTTTGATAACGGTTTATCTGAAGTAGATTCTTTTATTAAATCTTTAGCTTTTCTCTTTAATAAAGGTAAATGTGTAAAATCTAAATCCGTGTTATTTTCATTTTCAAATGTTATATTATATAAATCAATATCTGTGTATTTTGATTTTATTTTTTTCAAAACGCTTATACACTGGTCTTGTCTTTTATATGAACCAAATATATTAATACCTATTGCTATTTTCACGGTTTAATTCTTTTTAATTGTTGAATTACTTCTTCTGGAGATGTATCTGCGATATCATTTACGTGAAAGTTATGTTTTTGATGAAAAAACTCCCATTGTTCTTGTATTCTTTGTTCTCTCGATCCATCTGGTCTATCTGGTGATTGTAATCGACTGGTTGCATTTGGGTTATTCATGATGTAATCGTCTGATTTTTCTATATCGGCAAAATACCAAAACGGTGCTACGGTGTCGATATCTTTTGCCAATCTCACCATCATGTCTATATCAAATGGATCTCTGAATGATGTATCATATAATCCAATTTTTTTAATAATCGATGATTTAAAAAAAACAAATTCATTGCACATGTTTGCATAAAAAGAAACCGCAATATCATCACTATAATTAACTGTTAGTTTCGGGTTTCTGTTATTTGGACTTCCAGAATTATAACTCATACTAACAAAAGAAAAATAATCCAAACCACTTATATTTGAAGTTTCTATGTATTTTTGAAAAATATTAACATTTTTTATTATTTGATCATCTTCAATTAGGAATAGATATTCAACATCTCTATTCAACAAATAATTTATACAATCATTTCTACATGCAGCTGGATAATAATTTTTTTTATGTTGAATCCAATCGCAATCGTATTTATTTTCATATTTATTTCCACCATTAACAACTACAAACTCATCTATATTTGCCCCATTTAAACTATCATATAATGATTTGAAATAAGATTCGGAGTTATATGTTACAACACCTACGCCAATTTTTTGATTATTTTGCATTGTTATAAATTTCTTTTAATTTTTTCAAACATTCTTTTTCAGTGGTTATCTTTTCCTCTGGTCCATAACCATATACAACCGAAAATCCAGTTTTCTTTATAAAAATATCAAGACCTTTTTTAAAAGTTTCTTGAAAGTTTTCATTTCTAATTTTACTTTGTTGATGATCTGGTAATATATCTTTCAAATATCTTGATGAATCATGTGCATCTGCAAAATATCTAAATGGTGGATGAAAATTATGCACAATTGAAAGATATGTATGATGTACATGTTCCATTGCATTGTAAAATTCTTCATGCATCAATCCTATTTTATCCAAAACACTTCTATGATAATAAGAAAAAGCTCCTAATAGATTTCCATATAAATCTATTGAGCTATTATTTGGATAATTTACAGTTTTTATCAAATTAATAGAACCATCTTGTTTTTTATTATGATTTCCATGTAATCCATAATTTAAATGTAAAATACCTGTTTTATTTGCCGTATCAATATAATGATCAAATACATTGTCGTCCACTATCTCAACGTCATCTTCCATTAAAAATATATGTTCGCATCCAGAATTTAATAAAAATTTTAATGCTAAGTTTTTAGCAACCGCAACTCCTTTTTTACCACCAGTCTCTATAAAATTATCAGGATAAACTGAAAGTTTTTCCAGACCATCATTTATTACTACAAATTCTATATTTTTATTTTTTGCAGCACTTGAAAGGGATGTGACTGAGTTTTTATAAAAAAAATCTCTATCGCAAGTTATTAAACCGCAACCAATTTTATTTTTTTGCATATTTGGTCTGAATTTCTTCTAATTGTTTCATTAAAACATCATTTGATACTGGTTGTGGGTCGCCTTGAGATGGTATATATTTATGTTTAAACATAAAATACGCATATGATAGATTTACGCTTTGATCGGCGTTATCCATTTCTTTATAATTTTGCTTTTGTATTTTACTATTTGACGAATGAACTAGATTATCAATAGTTGAAATGTAGTTTATTGGTGGATATATATTTTTTTCTCTCATTCTTATTATATAATCCAAGACATCTAGATCTTTAGTGTTGAAAAATCTTTCATCGAAATAACCAATATTAGAAACAATTCCACTAAAGATATAAATGAAGTCGCTATTGATATTTGTCGATAAATTCAATGTTAATTTTTTATCTTCATCTTCTATTGGCACTTTTACATCACTTGGTCCGGTAAAAAACCAAATTCCAAAATTTTCTGCAAGTTTTATTGTATTTGCGAATACATTTACGTCTTTTATCGTTTGATTGGAATTAACCAAAAAGAAATGTTTTAACCCATTAACCCTAAAATGCGATAAAGCAAAATTTCTGAGTGTTGCAAATTGCACACCATTGCCGTATCTCTTTATATTGGTGTGTTTTATTTTATTATTAGTGTCTGATATTACGATTAAATTATTCTTATATTCATTTGGTATGGAATTGTAACAATTTTCATAATCTTCTTGCGTGTAAACATCTAATATTGCTATTCCTATTTCATCTATATTCATACTAGTGTATTATAAACTTCCTTTATGTATTCTGCAACTTCTTTTTTACAATCAATATCCATTTCGTCTATATATGTCTCTATATCTGTTAATAGAGAACCGGAATTATATTCAGAATCATTTTTTAAATCAATTTCAGTATCATTGTTTTCGTAATCAATTCTAATTGTTAATGGTTTTAATTCATTAATTTTGCATTGAATTGATAGTAATGCTTCTTGTTCGATTTTACAGTCACATATCAAACTTATTATGTTATTTGATACAATATCCGTTAATTCTTGGTCTGAGTATACTTGATTTGTTATTTTTTTTACAGAAATTTTAAAATGTTTAGGGGAAATATTATTTTTAATGAATTCAAATTCATTTTTATCAATATCAAATATGTAAATTCCTCTTTCGTCTGAGCAATCCCCGAAATTATGTTGAAATGGACTTCCCAAATATAGTATTTCGCCGTTTTCGTACTTTCTGTAGTCTTTTTTATGAAAATGACCAGACACTATATATGGAGATTTTTTAAAAAGATCAGAAGATTTCATACCATTTTCGCATACTTTGAAAGAGTTCATATAAAAAGAAGAAATCTCAAAATGACCAAAGATAATATCGCTATTTGGGATATTATCGAATGTAGTACCCCATGGTATCATGGTTATATTTTTGTTTTTATATTTTAAATTAACTGGTGATTTGTCAAAAACGTGTATGTTTTGCCAATTGTTAAGCATTGAGATTGAATTAATCTCACTATCATGTTTTCTAAAACAATCATGATTTCCGGTAGATACGTATATTGTAAAATTATTAAAATAATCAAAAAATTGCTTCGAAATTGATAAAGTTTTAACTGATATTTCACTTCTATTGTGAAATACATCACCTGGAATTAGAATCTCTTCTATTCCTCTAGTTTTAAGGGTTTCCGATGCCCATTTTGCAAAGTCTAATGATATGTTATGCCACATTTCATTATCCAACCCCAACCCCAAATGAATATCACTAAAACAAGCTATTTTATTATTTTTTATATTATACATCAATAGTTTTTAAATTTATTATTCCCGTTTTTATTTTTACAATTAACCATGTTATGATTTTCTGAAATTAATTCCAACTCTTCTCTATATCTTTCGTGTGTTTCGTATGTATGTTTTTCTCTTTTTATTCTATTTCTAAAACTATTAAAAGCAATTCTGGTGAAATAAGAAAAGGGATTTGTACCTTTACTTCTATTATATTTTTTTGTCACCAACGCTTTAATCATTCTGACTATTGCATCACCTATCATGTCACTTTTATATGAATAATTGATAAAATTTCCCGCAAAACTAAGTTTGGTTGCAATATTGTTAACCATATCTGCCAATTCATTAGACATTACACCAGATTCGTAGAATTTCAATATTTCTTCATCAAATTTTTGAGGATCAACGTAGAATTTTTCTTTATTTATTTTTGGTTTGGTTTTATTTTTAATCGAATCTTGATCCAATTCCTCATCCAATTCTTCATCTAATAATAAATCATCTTCATCATCGATTGATTCTTTTTCATATGAATCCAGTAACGGTATATCCGATATGTCATCAGTGTCATCGTTGTCCATATTTAAATTTTCATTTTCTAATTCGTTAAATTCGGTTAAAGAATCTAAAAAATCGTCTTCTTTTTTATTTTTGTATTGTTTTTTCCTCATAAGTATATTGTTCTTGGTTGTAAAGTTTTATTCTTTCTGATAAATGCAATTTTCCATACTTTGTATTATCTGAAATATCAAAAATATTTGCCATTGATTTAGTTGGATGCAATCTAAGTGCTCTACCTATTGATTGCATTATTTTAATTTTTGCTTTTCCAGCGGATGCAAAAATAATATTGTGTAAATTTGGTATATTTATACCTGTGCTGAATATCTTAGAAACCGCAATAGCTATTACATCATTTCTAGTATTCATGAGTTGCCTTATTTTTTCCCTGTCTTCGATTTCTGTAGACCCCTGAATAAAAAAAACAGGTTTATCTATAGGACAGATTTTTTTTAAATACATTTCAATATTTGTTCCGTGATCAATTCTATCCACCATTATAATACTATTGTTTGATAATTTTGATGCTAATTTTGATATGATTTCGTTTCTTCTTGAATCATTCATTAAATATTCAATTTCTCTGTTATATTGTTCTGCGGGTTGATTTGGGTTGTAAGGAAAATTTGGTAAATTCTTATGAATTAATGACAATATTGTTATTTTAAAATCTGAAACGTATTTTTTATGTTTTAAATCATTTGTTTTCTTTTCATATAATAAAGGACCAATTTTACCGATTATATTCCACTGATCAATCAATGATGGCGGCATCGTACCCGTAAATCCAAATCTAAAATCAGTATTAATCAAATTAAAAATTTTATTTATTTGATTTTGACGCTTTAAAACATGAACTTCATCTATTAATAAAATTTTTACATCGTTTAAAATTGATAAATCAGTGTTGTCGCTTAAAAGAATTTGATTTCCAGCAATTATGGTCGTTGCTTCTGGGTCTGGTTTATTGTCTCCTGACCATTTTGTGACATTATCCATGCCATATTCGACGAAATCATTTGCAGTTTGTTCTACAAGTTGAATGGTTGGAACTAATACCATAGCAAGTGCGTTTGGATCGTTCAAATTTTTACGCAAACTTTCAATTATACCAGACATTATTAAAGTTTTGCCCCCTGCTGTCGGAATGACGATTACCCCCCTACCCCTCTCCATTGCAGTTTTTATGGATTTCTCTTGATGATCTCGATATGTTAAATTTTTATAATGTTTTATTTCAAAATTATTAAATCCAATTTTTATTTTATCTTGTAATTCACTCCATACTTTAAACTTTATAGTATTTTCATTTAAAAAATCTATTATATTTTCAGTTAAACCTAAATCAAATTTACCGGATGGTGTTATTGCATATATTCTTTTTGGTGCAAACTTGTTTCTCCTACCAAATGCTGGATTTGGTACAGAAAAATGTTCTCTGATTAGATTTAGATCATCAACATCAGAAAAAATTTGAGCTTGTTTAGCGTTTAATAATTTTATTTCGACCATTATGCAGTTTCCATTGTTATTAATTTAGTAGCAGTACTCAAATCATAGCTAATTGTACTCATTATTTTTTCGACACGCTCTAAATAATCTATTAACACATTGCAATTTTGAATATCATCATCTATTTTTTTAATAATTTCAGACGATTCAACTTTTGTATTAAGTGCGGCTTTTGGTATTCCAGCGGGAATACCCTTTTCTGATAAAGTTTTTAACACATCATTTTTTAATTCTTTTTTTTTCTTTTCTAAGGAATTCTTATGTATTTTTTGTTCAATTAATCTAGAAACCCATTTATGCTTTAAAGTTGGTAGCATTAATTGTTTTTCCAATATGTTTATTTGATCAAATTTAGTATCTTGTATTATTTCTTCTTTATATTTTTGAAATAAGTCCATAGTTAGTAAATATTATAATATAATATGAATAACAAATTTCAAATTTTATTTTCAAATTTAATAGAAAATTTAAAAGAAGATGTTTCTACTACAAGTGCATTTGGAACACCGCAGGCTGGTTATGAAATAAGCAATCCAACATCTATAAATCCGAATAAAGGATATACTGATAATATAATGGCGGCAATGTCCGTTACATCAACTAAAAGAAAAAAACCAAAAATGATAAGAAGGAAACTGCAAAGAAAGACGTTATGATTGATTTTGGTCATTGGGTTTTAAGTGAAAATGTTAAATTTGAACCTGATACATTTGGTTTTATATATTTGATTGAATGCAATATAAATAAAAAAAAATATATAGGAAAAAAACAATGCATTTCTAAAATTAAAAGGAAACCATTAAAGGGAAAAACAAGAAATAGAATAGAATTTAAAGAATCTGATTGGAAAACTTATACAAGTTCATCAAATGAATTGAACGAAGATATTAAAAAATATGGAAAAGAGAATTTCACATTTAAAATTATAAGAACATGTGATTCAAAATGGGCATTGGCTTATTTTGAAATAAAGGAACAGATAGAAAAAGA
>Ga0114976_10003086_pt1 | contig 10438 bp, 12 predicted proteins | sample S_130805_EF_Meta_FD_87319 | JGI IMG/M metagenome (GOLD analysis project Ga0114976, IMG submission 87319) | Freshwater microbial communities from Lake Simoncouche, Canada to study carbon cycling - S_130805_EF_MetaG | ecosystem: Environmental > Aquatic > Freshwater > Lake | place: Lake...
ATTGAACCGGCACTGTCATCATGTGTTCCACTCTGTGCTGCATGTGAGCCCTTGGCAGAATCCTCACCAGTTGTAGGGGTAATGATGACTCCTGCATCACGGGCTTGGGAATCACGCAGTGAGTCCTGAAAACGTTTGAACTGACCAACTGAGCGCTGGGTCTCTTGCTGGAACTTTCCTTGGAACTTTGACACCCATGTGACATAGCCAAGCGCACCGATCAAGCCCACAGCAGGAACTACCCACCAGATTAAGGCTGAAAATGCGTTGGACATGTTCGTACTCTACTGCCTCGCCACGGGAATGAATCCATCTGCGAAATTGTTCCAAGACTGGGAGGATTCAACTATGACGCCATTTGGTTTCACACCAGGAGAAGCAGGGGACTCAAACGATCCCGTTGATTTTGCTGCCATGATGGAACAGATGCAAAAACAAATTCAAGAACAGTTTTCAAAACTTGGAATTAATGGATCCGGATTTACACAATCTACAGAGGCTCTTCCCAAGAATATTGTTCGAGACACTGCAAAGAAATTTACAACTGCCCAAGGTTCTTCTCCTGTCGGGGCAAATGAAGTTTCAGAAATTGAGCAAGCACTGTCTATCGCAGAGTTGTGGCTTGATGAGGCCACCTTTTTTCCACGATCTCCCCACAGCGGAAATGTTGCATTAGCTCGCACCGATTGGGTTGATACGACCTTGGCTGGGTGGCAAACATCTGTAGAGCCATTGGCACTCGGATTTTCAGCTGCAATCGGTGAGCTCCTAAATCAAGCAGCTCACGGAGAAGATGAGGCCTTTGAAGTTCCAGTGGGCGAACAACCTCAGATGCAGATTCCGGTGGGAATGATTTCTGCGCTTCTTAACTCTTTTATTGGTTCATTGATTGCAACCCAACTGGGCCAGGCCATTGGCGGGTTAGCCGGAAAGGGAAGGGGTGCCCAGGATGTGGGCTTGCCACTTATAGATTCTGCATACCCAGCGCTTGTTCCCCAGAACATCAAAGAATGGGCAACAGATTTAGATATTCCATTGGAAGAAGTCCGAATCTTTCATGCCTTACGCGAAAGCGCTGTTGCGCGTTTGTTTGCACACAATCCTTGGATCGTTTCATATATTCGAAGCTCAATTATTGAATACGGCAAGGGCATCAATATTGATATGGATGCGGTGCAAGAACAGGCCCAACGTGCAATGGAATCTGATTCTGGATTTGATCCAACAAAACCTGAAAGTTTTGCAATGGCACTGAACGAAGGAATTTTTACCCCGCAAGAATCTGCAGCGCAGCGGGCTGCATTAACTAAGTTAGAAACTGTTTTGGCGTTGATTGATGGGTGGAGTGAAGAGGTTGTTGCTGTAGCTGCTGGAGATCGATTGCCAAATATCGCAGCGCTTCAAGAAACATTGCGTCGTCGCCGTGCAACTTCTGCACCAGCTCAGCAACTATTTTCATCGATGCTTGGATTACAAGTTTCACCGCGCCTTACCCGTGAGGCAACAATCTTTTGGAAACAGCTTCGAGAAATCAAAGACATAGAAGCGCGCGATCGTATTTGGAGTGGAATTCTTCCAACGGCAGATGATTTATTAGATCCTGAGAGTTTCACGAAATCCTTAGAGATACCTGATGATTTGTCGGGGCTCATCTAGTTCAACGATGTATTCGACCCATCTAACAACAAAGTGGTCGACCCATATGAAAACAAAGGCGTTCAACCCATTGAAGCTGTGTGGAAATAGAAAAGCGAACTCCCCGGTCACTTGCTCTAAATCAGCCTTCCCCTTGCTGATGTAGAACTGTTATCCGAGGAGTTCGTAGTCGTAAAGTAAGTGTTTGACAGGTGTTTATCAACTCGGCACTGCGTTGACAAAGGTTAATTTCTTGATGTAATGCGATTTTTTGCGAACCTAGAATTGGTGAATGTGAAGCCTTTTCTAGTGTGCAGAAAGAAAGAATCGCGGCGATAGATAGTAAATCTCTCAATGTTTGGTTGAGGGATGACCTAATATTTCAGAGTGCAAGAATTATTTGGATCAGATCTGGAAAGTCAGTCTTTGGTTGAAACAACCCTTGATGAGGAAACCTTGCCTGGAATCTCAGAGGGCGAGATTATTGTCATCAGATCCACCCGAAGAAAGAAGAATATTTCGGCATATCGCCAAGGCGGCCGGATCGTGGTTTCGATTCCAGCACGCATGAGCAAGGCCGATGAGCGGGCAATGGTCCCTGAGATGGTGGCCAAGATCCGCGCCCAAGAGGCGGCGGCAACTATGAGTGAAGAAAGCCTGATCAAGCGGGTTGATGAACTCTTGAGTGAGCTGACCCCTGAAATCACGGTGCGACCATCCTCGGTGAATTGGCGAGGGATGCGCGAGCGCTGGGGATCATGTACCGGAGTAGATCGTTCGATTCGGATCTCCGATCGCTTAAAGGGTGCCCCCGAGTATGTCCTGGACTATGTGCTTTTCCACGAGGCGATCCACCTCCAGTTTTTCGACCACGGCCCAGAGTTCAAGGGGCTTCTAGCTCGTTTTCCTGAGGAAGAGCTTGCTGAGGCGTATTTGAGTGGATATGAGGCGGCTGAAAACGCGCTCGCCGCCCCAGATGCGCTAAAGAAACTGTTAAATAAAGGTACCTAGTTACGCCTAAATGAGCGTGTTCAGGGGTAGCCTCATACACGAACGCCTGCCCCACACGGGGAGCATCCCGAAGGGATCGCAAGCGTCGATAGGAGGAAAAGAATGACTGTAGAGACATACAAAGGTGACGCTTACTGCGTTAAGTGCAAAGAGAAGCGTGATTTCGAAGGAACTGTAAAAGTTTCTGAATCTGGTCGTCGCATGGCACAAGGCATCTGCCCAGTGTGTGGCACCAAGGTCAATCGCATCCTTGGCAAAGCTCAGTAATTAAATTTCGTTTCACGCAGGTGAGTTTTGCTTCACCTGCGAACGTCTAGCGTTGACAAAGGCCCTCGCACTTAACGGTGTGGGGGTCTTTTGTTTGTTCTAACTTCCCGAAGCTCGGTTCTGACTTCCCAGAGATTCGGTTCTAGCTTCCCAGAGGTAGGGCGAAGTGGCGGAAGATAAATAGATTCACAGGGTGATCTTTGTTCCGCCAAAGGCCAATTTTTCGTATTGAACTCCACAGGTTTTCTGAGGGTAAAAATGCACGGCGCTTGCAATGAGCATTCTTCACGCTATGACAAAACATCCAAAGGTTCATCACAAGCATGACAATGGCATAGCTTCCAAAAGTGAGATCACTTCCAAAGGTGAGATCAACTCTGACGGCCCAAATCAATTAGATAATTCTGAAGACCATATTGGCTCGCAAGGCAATGTCGCCAAAAGCAACCTTTCATCAGTCGAGCAGAGCACAAAGAAGATTACTCGCCGTTATATCAAAGGCTCGCACCCAGCTCGAGTCACAAGAATCTCTATCGAAAATACACAAGAAATTGAGTACCAAGATTTTAAGCCTCGACTGAAGCAAGGTGTTCACATAAGCCAGGCAACTTCCGAAGAGGAAAAATCATTAATCGTCGCATCAGCCCATCAAGCCATCTCGATTCAACATCCAGGTGCAAGAGCAATTATTGCAAAGTTTGATGGCATGCATTGCGCAGCGGATATTAGTCATGAAATTGATGCACCTTTAGATGTAATCGAAAAGATGATTAACACATTAAAGATTTCACAACTCGTAGATGTCATAAACTCCAAAGTCAGATTACATAATCGATTCCAATCTCCTATTGCTCAAAGAGCTGCCAATAATGAAGATCAAAGCAATGATGCATCTTTCAGGCAGTTACAGCGCCGAATGTCCTCTGAATTGAGTCAAACAACTTGGTTGCCAGGGGTTGTTGATGGGGGAGTCGAAGTGCTTTCTGCTCGACAGAATTTTGGAGTTGAAATTCATGGCGAAAATCGCTTGTCGACATTGATTTACGCCGCTCTATTGGCAAGTGGGGTTACAAACACAAAGTTTTCGATCGCATCTTGCCGTGAATTTGGCGCAATTGGTGATTCGGATCTCGGAACAGGAATATTAAGAACAAGTGACTTTGGACTTAATTACGCTACTCGAGTCGAGGAACTTTCTAGGGAGTGGTCCCTATTTCCAACTGCATCAAAAAATGTGAAAGGAACAGTTGTAGTCCCAATTCCCGAGCGCAATATTCGACTAGTTATTGGACCCTACTCTCCACAATTGATTCAGCAATTGATGCGAGATCGCTTGACCCATCTATTTGTGGGTGAAGTTTCTGGTGGCGCTGCATACGCAGGGCCGTTAGTCGAACCGGGGAAGTCACCGTGCGTGCAATGTGTATCTAATGGAAAAATTGAGAGATATGGCATTGAAGGTCTAATACCGATCTCCACCCAAAACAATGAGATTCCAGTGGCGATTGCCTACCAGGTCGCGGGTACAACCGTTCAAGCGATCTTGCAATTAATTGACACTGGCAGTTGCGAATTGGCCGGAGGACAAATTTGTTTTGATTACACAACCCCGGTGCCTCAAGCGTTGATTAGATTCTCACGACATCCGAAGTGTCCATGTCAATGGGGCTAGAACTTTATCCACATTCAGGTGACACCTGTTTTTTCCAGAAACTAATGGAACAAGAATTCAGTAATACATAGAAATCAATTATATAGAAGAGGGCATATCAAGGAGCATAGAAAATAACACGAAGTGTGGAACCCATAACCTAATAACAATTGGAGAAAAAATGAACACTTTGATCGAACTTGTAGTGAAAATGGAGATTCAATTCCGCAATTCATTAATTAAGAAACATAATTCATTCTTCGCACGATTAAGAGATGATCGTGGAGATGTTCCAGGCTGGGTATTGGTAGTTCTAATGACCACCGGACTCGTGACTGCAATTTGGACCATTGCGGCACCACGTTTGACTGCGATTCTAAAAAACTCTTTAGATTCCATGAATGGAATTCGGTAATGGACCTTCCCACCACATCGGTAAGGAACCGCGCCCATGTATTGGGAAGCTTTATAGAGGAAGCAACTTCATCACCATGAGCAAGCTCTCACGCTTTTTGGGAAAGGATGATGGAAATGTTGAAAGTGCCCTGGTTCTTATTCCACTGTTGATTCTTTTTCTAGTGGGCGCTCAGATAATTGCCGCCACTAATCTTCGAAACATAGACATGGCGACAGTCCAAGGAGATGCAGCAACTCGAGCGATTTCACATGTGTATCAGCCGGGAGATCAGGTCATTGAAGTTGGCGGGCGGATTGAGAAGATTCAACTCCTTGTAACTCATAGATCAAACTTGCTTGCCCAAATTGTTCCGGGTTTAGCCGCACTAATGGGTGGGGATCCAGTTTCAGATGTAATGGGAATTGCGGTAATCGAACCATGATTTTTCGAAGATAAGCAAAATTAATGAAGCAATTTCTTAATCTTCGACAACGTTTAAGGTCAGACTCAGGAAGTGCCATCGTCGAATTTGTCGCACTTGCAATTCCGTTATTTATTCCAATATTCATTTATCTAAATCACTTTTCAGCAGTTAGCGTTAATCAAGAAATTGCTAGAAGTATGGCGCGCGAAATACTCCGTGTTTATGTAATCAGCGAAGACGAATCAGCTGCGCAAACTCTTTCAGGTAGGACTACTCAAATATTGGCACAGCAATGGAAGTTGACCGATGACGAAATTGATTCCTTATCGACGCAATTGCAGTGTAGTAATTCTCCATGCCTTTCAGCCAATGGTCGAATCAAATTGACAATCAGTTTTACTGATGAACAAACCGGTCGTATCATTTCGGCAAGTGCCCAAGAAAACCTAAGCCCATGGCAATAAAATTTCTTAACTTATTCACAGTGAGAAAATCTAAGCCCATGGCATTAAGGCTTCTTCGAGAACAAAGACTGTATATGCCAAGTTTTCTGCAGCGAAATCGTGGCTGTCGGGATGATTCTGGCTCAATTGCAGTAGTGGTAATTGGACTTTTTTTGATCACCGTGGCTTCTCTTATGGTGATGACAGATGTTTCCACCTTAATTATTGCAAAAAGATCATTAGCTCAGGCGACTGAAGCTGCAGCACTTCGCGGAGTTCATACATTGGACAAAACCGCCTATTACCAAGGGAAAGCAAATGTGTTCACAGTTCCCCTTGCTGTGGTGACTAACCGTGAACATCCTGATATTCCGATTGATTGCTCCAGAGGAGGTTTTGATGTGCTTTTGGAGTTACATTCATGGAGTAATGATCAAAGTAACCTCAAGTGGCATCAACTAAATGGGATAGAACTAATCAATTATGAATGTGATGGACAATCCATAGAGATTAAAACCAGATCCGAAGTGAGCCTTCCCTTCCGTGTTCCATTTTCATCAGTAGATTCAGTATTTCTAACAGCATCTGCCGGAACAACTAATAAGGTTCAAGAAGGTTTCTATTTATTCGGAGTTCGCCTCCGCTAGTTAGCATGGGTATCCTTATCTCATGGCCGCACGCGAGTATCAATTAGAGATAGATGCTGTTGATGCGACCCTTGTTTCAATTGAAAAGGTCTTAGATCTCCCAAAACTTCGCAATCAAGCCGATGAGCTAGAGGTAGAAGCGGGTATTCCCAATCTTTGGGATGACCCTGAGGCAGCACAGAAGATCACAAGTCGCTTATCTCGAGTGCAATCGGTTATCGCCAAACTTTCAGGGCTTCGACAGCGTGTAGAAGAGTTACCTATCCTTTTTGAACTAGCCGCGGGCGAACCTGGTGGAATCGATGATGCTGAAAAAGAGTTAGATGCGGTCAAAAAAGCAGTCGGTGAATTAGAAGTTCAGACTTTACTAAACGGCGAGTACGACGATCGTGATGCGTTGATCACTATCCGTTCAGAAGCCGGTGGAGTGGAAGCTGCCGATTGGGCAGAGATGATTATGCGAATGTATTTGCGTTACTGCGAACGACATAGCTTTAAGGTTGATGTTCTTGAAACTTCATATGCAGAAGAAGCAGGAATTAAATCCACAACATTTAAAGTTTCTGCTCCATATGCCTATGGAACTTTATCTGTTGAACAAGGGACTCATCGCTTAGTACGTATTTCGCCATTTGATAGCCAGAGTCGTCGCCATACTTCTTTTGCAGGTGTTGAAGTTGTGCCAGTTGTTGAACAAAGTGATCACATTGAAATTGATGAAAAAGATATTCGGGTTGATGTTTATCGTTCATCAGGTCCTGGCGGGCAGGGAGTTAACACCACAGATTCAGCAGTTCGTTTAACCCATATTGCAACAGGAATTGTTGTCTCATGCCAAAATGAGCGTTCACAGATTCAAAACAAAGCAACAGCGATGGCTGTATTGCAGTCAAAACTTTTGGAGCGCCGCCGCCAAGAAGAGCAGGCCAAAATCAATGCGCTAAAGGGCGATAACTCTGGCTCCTGGGGTAATCAAATGCGCTCTTATGTTCTTGCACCGTATCAAATGGTTAAGGATCTGCGCACAGATTATGAAACTGGAAACACATCAGCAGTTTTAAATGGTGAAATCGATGAGTTCATCGAAGCCGGAATTCGCTGGCGCCGCAGCTCTTAATCACGCGAGATCCGATAAATCTCACACTTTCTTCAGGCTCAAACTCGCGTTAGATCCGAGGATTTCCCGTTGACTTCCATAAACTAGGCAAAGGTCGAAGGTGGTTCCCCGTACGCCACCCCGCAGATGCAATGGGAGATTTAATGATTCGCTTCGAAAATGTCACCAAGGTTTACGCCGGTCAAGAGCGTCCAGCCCTTGATTCTGTAAATCTTGAAATTGTGAAGGGCGAATTCGTTTTCCTTGTTGGACTTTCAGGATCAGGTAAATCTACATTCTTGCGTTTGGTGCTTCGTGAAGAGCGCCCGACATCTGGTGCTATCCATGTGGCCGGTAAAGATCTGGGCACATTAGCAACTCACAAGGTTCCAGAGCTTCGTCGCTCAGTTGGAACTGTATTTCAGGATTTCCGTTTGCTTCCAAATAAGACAATTACTGAAAATGTTGCATTTACTTTGCATGTACTCGGGTACTCACAAAAAGAAATTAACCGCGAAGTGCCAGAGGTTCTAGCTAGTTGGTCTAGAAGATAAAGGCGACCGCCTGCCATCTGAGATTTCAGGTGGAGAACAACAGCGCGTAGCTATTGCTCGTGCATATGTCAGCCGTCCTCCAATTCTTATTGCAGATGAGCCAACAGGAAACCTTGACCCTGCAACATCTGTTGGAATCATGAAGTTGCTTGATCGCATTAATCGCGAGGGCACCACAGTATTGATGGCAACACACGATTCTGGAATTGTGGATCAAATGCGCAAGCGCGTTATTGAACTTGATGCAGGTCATGTAATCCGCGACCAAGTTCGTGGTGTTTACGGATACACGGGCTAAGGGAAGTATTGGAAATGGTAAAGACTCAGCAACTTTGTTCAGGTTGGAGTATTTTGGGTGGTAACGACGGGATGGGTAAATAAATGCGCGCAAGATTTCTCCTGAGTGAAGTTCGAATCGGACTTCGTCGTAACCTCACCATGACTTTTGCAGTAGTTGTCACAACAGCGATTTCCTTGTCTCTTCTTGGCATTGGTCTTCTTTCAAATGCACAGGTCGGTGCCATGAAGGATTATTGGTATGACAAGATCGAGGTCTCAGTTTATTTGTGTGGAAATCTTTCTGATTCTCCATCATGTGCAGCAGGTGTCATTTCGGCAGATCAACGTTTGAAAATTCAACAGGATCTGCAAGAGATGAGCGTTGTAGAAAGCGTTTTCTATGAATCACGATCAGAAGCATTCACTCGTTTTCAAGAGCGATTTAAGGATTCTGCGATTGCCCAGAATGTGACTGCGGATCAACTACCAGAATCATTCCGAGTTAAGTTAAAGGATCCAACACAGTTCCAGGTAATTGTGAGTGCATTTAGCGGACGCCCTGGTGTCGATGTAGTTCAGGATCAACGAACAATTCTTGAGAAGTTCTTCAAACTATTAAATGTTTTACGAAATGGTGCGTTAGCTGTTGGTCTTGCTTCGGTATTGACCGCAGCGTTATTGATTTCAAATACATTGCGTATTGCCGCCTTTAACCGCCGCCGCGAAACCGGTGTCATGAAGTTAGTAGGCGCATCATCATGGTCAATCCAGTTGCCATTTTTACTAGAGGGTGTCATCTCAGCAATTATCGGTTGGGGACTTGCGACAGGATTACTTGCTGGCCTAAAGAGTGTTATTGATTCAAAGGTCGCACCACTTCTTACCTTCACCAACTTCTTTGGTTGGGGCGAGGTGTGGGTTGCTTCTGCGTACTTGCTAGCTACAGGCTTGGTTGTTTCTATCCTGGCTTCAGTAATCACTCTCCGCCGCTACCTAAAGGTCTAATTCGCGCCTGGTTGGCAACTCTCATTGATAGGTAATGAGAGAATTGGATCCTGCAATCCAATCTTTGGATGCAGGGCAATTTCTTTCGGAGCATGAGGGTGGTGATGCGGCATGGTTAAAGAGGTAGGCCGCAAGGTCATTGCCCAAAACAAGAAGGCACGTCACGATTATTCAATCGCTGATGTAATTGAGTGCGGGCTGGTACTTACTGGCACCGAAGTTAAATCACTTCGTGCCGGTCGCGCTTCGTTGATCGATGGTTTTGCCATGGTTAATGATGGAGAGCTTTGGTTGATGGGCGTTCACATCCCTGAATACACCGAAGGCACATGGACTAATCACACTCCACGCCGGGATCGCAAACTTCTTGTCAACAAGCAAGAGCTGAACAAACTGATCAGCAAGTTAAAAGATTCTGGAACAACACTTGTGCCGTTGCAGTTGTACTTTAAAGATGGACGAGCCAAGGTTGAGATCGCTGTTGCGAAAGGTAAGAAAGCCCATGACAAGCGTGAGGCTATGAAAGAACGCGAGGCAGATCGAGAAGTCGCTCGTGTGGTTTCGCGTACCCTGAGCGGAAAAGCATCTCGGGCTTCATCAAAGTACGAGGATTAGGTTAAGCCTTTTCGTTAAGTGATTCTCAGAAATCCAGGGCGTTTCTAAATCCGCATACTCCAACAAAGTCACCGCTTTAGATAAAGATACGATTTCTTAGAACACTTATCTTCAAAAGCTCATCCCGAAGAGTGAATTTTGGAGACCAAACACGCTCAATTATGAAGAGTCCTTGAGATGACTTACACTTAAGACACCGCTGCTTCGATACCTCAATTTTTGAGGCACAGTCGCGACGGCGCAGAAAGTTGGAATTAATCCTTCTCACTGTTTGATGTAGAAATTGAAAACTAAATAGGGGATAAGAAATACGTTTCTTTTTCTCCAAGTTGTAAGTGTGAAAGCACTTTAAATCTTGGGGGTGAACGGTCTCGACTTTGGATGTTGAGGCAGGGGAAGCGGGCCGAGGAAGCC
>Ga0114976_10003088_pt1 | contig 10436 bp, 8 predicted proteins | sample S_130805_EF_Meta_FD_87319 | JGI IMG/M metagenome (GOLD analysis project Ga0114976, IMG submission 87319) | Freshwater microbial communities from Lake Simoncouche, Canada to study carbon cycling - S_130805_EF_MetaG | ecosystem: Environmental > Aquatic > Freshwater > Lake | place: Lake...
ATGATCATGGTTTCTTGAAATTTATTACGCTTGGTGGCTTCGATCCAAAAACATTGACCGCTCAACGTGTCATTGTTCATGGAAAAAAAGATATCATAGGAGTCATGGGTTGCAAACCTATTCATATCATGTCGCCTGAAGAACGAACTAAAACCGCTCAACTCGGCGATTATTTCATCGATCTAGGATTGCCAAAAAAAGAAGTAGAGAAGTTGGTCACAATTGGTGATGTGGTTACACGCGATCGTGAGTTGATAGAAATGGGAAATTGCGTAAATTGTAAGTCAATAGATAATCGCGTTTCTGTTTTTATTCTGATTGAAACTTTGAAAAAATTAAGTAAAAAAATTCCTTACAACTTCTATGCAACTTTTACTGTGCAAGAAGAAATTGGATTAAGAGGTGCGTCAGTAGCAGCCCATCATATCGAGCCAGATTTTGGAATTGGTCTCGATACAACAATTGCATTCGATGTTCCGGGAGCGAAAGCACATGAGAAGGTAACTTCTTTAGGCGAGGGAGCCGCAATTAAGATAATGGATTCAAGTACCGTTTGTGATGCAAGAATGGTAAAGTTCATGAAGCAAACTGCTACAAAACATAAAATTAAATGGCAACCAGAAATCTTACCCGCTGGTGGTACAGATACAGCTGCTTTGCAACGTAACGGTAAAACAGGAGCAATCACAGGGGCTATTTCAATTCCTACTCGGCATATTCATCAATCTATAGAAATGGCTGACAAGAATGATATCCAAGGATGTATTTCGTTGCTTGCAAATTGTATTCAAGACTTAGATAAATACGATTGGCATCCTTGGTCATAATGCTGTTTTTCCTTTACTTTAAATTTTAATGTTGGAAACCTTGCACAGTAAATTTGTTTTTTTTATTTTCAGTGAAAATTATTTGATTGAAATTTATAACGACAATACAGATGAAAATAGAATTAATGCAGATATATAGAAGTTCACTTTTTGTATTCTTAAACATGAAATAAGTTTCTAGAATGAAATTAAGATTATTCGGATTTATTACAGTTTTAATTGCTATATTACTTCTTCAGTTTTCCTTTAAAGGGGAAGCTGATAAGGCATTTCATTCTGCCGAGGATATTTCATTTTATAAAGCACATTTTAGTACGCCTCTTGATAGTGGAGAATATTTTTCATTACCAGAGAATTGTAAAGGTTGCCATGGGTTCGATACGCTCGGATTAGCGAATATAGATGGAAATGGGATGGATGTAAATCTTTACGATGATTGGGAAACGTCAATGATGGGCTTATCAGGTGTTGATCCTCTTTGGAAAGCAAAGGTGAGCCATGAAATATTAGTTAATCCTGGACATTCTAGCGAGCTTCAAACACTTTGCACTTCTTGCCACGCACCATTAGGTCATTATGATGCATTATATAAAGGTCAACAACATTATCTACTTTCTGATTTAGCAAATGATTCATTAGGTAAATCGGGAGTTTCTTGTCATAGTTGTCACGGAATTAAAGATTCCAGTTTACTTGGTACTGCTTTCACGGGCATAATTCCTTTCGATACTAACAGGATTGTTTATGGTCCTTTTCCGGCTCCTTTAACAGGCCCTATGCAATTGTATGTTGGCCTGATTCCAGCTTATAGTACGCATGTTAGCGAAGGACGATTTTGCTCTCCTTGCCATACGTTAATTAGCAATACGGTAGATCTTAACGGAAATCCTACAGGTGCCACTTTTGTTGAACAAGCTACTTATCATGAATGGGTGAATTCTATCTATCCTGCAAACGATACTACTTGCCAAACATGCCACATGCATCAAATCGAAGATCCTGTTCAAATTGCAAACGGATATTTGGCATTACCTGCACGTGCACCATTTAATTTACATCAGTTTGCTGGTGCGAATTCCTTAATGGTTAATTTAATTAAGAACAATAAGACAAGTTTGGGTGTGAGTGCTCCAGATGCTAATTTTGATAGTACACTTGCTGCAATCAATAAGATTCTTAAGGAGCAAACGCTGAATGTAAAAACAGTTTTTAAAGGTGTAGTAAGTGATACCGCTTTAGTGGATTTAGTTTTGGAAAATAAAGCAGGTCATAAATTTCCAAGTGGTTATCCAGCACGTAGAGCTGTTGTTCAGTTCATTGTTACTAAAGCCAATGGTGATACCCTTTTCGCTACAGGTCTTTTCGATAATAATTTTGAGGTTGTAGGTGTAGCTAATCCTTTCGAAGAACACCATAATGTAATTAATGATGATGGACAGCATCAGGTATATGAAATGATTTTGGGCGATGTAAATGGAGATAGAACTACACTCCTCGAAAGAAGTGCAATTACTTTGAAAGATAATCGTCTCGCACCACGCGGTTTTACAACTCAGAGTTCAGTTTATGATACATGCAAAATAGTTGGAGCAGCAACTCTTGATGCTGATTTTAACAAATTAGGATTAGTGGAAGGAACAGGAAAAGATATCGTCCATTTTAAAGTCGCCTTAAATGGTTTTCAAGGAGCTTTCGATGTTAAAGCCAGAGTTTTTTATCAATCTGTACCACCTTATTGGTTGAGCGATATGGCAACTTATAGCTCGGCTGAGATTGATACGTTTTTGACAATGTTTAGTAATACAGATAAGACTCCTATTCTCATTGGTGCCGACTCTTTATTTAATATTTCTACAACTGGATTGTCGAACGCAATTCGTCAAAATACTTATAAAGCAAATCCAAATCCTAGCCAAAACGGAATAGTTGTAATTAGTGGCAATATAGCTCAAATATCAAATTTTCAAGTCTACTCAAGTAATGGTCAGTCGGCTGAATATAAGATAATGGAAAGAAATTCTAGCACTTTAAGAATACAACTTCCTGAAACAAACGGACTTTATTATATTGTGTTAAATTTACCTGATAGAAAGGAAGTCTTGAAAGTAATAAGATTATAATTTCTCTCACAGAACCAAACCTAATAACTCCTTATTAAAGCATGAAAAAATTATCTACAAAATTTCTAGCAAGCCTAGTAATTTCGATGTTTGTTGTAGGACTATCCTCCGCACAAATCGGATTTACAAACAAAACTTCGCGTATGAATGGCAACACTTTTACTGGTTGCACAGTTGCAATTATTGATTGGAACAATGATGGTCTTGACGATATCATTCGTTTAGACGATGGTCATGAAGTAGTTATTGATGTACAAAGAGTGAATAATAATTATGACCGAATTATCCTTGGCGATTTTTCTCCTGGTAATTCAGGATGGGCTTGGGGAATGGCAATTGCAGATTTCGATCACAATGGATATTTAGATATACTTGCTGGTGGAGGAACGTCAATGGCAAATCCTCACCGAATTATGATGACTAATAATAACGGTACAGGAATGACAATGGTAAATTTGCCAAATGGAGTTTACTTTTTGCAGAATGTAACTTTAGGCGATTTTAATAATGATGGTTGGATTGACTTATTTTGTTGCGATGATAATGCAGAAAGTCATATCTATTTAAATGATGCTACAGGTGCATTTGTAGAATCGTTTACCACGATGGACTTTGATGTTACAAGTACGGATGATTCTGGTAATTATGGAAGCTCATGGATTGATATTGAAAATGATGGAGATTTAGATTTGTATATAGCTAAATGTCGTCAAAGTGTGACTTCTCCATTGGATGGAAGAAGAATTAATGTATTGTATTTAAATAACGGAAATGGAACATACACCGAGAGTGCAGCGGCTTTTAATTTGAATATTGGTTGGCAATCATGGACTTCTTCTTTTGGAGATATTGATAATGATGGTGACCAAGACTTAATGCTTACAAATCATGATCATGAGAGCCAAATTTTAGAAAATAATGGAGCTGGAAGTTTTGTTGATATAACTGCAAGTTCGGGGTTCAATATTACTGATATCACACCTATTGAAGGTGTTATGGCTGATCTTGACAATGATGGTTTCTTAGATATCATCGCTTCTGGAAGTGATTCACGAGTTTGGCGTAACAACGGAAATAAAACTTTTAGTTTAGTTACCGGCCTTTTTAATTCTAATGATATGTTATCGTTCGCAGTTGGTGATTTGAATAATGATGGATTTATTGATTTATATGCTAGCTATGGTAATATTTATACTGATCCTTCCAATACACCAGATGCAATTTGGATGAATAATACAAACGCAAATCATTATTTTGTTTTGGATTTAGAAGGAACAGTAAGCAACCACGGTGCTATCGGTGCAAAGGCTACAATATATGGTTCTTGGGGACAACAAGTGCGTGAGGTTAGAGGTGGAGAGAGCTATGGTAATATAAATAGTACGAAATTATTTTTTGGTTTAGGCGCTGCAACAGCGATAGATTCTGTCGTTTTGAAATGGCCTAGCGGATTAACACAAACTCTGTATTCTCCTTCTATTGATCAGATATTAGCCGTTAAAGAGGGAGTATGTGTTGCTCCTCAAGTTCAACTTACTGCTACCGGACCTAACGGTTTGATATTATGTGCTGGACAAAGTATGACAATCAGTGCTACTGCTGGATTAAATTATTTATGGAGCGATGGAACAACAGCTTCTTCAATTACAGTTTCAACTCCTGGAGATTATAATGTTGTTGCTACAGAAATTGGAAATACTTGTCAAGCAGTTTCTACTGTTTTGCATGTATCTGGTCCTCCTGATGAAACACCAGCAATTACTGCAGCAGGCGAAACAGAAATTTGTAATGGAAGTCAAATTGATTTGATTGGACCTGTTGGATTAACTTATTATGCATGGTCTGATGGCGTAAATATTCTTGGAAATTCTCAGCTGTTTTCAGCTACTCAAACAGGCTCTTATACACTAACAACACAAGGACTTTGTCAGCAGTTTACTTCATTACCAATTGATGTATTAGTAAGAACGGTAGCTGATCCTATAGCTGCTGATCAATATATTGTTGGTCCTTCTTCTGTAACTTTAACAGCAACGGGCAATAACATTAATTGGTTGGATGCAATAGGTGGAACTGTTTTAGCTAACGGGCCTTCATTTATAACTCCAGTTTTGAATTCCACTACAACTTATTATGTTACTTCTGATGAAACATATGGTGGAGGAGTTTTTCCAACTGGAATGGATCATTTTTTAGGAACTAGTAACTATAGTGGAACCACTACAAATGCAAAACAATATTTTGATGTAGCAAAAAATTGTACTTTAAAATCTGTTAAAGTTTATACTGATACACCTGGTCTTCGTCGTATTGAATTGAGAGATACTAATAACGTTTTAGTTCAGTTTTTAGATGTAACATTAGCTGTCGACTCTCAAGTTGTGAATCTTAATTTTAATTTAACGCCTGGCAACAATTATTATTTAACAACTGATCCAACAGTGAACCAAGCAATACCAGGTTGGGGTAATATTGCACCACGATTAAAAAGAAGTAATACAGGTGTAACGTATCCTTACACTATTCAAGATGCACTTTCAATTACTAATTCTTCTGCTGGTACTGGATTCTATTATTATTTCTATAATTGGCAAGTGGAGAAAGCATCATTGACTTGTACTAGCAATCCAGTTCCTGTAACAGTTACTGTTGGTACAGTTGGTTTGCAAGAATTAAACAATAACGGAATTAAAGTATATCCTAATCCTGCACATGATCAAATTACAATTAGATCAACAAGCAACGAAGAAATGCAAGTACGTATCTATGATCTTACCTCGCGCTTAATGATATCAGATACTTTCGTTGGAAACGAATTCAATGTTCCAGTGAGTAGTTTAGCTATTGGTATTTATACATTAGAACTAATTAAAGATGGTAAATCAGTAGTTACTAAAATTGCAATTAACTAACCTAAAATTATTCATTTTGAAAAGGGCTGCTTCGGTGGCCCTTTTTGTTTTTATACTGAATTGGAGATTATCTCATAAAAGTTTTATTTAATAGTAAGAACATAAACTAAAATTATTGGTCAAAATCCGTGAAAATCCGCTAAATCCGTTTAATCTGTGTTCTATTTCCCAATTCTACTTTGTTAGGTGAATCCCTAAAACTGAACTAGCTGCTAATTACTTATTTTTGCGGTAATGGAATGGTCAACTAGCTTTATTGCCTTTAATGCTTTTATATTAATAATGCTCGTGCTTGATTTGCTCGTTATTCATAAGAAGAATGAAACAGTAAGTTTATCACAGTCTTTGAAATGGGTCGGATTTTGGGCTGTGCTTGCTTTGCTTTTTGATGTAGTTATATATTATACAAGAGGTCAACTTGCTGCAACAGAATTTATAACAGGTTATTTAATCGAATGGACATTAAGTGTCGATAACCTTTTTGTTTTCATTGTGATTTTTAGTTATTTTAAAGTTCCTGAAGCATATCAACACCGTATTTTATTTTGGGGAATATTAGGAGCCCTCGTTTTACGTGGATTGTTTATTCTTGTGGGTGTTACTTTAATCCAAAACTTCGAGTGGACGATTTATATTTTTGGTATTATACTCGTGTATACTGGTGGTAAAATGTTTTTCAATAACGAAGACGATGAGCCGAAAATGGAAAACAATATCGCTTTGCGAATAACCCGTAAATTGTTTAAAGTTACTGACGACTACAAACAAGATAATTTCTTCCACAGAGAAAATGGACTATTATACATTACACCATTATTTCTTGTATTAGTAATTATAGAATTTACCGATATGGTTTTTGCAGTCGATTCTATCCCTGCTGTTTTGTCGATTACACACGATACTTTTATTGTTTATACCAGCAATGTGTTTGCAATACTTGGTTTACGATCACTTTATTTTGCATTAGCTGGAATGATGCATGTATTTCGTTTTTTAAAATATGGATTGTCTGTAATACTTGTATTCATAGGTGTGAAAATGTTGATTTCAAATTATTACCATGTTCCTACAACACTCGCTTTAATGTTTGTATTGGTAGTATTAATAATTAGTGTGAGTTTGTCGTTGATATTTACAAAGAAAAATCAAGAGAGCAAGTGATTGATAAGTTGAAGTTAGTAGTTAAGTATATTTATTACTATATTTTTTCTTCAAATCGACATGATTTGCAAGGACCATTCATGTATCAGTTAAATGATCATGTGTTTCGCAAAGACAAATCAACATTAGATCAAAAAAAAATCGAGCTACTAAGGAAAAAGCTGCTTGCAAACAATGAGGTTATAGCTATTCAAGATTTTGGTGCAGGTTTTGGCGGCGTTATTACGAAGCAAAAAAGTATTTCTGAAATTGCATCTCGCTCTAGTAAACCTTCCAAATATGCGCGTTTGCTTTATCGTTTAGTGAACCATATACAACCACAAAACATTCTAGAAATTGGAACTTCTTTAGGTATCAGTGCACTTTATCAAGCATCAGGAAATCCAAAAGCTAAATTGATAACTTTAGAAGGGTGCAAAGCAACATCTGAAATAGCAAAAGAAAATTTTGCATTGTTTCCAAATCTAAATATTGAAATTGTACAAGGGGAATTTGATACAACCTTGCCATCAGCATTAGCAAAAACAAAAGAATTCGATTATGTTTTTATCGATGGAAATCATAAATTAATTCCAACGCTAAAATATTTTGAGGCCTGTGCGCAAAAGATGAGTTCAAATGGTTTTTTGGTTATTGATGACATTAATTGGTCGGCAGAAATGCAACAAGCTTGGGAAAAAATAAAGGCGGATAAACGTGTAACAATTTCTGTTGATTTATTTATGGTAGGAATCGTGTTTTTTAATAAAGGATTTTCGAAAGAAAATTTTACGGTACGGTATTAGTTCTTTTTCTACCAAAACACACATCAACCCAATGAAAAGTAAGCTGAAATGGCGTTTATTAGTTCTCTAAAAACTATTCGGTTCGTAAATCCTTATTACTTTTGGAAAAATACTTCTTGTGGAACCAATCATCAAATTAACCAATATTGCTCGAATGTATAAAGTGGGAGCCGAAACTATTTATGCATTACGGTCAATATCGTTAGAGATAAAAAAAAACGAATACGTAGCATTAATGGGATCCTCTGGTTCTGGAAAGTCGACATTGATGAATATTTTAGGATGTTTAGATACTCCAACCAGTGGCGAGTATTTATTGAATACCATTAATGTTGCGCGCATGACCGATAATGAGCTTGCTGATATTCGGAATAAGCAAATAGGATTTGTATTTCAAACTTTTAATTTATTACCAAGAAGTACTGCACTAGAAAATGTTGCATTGCCATTAGTTTATGCTGGTAATTCTAAAACTGAACGCGACGAGAAAGCGGTAACCGTTTTAAAAGAGGTTGGCTTAGGTGATAGGTACAAGCATCGACCAAATGAGTTGTCGGGAGGACAGCGTCAACGTGTTGCTATTGCTCGTGCCTTAGTAACTAAGCCAGCGATTATTCTTGCAGATGAACCAACGGGTAACCTAGATTCAAAAACTTCGGATGAAATTATGGGCTTGTTTGCCGAAATTCATAAAAAAGGCAATACTGTTATTTTGGTAACGCATGAAGAAGATATCGCGCGTCATGCACATAGAATTGTACGATTGAAGGATGGAATGGTAGAGTCGGACGGACCAAATGAAAATATTATTGAGGCTAAAATTAAACTACCAACTGCATGAAGATCTATACAAAAACCGGCGATAAGGGATTAACATCGCTCATAGGTGGGACTAGAGTTCCAAAATATAATTTGCGAATTGAATCTTATGGTACTATCGATGAATTGAATTCGTGGATTGGATTAATTCGTGACCAGAAAATTAACGAGGCTTCAGGAGTCACATTACTAGAAATACAAGATCGTTTGTTTACAATAGGTTCGCTATTAGCAAGCGACCCTGAGAAAAGTCGTATGAAGCTACCAAGTCTAATAGAAGGCGACATAACGCGCTTGGAGCAAGAAATTGATACCATGGAAGCAGAATTACCACCATTAACAAGCTTTATCTTGCCAGGTGGAAATCCAGCAGTTTCTTATGTGCATATTGCCCGATGTGTATGTCGTAGAGCCGAAAGATTGGTTGTTCATCTTTCAGAAGAGGCGGTTATAGATCAAATTATTGCTATTTATTTGAATCGACTTTCCGATTATCTATTTGTTTTAGCTCGCAAGTATTCTCAACTGCTTAATGCTGAGGAGAATCCATGGACGCCAAGGATTTAAAAAAATGCTTGAAAAATTATGTTTTTTTAGAAATTTATTTTATTACTTTTGCAGCCCTCTGAATATTGGGTTTGGAACCTTACTTTCTATAATCCGTTGAAGAGCAAACTATTAAAAACACGTTAAAATGTATTGGACTTTAGAACTCGCTTCGCACCTTGAAGATGCACCTTGGCCTGCTACCAAAGATGAATTAATTGATTATGCAATTCGATCCGGCGCTCCAATGGAAGTTATAGAGAACCTTCAGGAATTAGAAGACGAAGGTGAACCTTATGAGACTATTGAAGAAATTTGGCCAGATTATCCTACCAAAGATGACTTCTTTTTTAATGAAGATGAATATTAAACTTCATCAAAACCAAAAGATTTAAAATTATGTAAAGGCGATACTAAAATAAAGTGTCGCCTTTTTTCGTCAATACAGTTGCATTCCTAACTGTTTAATAATTTCAATGTTATGCTTATATTTAACTTCTATCTGATTTACCATAACCTGCCATGTCATATCATCAAATAGATGCTGCCCTTGAAACTATCATTAGTTTAAACGAGGAGATAAAAGAAGATACTCGAAAGTATTTTAAACCTAAATCTTTTAAAAGGAATACCATCCTTAAAACGGAAGGTGAAGCAGCAACTCATATGTACTTTCTAAATAGTGGACTCATAAGATCATATATTATAGATGGAGAAAAAGAGATTACCCGTCAGTTCTTTTTTGAAGATAGTTTTGCCTCTGATTATATTAGTTTTTTGACTAAGGATAAATCAAATACGATAGTTAGCACCATCGAAGATTGTGAAGTATTGATGGTTGGTTTTAATGAGTTAGAGTATTTATATGAACGTCATCCAGCAATCATGAAAGTTGGTAAAGTGATGGCAGAAAGGGCCTTTGTTTTCAATGCTCTTCGTAATGAGTCGATGCAAAAAGATGATGCCACAACGCGTTATCAAAAACTGATTCAAGAACGACCTAAAGTTATACAACGAGTTCCGCTATATATGATTTCTAGTTATTTGGGATTAACACCCGAAGCATTAAGTCGTATTAGAAAAAAAATGGAATAGAATTTCGGTTTAGTTTTAATTTTCGACGGTTTAGCGCTTTTTTAGATGCTTTAGCTTTTTTACTTGATTTAGATCAATTTCAAAAGATTCGAATTAGATCATCTTTGCATCAAATCAATCTTCCATGAAACACTTACTACATACTAGTTTTATTCTCCTCAAAAGAGCTAA
>Ga0114976_10003089_pt1 | contig 10436 bp, 8 predicted proteins | sample S_130805_EF_Meta_FD_87319 | JGI IMG/M metagenome (GOLD analysis project Ga0114976, IMG submission 87319) | Freshwater microbial communities from Lake Simoncouche, Canada to study carbon cycling - S_130805_EF_MetaG | ecosystem: Environmental > Aquatic > Freshwater > Lake | place: Lake...
GATGTTACGTATTCGACAAACAGTTCGACCTATTTCACACCATTAAATATCGCGCTCGGATCGTAAACTCCGAAAGTGATATTTTAGAATTTTACTAAATAGACGCACAGAAGGCATCACTAAGAAAGGTTTTTCACAATGGCAAGAAGAGTAATTCTAGACACTCAGTATACGTTTAACCCAGCTTCAAGAACAATCACGATTCCGAGAACTCTACCTCGCGAGCGTCTGTTGCTGATCACGAACGTAACATCAAATAGAGTGATCTTCAACTTCAGTGATTCGACGCTGACTGCGACGGCATATAGCTCGGCTCAGGGAACGAATTCTACAAATCCTGTTACCACGATTGTGCTGGCGTTCAATACAACTTCTATGAGCTCTACAGATAAGCTCCAGATTGTTGTTGATGAACCAGCTGAGCTATTTTCTCCGGATGAAGCTTTTATTGATCCTGTTGGAAAAATGCGTGTATCAACACCACAGGCTCTTATCGATACAGACTTTGAATATGGTCTACAGCCAACAAAGTGGGAAACTCTAAGTCTTGTAAACAATCGTCCTTCGTTTTTTGTGAATACCCAGACTCCTATTGTAATCACTGATATCACAGCTGTGAATGCTTCTGCAACAATTACTGTTGTAACAACAACTCCTCCTGCTGTTGGTACTCCTGTTCTTATTCAGGATGCAAACTTTGCTGGTTGTAATGGTTCATTCCTAGTTGAAACTGTGTCTGCTGGTACGAACTTTACATTTACTGCCCGTTTCCCATTCACCGGTTCAACTGGTTCGATCTATAATGCTTCTCTAACCCTTGCGTTCACCGGATCGTTCTATACTGGTGCAGCCTATCCTATTCCTTCTCAGCCAGTAATTGGTGCTGGCGGTCTCGTCACAGTTACAACGACTGGCGCGCATGGTCTTCAAGTTGGTGATGGCGTCTATATTTCTAATACGTCGGTTTCTGCTGGTAATAACATCAGCACATCGTATAACGTTGCGAGCGTTACCAACTCAACTGTATTCTCTGTTGTTGCAACAAACTCGCCAACATCTGGTGCTACTGTAACAAACGGTGTAGTTTATGTTCGTCCAGATGGTGTTTACCTACACCGCCCATTCGATGGTGGTGTAACATTTACAACTGCTTCGGCGGCACATAATCTACAGACAGTTCGTCAAACCCGTCGTTACTTCCGTTATCAGTCTGGTAAGGGTGTTCAGATTTCGACCGGTACGATTCTGAAGCCAAATATCAACGTTGATCAGATTGACTCTACAACTGCAACTGGTTCGGCTTCAACAACAATTACTGTTACAACCAAGATAGCTCACGCTTTGCAAGCTGGTGTAACGATCACAGTTTCCGGATGTACCGAAACAGCATATAATGGAACGTTTACTGTAGCTTCAGTAGTTGACTCTTTCCGTTTCACATACACTGCGCTATCAATCCCTTCAGCTTCTCCTGCTTCGGGTGTACCACTTCTTTCCGTAACCAATTGGTTTGGTGCCGTAACACGTGCTGGTATGTTTGACTCGCAGAATGGTGTTTTCTTTGAGTTCGACGGTCAAACGCTCTGGACAGTTCGTCGTAAGTCAACCGATCAGCTATCCGGCGGTGCTGCTGTAACCAGTGGTTCCACTACTGTTACTGGTGTGACTTATAATGGCGTAACCACTAAATTCAGCAAACAGCTAACTCCTGGTGACTTTATTGTTATTCGTGGTATGTCTTACCGAGTTTTGGATATTATATCTGATACTTCTATGCAGATTTCTCCAGCATATCGTGGATCAACAGTTACATCACCTGCATTTGTGACTATTTCTAAGACCATTGATATTCGTGTACCGCAGAGTCAATTCAACATTGATCCTCTCGATGGTACAGGTCCTTCTGGTCTTGTTCTAGATCTTTCGAAGTCCCAGATGTTCTATATGGATTACAGCTGGTATGGTTCTGGTACCATCCGTTATGGTTTCCGTGACACGAAAGGTGGGATTATTTACTGTCACCGTTTCGTAAATAACAATCAAAACAACGAAGCTTGGATGCGTTCTGGTAACCTTCCTGGTCGTTACGAAACCAATACTATCGCTCCTAGAACAACGTTGACAACAAATGCGTTGTCAAGCGATACAACTCTGTTGGTTGCTAATACAACTGGTTTCCCATCGAACGGAACAATCCTTATTGCTAACCCTTCAAGCTATGAGTATGTAACTTATACTGGAACGACAGGCACTTCTTTCACTGGTCTAACAAGAGGTAAGGCATCAACTACAGTTTCGGGTATGAGCACTGTAAGTGGTAGCGCCACCGTTACAACTGCTTCCTCGCTTGCCAATATCCTACCCGGAATGCTTGTAACAAACGCCAACATTCCAAATAATACTTACGTCGTTTCTATCAATACTGGCGCTGGTTCGGTCCTGCTTTCTCAGGCTGCTACTGCAACTTCGTCTGGTTTGACATTCGCATTCACTCAGATGTCTCTACCAGCAAATACGCACAATATCACTAATACTGCTCCGATTGCGGTTTACTCGCACGCTCCTCAGTTCGCTCCAACTATCAGTCACTGGGGTACTTCGGTTATTATGGACGGTCAGTTTGACTCAGATAAATCGCTACAGTTCACTTATGGTGAAACGACAACAGCTAGCGTTATCGCCGGTAACGTTGCTTCTGTAGTTGTAACGAGCGGTTCTAGTAACGTTTCATTGGTCAATACAACGCCAATATTCGTAAATTCGCTGATATCAGGTAATAACATCGCTACCGGTGCGTTCGTTTCTTCTATCACTGTCGGTAGTCCAAATAACACAATCACTATGTCGGCACCTGCTACCGGTTCTGCTACTGGTACAATTAACTACAATCAGTCTGTTGCTCTAGCATCACTTCGTGTTTCGCCTGCAGTTGATTCTGGTATACCAGGTGTGCTTGGTCTCAAGGATCTTATCAACCGCATGCAGCTAACACTTGCCGGTTTGGACGTTATTAACAACGTTAACTTCCTAGTCCAGCTGTTACTGAATGGTGTTCCAACGCAACCAGCTACAACCATAACAAGCTTCACTGGTCAGCCAGCTGTTCTTAACTCCTTTGGTCGTATCGCGGTTGGTACATCTTCTCTCGCCCAAATAGCTGACCACACCGGTGGTTGTTATGTAACGGGTGGTGAAGTCATGTATAGCTTCTATGCGGTTAACAGTGCTGGATCTGCAAACTACTCTACAACCTTTGTCGACTTGACTAAGATCCGTGATCTTGGTAACTCGATCCTTGGTGGTGGTGTGAACAATACTCCTGCTGGTTCTGGTACTTACCCAGACGGTCCGGACGTTCTTACTGTTGTTGCTACTAACATTGGTACTGCCAATGCCTTCATCCAGACTCGTATCTCTTGGACTGAGGCGCAGGCGTAATAGTTACAAAGGGGATATTTTAGTATGGCTGTAAATAAAATATTCTTGGATACAGATGGGCTGACCGTAGGTAACGGTCAGCTTGTCACCTCTGGCAATTCTGTATCAATTGCGAACTCTCTGTTTGTTGGTGGTAACTTCTATGCTCCGAGTTTGGCAGCAACAGTTACGCTGACAAAACCTTATAACGCAAACAACACGACTTATAATGCCAATGGTTATATCACTTCAATCACTGAAGGGACGATAACTACTTCAAATATTGTTTACAATTCTCTCGGATTACCAACAAACTGGGTTGAAACAGAAACTGCATTTGGTCCTGCTATAAGTTTCAGATATACAGCTACGTATGATAGATCGGGGTTCTTGACTTCGATCACACGTCAATAAGGAAAACAAAATGGCAGTCGATGTATCGGTATACAATGAAATTGCAAGGAATAATAGCTGTCTAGCGATATGTGCTTGTAACCGTTATTACACGTGTTACGTTGGTGGTTATGCTGGTGGTGTTAGTGCTGCAACAACAGTCAATAATAATGGCCAAACTTGTAAGCAAGCAATTTATCCGATAAGACTTGCTTGTGATCTTATTGCTCAACCATGGTGTTGCTGTTATTGGGCTGCTATTCCAGCTCTACCAAGCGTTACTGCTGGTTTATTAGTCTGTGATACATTATATGCAAGATGTGGAGTTTGTTGCGCCTGGACAGTCCCGGGCGGAGCCCAGTTTGTTAGATTCCAGATGTGGGGTGCTGGTGCTTTGTCACAAGGCGCTCCTTGTTGCTGCGGAATTTCAATTCCTGGAAGTTCAGGAGCGTATGCTTCAGTAATTATTCCTGCTGTTCCTGGTTGTGTATATACACTTTGCGCCGGTTGTGCGGCGTGTTGTTATCCTAATATGACTAATGATGTATCGACCGGATCTGGTTGCTCTTCTTATGTAAACGGTTATGGATTGGATAATGTTTGCGCTGAAGGTGGTGAAGTCAGCGCATTTTGCTGGATTAAAAGAAAATTTGCTGTAAATGGTGTTGATAACCCTGATTTTACATCTTGTGTAATTATACCAAATTCTTCTTGGATTTGTGGTGTTGCTGCCAGACTTGGTGCTTATCCTGGATATTGTATGTGTGCTAATGGCGGTTTTTGTAACGCGCCAAGTTCTTGTTGCTCAGCAGGTTGTCATTGTTTTATAACATCTTGTAAAACTTTTCGAGGTAATGTGACCAATGCAACTCAATGTTGTCATTTTGTTATTGGAACTCCAGGAGTTTGGTCATCACTAACTGGAATCACAACATGCTATAGCTTTTCTGTGAATTTTCCACCAGTTACTTGTTATTGTTGTTGCACCCCCGTTCAATGTTATTTTTCTGGTCTTCTTCAGCCAGCTGGTGATTGCGGTATGTGTTCACTTTATACCCACCCATGCGGAAGACCTGACAACGCTCCTGGAAGAGGTGGTGGTGGTTCTATGTCTTATAGCGGCAGTGGCAGCTTCTCCGGATTCCCAGGAAATGGTGGTGCAGTTTGTGTTCAGTATCTATAATAAATAATTGTAAAGATTAGAGGTTTCAAATGGCAAATGTTAGTATAGAATTTACTAAAAAAATTCCCGATTCGTTGAATGTCAACACATTCACGAGCAATGCTAGCTTAACGTTAACATACAATGGTCCGGAATCATCTTTATTTCTTGTAGAGAAAAATTATGGATATATTTGTAATGTTCTTGAAGCTATGGAAGATGCATACAATAAAGAAGATTATCTTGTCATAGAAACTCTTGCTTCTGATTCGCCAGATGTGCTTTATTATTATCACACCACAGAATTTCCCGAGAGAGAATACGTAACAGAAACTCTTGTTGATGGTACTACTCATGACGAGATTTCAAACCCTACTCTCAAAGACTATTATAGAATGTTTTACGATCTAGAAAACAAAGTCTGGGTTTGGGATGTAATCACAACAGAACCTCGTTCTATTTACAATGATATGGCGGATCGTTACAGAGAATATGTGAATCAGAACTTACATAAAATTGAATCAAATGCATCTTTGAAAGAAGCTGCTACAAAATATCTGCAAAGATTAACAGATTTCGAAACAACTGGTGCCGGTAGTATTCCTTCCTGGAAGATTATAACCGCGAACACTGCCTGCGTTCCTGTACCATCACCATTACTGATGGCTGCTTTCGAAAACACGCCGTAATATCAGAGGATAAAAAATGGACATTCTAGCATATGCGGCGCAAAAAAGAGCAGTTGATCTTTGTAGTTGTTTAGTAAATTGCGCTCCTACAGTTGCTCCTGTTGGCTGCGCTGCTGGTTGTAGTGCAACTCTTAATCCATCTTTAGCACCCTTTGCCGCTGGTTCTTATAACAATTTTTGTTGTTATCAAGCACTTGGGAGAGAAGCTCTGGATAAAACACCATGGTGTTTTTGTAACTGGGTGTCAATTCCAACATTTGCTGGCGGCAATACTTCTTTTGCCGGAACTAACGTAAATGGATTTCAAGTTTGTTCTACTGCAGTTGGAACCGTAGGATCTGGTGGTGGTGCTTGTTGCGCGTTCACAGTACCAGCTGGTATTTCTTATATAAGATTCCAAATGTGGGGTGCTGGTGGTAATGCTGGTTCTGGTCAATGTTGTGGTGGTTCTGGTTTCGGTTCAACTGGCGCTTACGCTTCTGTGATTATTCCTGCAGTCACCGGATGTCAATACACTCTTTGCGCTGGAGCAGTTGCTACTACGACTCCGTATAGAGCAGCTAATTACTCAAATTTTGCATGTGTAGCTTCCGCTTCTTACGTAAATGGATTTGGTTTGAATAACGTTTGCGCAATGGGTGGTAGAGGTTTTGCTGCCCAATGTATTTTGTATTTCGACATTTCTAGCATTTCCGTCACCAGTTGTTGTCGTTGGGCATCTCCTGATTGTGTTGGACAAAGCGGAGCATGTATGTGTAATACACAATCTGAATATTGTTATGGTAGTTCCTGCTCATCGTGTGGATGCATTCCATTTTCTAAAACCAATGCAGTCACCTGGTGTGGTACAAATACATTAAATATCAACTGCTGCTGTAATGCAACAAACTGCGATTTTGGTGCATATGGGTGGGGACAGGTTGTTGGTATCAATGGTATGAACGGATCTGACTGTTTTGATGCTAACTTTGCTGGTGTTAAATGTCATCCTCCGATTTATGGATACGAATCAGTTTCTCGATGTGCTATAACTGGCAATGGAAGTACTGTGATAGGTGGATTAAACTGTAATGGTTGTGGATTCAACTTCATGAGATATCCAGGTGCTGGTGGAACTGGTGTATTCCTTTATGGTGGTTGTGTTGCGACAACTGATCCATCCGGTTGTTTTGGTTCGGCATGTGGTGGCGACATCGGTCGCGGAGGAATGGTCTGCGTTTCTTACTGCTAATCTGACCATATAAATACCTTTGTGATTATTACTGACGTGAGAGGTATATTATGGATAAAGCATTCTTCATCAATGGTGGAGCTGGGCGAGTTCTTTGTGCAATCCCAGCTCTAGAAAAATACGCAGAAAAAAACGAAAACTTCATTATTGTTGCTGAGGGTTGGATGGAGCTATTTGCTGGCTCGCCAAAGCTCCGCGACAAAGTTTTTCATGTAATGCACAATCGTCTATTCGAAGATCATCTTCTAGACAAAGAAATCGTATCCCCAGAACCTTATCGCCTCAATGCTTATTACAATCAAAAGTGTAATCTGATACAGGCATTTGATATGATGATCAACGATCTCAAAGAAGTTCCTCCAGTTTCAAAAATCAATATGGAGCTCTCCAAGAAAGAACAGATCGACGGCTACGAAATCGTCAATGATGTTCGTAAAGTCAAAGGCAAAGAAAAGGTAATCGTCTTTCAGCCTTTCGGTAGTAGTGTAACTCAGCAATCAAACTTCATTTTTGATACAAGTGGTCGGTCATTCGAACTAGCCGACACTCTGAGACTTATCGACGAACTCAAGAAAGAATATGGCATCATTCTGATGTCTCAGATGCCGGTGCAAACAACAGAAGAAAATACTGTTGCTTGGCCACAGAACCTGAACATTCGTCAATGGATGGGTATTATCAATGCTGCTGACCATTTCCTTGGTTGTGACAGTCTAGGTCAGCATATCGCCTATGCTCTGAACAAAACAGCAACTGTTGTCATTGGTTCGACCTGCCCAGAAAACATTACCTACCAAGATGAAAAGAACTTCAATATCATCGACTGTGGTAAGGATAAGCGTAGATATATACCTATGAGAATTACGATGGATGACTCTATTGATCGTAATAATGAAGCGTTGATGGTTCTCAGCGAGGATCATTTCAAGAGAATTGTTGATTCGGTGAAACAGAGGACTGGCGTTGGAGCAAAAGACGTCAAGTCTAAATTCGGAGCTAAGTGATGATGACTGGTTATATCGCGGGTATCGCGCGCGGACACAACGCAGGCGTGTGTCTGCTAAAAGATGGTGAGATTGTTTTCAGTATTGAGGAAGAGCGCCTGACTCGCCAGAAATATGATGGTGGTCCACTTGCTTCTATGATGAAGATTATGGAGTATACAGACAAGATTGATTACCTTGTCGTTGCTCATACTACAAATTTAAAAGAAACAGCTCCTAAGATTGAATATACCAGTGACGACACATATACTGGTCTTGCACGCAAGTTAGGTCTTATTGATCGTAAACAAAATTTACACAATCATCCACAAGTAATCGACCTGAGCCACATTCATCATAAGTTACATGCTGCTGCAGCTTTCTATCGTTCAGGATTTGAAACTGCAACTGGTGTTGTTGTTGATGGTGCCGGCACATTTATCACACTTATGGCGGCAGATCAACCAACCACATTCTGGGAAACTGAATCTATTTTTGAATGTTCGTATCCTGCAAACTTCAAAACTTTATATAAGCATTTGGGTTCTCGCGGACCACAGGCATCAACTCTCGTTAAAGATTTTCCAACAACAATGTTTGGTGAAGACGGTGTTTGTGAAGCATTTATTACCGAACGTGCTGGTATTACAAAAACATATGAAGCTGCTACAGAATATTGTGGTTGGTCATCTATTGAAGCTGGCAAAACTATGGGATTGTTTCCATATGGAAATCCAAACAATAAAATCCCACCTTTGTTTGATAACTCAGGAAAGTATCCAGTTTCAAGTAGAAATATTATAATTCCAAGATATCCTAATGGTGCAATTCTTGATTATTTAATGTACGATGAATTGGAAGAAATTCCAACTAGTGATCCTACATTATTGCAGTCTCGTAGAGATATTGCATATGCAGTTCAAACTCAAACACAAGAACAAGTATTACGATTAATTAAAAAAGCTGTAGAAACGACTGATAATAAAAACGTTGTTCTGAGTGGTGGTTATGCTCTCAACTGTGTTGCTAATTATTTCTACCTCACAGAACTCAACGAGCTCGGTATCAACCTGTATGTCGAACCAGTAAGTAATGATGCTGGTACGGCTATGGGCGCTGCCTTTATGGTCTATCACGGTACCAATGAAGAAGCTCCCGTGCGCGAGAGAAACGAAACCCTTTACCTTGGTCCGAAGTATGAGTTTGATGACTTTGATGCATTGATAGATTTAGACGAAAATGTCTTACTTGTAAATGCTGATTATGAAAAGATCGTCGATCTATTGATTGACAAAAACATCGTTGCTATGTTTCAGGGTCGTTCAGAAAATGGACCAAGAGCATTGGGTAATCGCTCTATTCTGTTTGATCCTACATTCGAGGATGGTAAGGATTTTGTTAACCAGGTCAAGCGTCGTGAATACTTCAGACCGTTTGCTGCAACAGTAATGGCTGAGCATGCTGATGAATGGTTTGATCTTCGTGGTATGAAAGAATCACCTTCTATGATGTATGCAGTCAACTGCAGAGAAGGAGTTGAAAAGAAAGTTCCCAGCGTAATCCATGTTGATAACACCTGTAGAATACAAACGGTTACCAAGGATCAGAATGAGCATTTCTACAATCTAATCAGCGCATTCAATAAAGAAAAAAATGTTCCGATGCTCTTCAATACAAGTTTCAACCTAGGTGGTGATCCCCTGGTCGAGACGCTTCAGGATGCTATCAACACACTAAAGAACTCTCAGATTGAATACCTGTATTTGCCTGAGTATAGCAAGTTGATTGTTATCAAGAATATGTTCAAGCTAAGCTATTAGCAAAATCATACAAAGAGTTGAAGATCTCGGTTTTCTTTTTCAGCTCCTTGTATGAAAACTTATTCAGGTTGGCTTCGGCTTCAGCACCATTGCCTGTTCTTACGAGTATTGGTTTGGAACTTATCTTCTGTGCAACTTTCAAGTCATTGATACAATCGCCTACATACCAGCCTTTACTGAAGTCAATATGTGGATTTTCTCTCTCGCAGCGTTTGAACATACCAGTGTTTGGAATGGCGTAATCATCTTCTTTTGAGTTGCTTGTTGAGTAGTAAATAGCATCGATTGATGGACAACCAGCTTCACCAAGTAGTTTTAGCATATGCTGGTGAACAGAATCTACGTCTTGGGGATTGAACAAACCTTTGCTAATTCCTGGCTGATTGTGAACGATGACTATCTTATAACCCTTGGAGCGCATCAATGCTACTGCTTCAAGGCTCTTTGGTATTGGTCTGAACATTTCTGGTCTGTAGACGTAATCATCGCAATGATTGATGATACCATCTCTACCAATCCCAATCACTGGTTTATTGTTAGAGTATGATTTTGTAAAAGAAGATGTTGCGTTGTACTCAAGCACATTAAACATAATAAAACTAACTCCAAGGGTGTTACGATGAATCTAAAAGAAGCGACCAAAGACAAACACAAGGAAGCCGAAAATCATCGGTTTGTCAAGTATTTATTCGTTGGCTCAATAACCGACGAAGTCTATTCGGATTACCTTTACAATCAGTA
>Ga0114976_10003090_pt1 | contig 10436 bp, 10 predicted proteins | sample S_130805_EF_Meta_FD_87319 | JGI IMG/M metagenome (GOLD analysis project Ga0114976, IMG submission 87319) | Freshwater microbial communities from Lake Simoncouche, Canada to study carbon cycling - S_130805_EF_MetaG | ecosystem: Environmental > Aquatic > Freshwater > Lake | place: Lake...
AGTCGTTAACGACAAAGATGTTGCTACAGCAGACGCTTTGGGACGGTCAACAACGCGGCTTCTACTCAGCGACTCGATGAAACAGGACATGATTGAAGCACTGGGTTTATGGGGGTCAATGCCGACATCTGATTCGCCAGTAGACGAGGTCGTGCATGACGGTTGGACGATTGAGTCTCACTCAGCACCGTTGGGAGTGATTGGGTTTGTCTTTGAGGGACGTCCCAATGTTTTTGCCGATGCAACCGGAGTACTACGTAGCCGCAACGTTTGCGTCTTTCGAATTGGAAGTGATGCTTTCCAAACCGCAGAAGCGATTATGCGGCTTTGTGTTATTCCGAGTCTTGAGGAGTCTGGCTTGCCAACAGGGTGTGTGGTTCTGTTGCCTTCAAAAACTCACGCATGTGCGTGGGCTTTATTTTCCGATCGCCGTTTGTCGTTAGCCGTAGCAAGGGGTAGTGGTTCATCGGTTGCGTTACTCGGCGAGATCGCTCAGCAACATGGCATACCTGCAAGCCTGCATGGAACCGGCGGAGCGTGGATGGTTGTTTCGGAAACCGAAGATCTTGAACGCTTGAGCAGAGTCGTTCAATTTTCACTGGATAGAAAAGTTTGCAATACGCTGAACACCGTTGTCATTACGCGTGATGCGTTGTCCAACTCACTGCAGGCGATCATTGATGGCGTTTGCGAGGGAGCGCGGCACCGAAAGGCGCACGCGGTGTTGCACGTGGACGAACAAGCTTTCGATGCTTTGAACTCGTGCAACGTGCCATCAATCTGTGCAACACAGATGATCGAACACGAATGTATTGGTACGGAATGGGAGTGGGAAAACGATCCAGAGGTATCAATTGTTGTTGCTGATGATTTAGTTTCTGCTGTGGCCATGTACAACCGGTATTCGCCTTCTTTTGTGTTATCCGTAATGTCAGATGATGCAGACGAATTGGAAGAGGCATGGCGCACGTCCAATTCTCCATTTTTCGGCGATGGAATGACTCGCTGGGTCGACGGGCAATACGCACTTCACAAACCAGAGTTGGGGCTATCCAATTGGCAAAATGGCCGAACATTTTCACGAGGCGGGATTCTGAGCGGAGACTCGATTTTCACCATTCGCTATCGGGTGAGACAAACCGACTCAATGATCAAGCGTTAGAAAATTGCATGTTGTCAATAAGACGAATCCCGTCAATGACAACAGCAGCAATGATGGAATCTCGTTCGCTAACGGCTTCCACCTGATCCATCGTTCCATCTTTCACGATGGACAGATATTGAAGTTCGATTGAAGCATCGCGGTCAAAAATCGAGAGTGCAATTGCTGTTACTTCGCTTGCATCACGACAACCGTTTCGCCAGTGGGCGATTGCTGTACTCAGAGCCAGCGGAATAAGACCAGCGCTTGCACGAGCGGTTTCCGTGAGGAACCGATTCCTGCTTGACATGGCAAGACCGTCGGTTTCGCGCATCGTGTCACATGGGCGGATATCAATGCAAGGGTGCAATGTGGTTGCCATGTTTCTGATCACGGCGACTTGTTGGTAATCCTTCAATCCGAAGTAGGCAGCTGTTGGTTGAACAACTGCAAACAGTCGGTCAACGACAGTTATCACACCCGAAAAATGTCCAGGACGATCTGTGCCTTCGAACGCTTCAGCCTCCCTAGATGGAGACAGCAAGTTGGGCGAATCGGATATAAACATGTCGGACTGAAGAGGTACTAAAACGGAATCGACGCCAACTTGTGTACACAGTTCGAAATCAACAGATTCGGTGCGAGGGTACTTCGAGAAGTCGTTCAGTGAATTGAACTGCAGTGCATTGACGTAGATGCTGACTACAACGTGATCGCATTCTGATCGAGCTCGTTGCATGAGGCTGATATGGCCACCGTGGAGGGCCCCCATTGTTGGGACAAAACCAACGGTGTCATGCTTAGGAATCTCATTCCGCCACGTGGTGAATTGTTGAATGTCAGTGAAAAGAGTGGTCATCGTCTGGCCACGACCCATTTCGTACATCAGTAACGAATTGCTTACATGCATCGATACTTGTCGAGCGAACGTCGGCATACCTGCGTGTGAATTTGAGCGTGTTTTGTGAGAGTCCCAAGATGTCATGGAGTACAAGCACCTGTCCATCGCAATCAGGTCCAGCTCCGATGCCAATTGTTGGAATGGATACTGTGTTCGTAATTTCCTTTGCAAGGTCGCGTGGAACGCCTTCAATAACGATGGCGAAAGCTCCTGATTGCTCGACTGATTGAGCGTCTTCGAGCAGTCGTTCACGTCCGCCCGCCTCATGTCCATCAACACGTCCTTGAACGCGGTGTCCACCCATTCGGTGGTAACTCTGCGGTGTGAGTCCGATATGGCCCATCACGGGAATGTCAACGCGAGAAATTGCCGCAATGGTGTCGGTCATCGTGGTGCCGCCTTCAAGCTTCACCGCTGAAGCACCTGCCTTCACCAGTCTGATTGCGCTTCGTACCGCCTGTTCGGTATGCACTTGATACGAACCAAATGGGAGGTCGCCGACTATCAACGCCCGAGGGTTCGCGCGCGCCACCAATTTCACGTGGTATTCCATTTCCTCCAAGGTGACGGGAATGGTGTTTGCCACTCCTTGCACAACGGATCCGACTGAGTCTCCAACGAGGATCATGTCCACCCCGGACTCATCGACAATGCGCGCAAACGTTGCGTCGTAGGCCGTGATCATGGTTAATGGTTGCGCTGAACCCTTGTTGGCCATCACCATGGGCACGGTGATGCGAGGTCGCGATAACGCTTCAGTCACGAAATCAGGCTACCGATTAGATTGCAGATCATGATTTCTGCATTGACCCTGCGGTTGAAGGAGCGGGTCACGCACGCTATTTGGGATTGGCTTTCGCTTCATGGGTCAATAGGTCCTGAAACAGTGAGAGGGAAGCGATTTGGAGCATTTGGGAAGAACAGCATTATTTGTTTTCCACAAACAACCATTTTTAATGAGCAATACATACATATAGGTGCCAACACCATGATCGGAACACATGTTGCGCTTTCGGCGGGAATGGTTCCGGGACAGGTTTGCCTGACGAATCCCGTGGTTCGAATAGGCGATCGTTGTCTTATCGGTCGTGGTAGCGGAATTGTTGGTCACTTGGGAATAGACATTGGCGATGACGTATGGACAGGACACCATGTGTACATCACCGATCAGAATCACGGATACGAGCGAGTTGATGTCCCTATCTCGATGCAGACTCAGCCCGAGAAGATGGTGATCATCGGTGAAGGATCCTGGATTGGTGCTGGAAGTGTGATCTTGCCGGGGGCCCACATCGGTAAGCATGTCGCAATTGGGGCAAATTCAGTTGTCAATGGTGATGTGCCCGACTACTGCGTTGCTGTTGGTTCACCTGCGCGTGTTGTCAAGCGCTATTCGGAAGCAAGTGGTTGGGTGCCAGCTGACGAATTTAGATAGATAAGTCCATTGGAACTTTGCAGGAAGACATGCGATTATCGGCAGCGAACGTAGATATTTTTTCGCTAATCGGTAAACCTTCAAACATGGACTCAGCAAACGAGTTATTGATTCCACTTCGCAACTGATTTGCGTACTCCCGGCGGTCTTTAATCAACTGCTTGTAGTCAGATATCCACAGCGGCACAATTGCCTTACCTTTAGGGTCGGTTGGTTCGACTGCCGATATCGCGTTAATGGCATTATCAAGCGTGTCGGTCGCTTTATCGATCAGTGCTGCTCGCTCGGCTAACGCATTGGCGCCCGCATCTGAAATCTGCCGAAGGTCGGCTAGCGCGAGTCTTTGCGTCATTGCTTGACTGCAAATATCTTCAGCACGAGCAGTCCAAGCCAAATCCTAAATCTTATTTACCGACTCTTTTGAGGCAAATCCAAATGCATAAATCCACATCGCGAGCAAACCGATGATGCAGGTACCAATCACCGTTCTAGCCGTTAGCCGGGATATTTTTTCACGAGTCGTGCGTGCATTTGAAACAGGGGAAGTCACAGCGTGAATAGTACTTCACCATTGTTGTCTTTCTGTTTCGCATGTTTGATGGCGAAGTAGAGTTGCAACAGTGGAACCGTCTCGACTCCGATTAGCGATATCGCTGCTCCGTCAGCTGCTGAAGTTTCATCCGAAGCCATTTTTGATCGCTGTTGCTGGAGCATCCGTTTACGCAGTTTGTACCGTTGCATCCAGTTTTGGACTTGGATACGTAGTGGATCATGTGATCATTCCGCGTTATCAGTTGAATTTGATCGATCGCCACACGTTCTTGATCGCTTCAATCATCGTCGTAGGCATTGGCCTTTTGCGGGCGGTAGGCGTGGTTATTCGTCGTTCATATGCTGGAATCTCGCACTGGTCGACCTCTGAGTCGCTATCGACACAGCTCATTCGCCACGTCATGAGTCAACCATCCAGATGGCATCAGCGTCATATGACTGGAGACCTCGTTGCTCGCATCGGAGTTGACTCTGATACGGCGGCATCAGTGCTCGGGCCTTTGCCGTTCAGCACTTCAGTAGTGCTTCTTGTTGGCTTGACCAGTATTTGGTTAGTGGTCATTGATGTGCCGCTTGGCCTATTGGCAGTCACTGTCATTCCGCTGCTCTTTGGTTTAAACCTCGGTTACCAGCGTCGTATTGATCGTCATTTCGATTCCGCTCAAAAGGCTTTGGGGGACTTGTCCGAAGCAGTTCACGAGAGTTTCGATGGTGTGATGGTGGTGAAGGCCTTTGGTGCGGAAGATCGCGAGCATGTGCGACTAGCAACCATTTCATCGAAACTGAAGGATGCTCGAATTCGTGCTGTTAATGCACGAGCAATATTTGAAGCCTTGGTTGACGGCACGCCTTCACTGGTCAACGTTTCATTAATTGCTTACGGTGCAGTTCGAGTGCGCAGTGGGTCCCTCACCATCGGTGAGTTGTCGAGCTTCATCTATCTGTTCACGTTGCTGGTATTTCCTCTTCGCATCATCGGTTATTTACTCAGCGAGATACCACATTCATCCAGTGGTTTTAAGCGCGTGAGAGAGATCCTGGATGAACCCCTAGAGCCTCAGCCAACAGTCAACCTGTTGCCTGTTGGCTCCAAATCTGCTGTTGAGGTGAGAAGTGCGAGCTTCTCGTACGCAGACGATTCTGAACCCATATTCACGGATGTCACCTTCACGATTCCTGTTGGCTCGATTGTTGCGGTAGTGGGTGAAACGGGTTCAGGGAAGTCAACCCTTCTCAAGATGATCGCAGGATTGATCAATGCACGGACGGGCTCAGTACATGTCACTGAAGGCGGATCAGCGCTTGTGTTTCAGGAACCGTTTCTGTTCTCGGGTTCCTTGCAGTTCAATCTGACACTCGGCAAGTCACTGCCGATAACAGATATTGCCCGTGCCCTTTGGGCATCAGTAAGCGAAGAATTTGTGTCAGAACTTGATAATGGCATCGACACCATCGTCGGCGAACGTGGCATCAGTTTGAGCGGAGGACAGCGGCAGCGAATCGCACTTGCGCGGGCAATTGCCAGCGGACGGCAGACGTTGCTGTTGGATGACACAACTAGCGCCCTCGATCCGACGACTGAATCAACAGTGATTGATCGTCTTGTCTCGCTGTCAGAAACCACGACGACCATCATCGTTGCATCTCGACCGACCACGATAAAGATTGCCGACTATGTCTTGTTCATTCACTCTGGCGTAGTGCATGATCTCTCGACACATGATGAGCTCATGCTGACTAGTACGCCATATAAGAATTTAATGATGTCGTTTGAGATAGATCGGAAAGCTTCATGAGCATGGACACCGAACAGCGGTTTCCTTCTGCGCGCATTATTGGAAGAGGTGTCACTGTTGCTCCCGCGCTAAAAAGCGGAATTGGTCTGACGTTCTTGCTCGCGCTGTTCGGAACCGGAGCTCGTTTAGTCATTCCGATTCTCATTCAGCAATCAATTGATCACGGATTGCAACCTGGACGAGTAGATGTGTCCTACATCATTCGACTGTGCGGTGTTGGTGCTGTGTGCGTGGTGCTGTCATCGTTCTGTCTGCGGGAAGCAACAAAACGGCTCGGCACTAGAGCCGAGCACGGGTTATTTTCTTTACGATCGCAATTATTTGATCACATTCACAGGCTCAGTCTTGAAGAGCACAATAATGAAAAGCGTGGAGCATTAGTTTCACGTGTAACCAGTGATATTGAAACGCTCACACAATTCTTCTCGTGGGGCGGACTTGGGTTGCTGCTCGATGGATCGCAGATGTTTGCTGTAGCCGCAGTCATGCTCGCTTATGACTGGAGATTGGCGCTAGTCGCATTCGTTACCAGTGCACCCCTCGTTTTCGTGTTGCGCTATGTTCAGTCGCGACTAGTGAGCGCGCATAATCTTTCGCGAGAGCGCAATGCCGACTTTTTAGGAACTGTGTCTGAACTTATGGCAGGTGCGGAAACATTGCGAGCCTACGGAGCAGAGCAAACAATGATTGACACCGTTGCACTGTCGATGCGTAATCGCAGGAAGAGCAACGTTCGCGCTGGTGTAATCGGAGCATTTCTCTTTCCGAGTGGAGAAGTGTTTGCGGTGTTCACGGTAATGGCTGTCGTAGGTACAGGATTACTCATCGGCCCAGCAGGTGGTTTGACATCGGGCGCTCTTGTTGGGTTCGTATTCCTTACGTATCGATTCCTAGAACCCATCGCGGAGTTCACTGAGATCATCGACCAGGTACAAAGCGCAGTGGCTGGTTTGCGACGCGTATTGGGAGTGTTGGATACTCCAATCGGACCTCTTCAATCTGAACACCCTCGACCATTACCACAGGGCAAGTTGTCTGTTGATATACAAGAAGTGAGTTTCGCTTACGGCGCGCGTCTGGGTGAAGACGACGATGACACTCCGGTACTGCACGACATTTCTTTGCACCTTGCCGCCGGACAACACGTGGCGCTAGTTGGACCTTCAGGATCCGGTAAAACAACTATCGCTCGACTGATCGCTCGTTTGACTGATCCAACAATTGGAAGAGTTCAAATTGGTGGAATCACACTCACGGATGTATCGAATGATGAATTACGACGTCGATTGATCGTCGTTCCACAAGAACCCTTTCTGTTTGCCAACACCATTTCATATAATCTTGCTTTTGCGGAGCCACACGCAACACCACAAGACATGACTGCCGCCTTCGACGAATTAGGACTGTCGGATTGGTTGGAAAGTCTTCCGAATGGTTTAGATACACATGTTGGCCAGCGAGGATCCTCTCTTTCCGCGGGTGAACGACAGCTAGTTGCATTGGTTCGAGCATCGATGGTGAAACCCGATGTTCTTGTGCTCGATGAAGCTACATCGTCGGTTGACTCGCTTACCGAAGTACGAATCTCGCGGGCACTAGAGCGGCTCGCGCTTGGTCGAACAACAATTTCCATCGCGCACAGATTGTCCACCGCATCACGCGCTGACAGAGTGGTGATGCTCGAAAATGGAAGAATCGTTGAAGATGGTTCGCACAGTGTGTTACTCGGTGCTCGCGGCAAGTACGCAGCGTTGTATGAAGCATGGCTTAATTCGACCAGTGGCAACACCAATGCGTAGGCGAGCGTTGTTTTCAGCGAGTGCAGTTGTCTTACTGCTAGCCGCCTGTGGTGAAACCCAGGAGACGAGGGCATTGTGTTTGCATGCTGCTGAATTGGAGTCATCGCTCGTTGCCACTGGCGTTGCAGTAGAGAATTTCTCTACAACTTCACCTCGTCAATTGCAAAGCACAGTTGCTGTACTGACGGGGACGCTTTCAATTATCAATGACATCGCCCCTTCATCTGTGAAGACAGACATAGAGCAAACAATGCGTTCGTACGAAGAGTTATCAGTTGCATTGCAGAATGTGTATTGGGATGGCACGGTTGCCGAAACTGATCAAAACGTGCAGAATGCTCTACAAAATCTGTCCCGAAATGACAACGTCGAGTCTCTCGATTCGCTTCGGAGTTTCGTTTCGGATCAATGCAAAGTTCAAATTTCGCAAGGCATCAATGCCACACCTGGTGATGATCAATCAATCGGTTCAACATCAGTTGTAATCGATCCTCAGCCCGACTTGAATTACGGTTTTGATAACGAAGAGACCGCGATTAAGTCATATGCATACTTCATTGCAGAGCAACGGGGTTTAGCAATAACTCCAGATCAGGCGACGTGTTTGGGCACACGAATGATGAATATTGCACAGAACAATCCGACAATTAGTGACGATGTATACGAAGCGACATTGACGGCAAGTTTCAATGAGTGCGGCATAGCCATCAAGTAGATTGACGCAATGGAAATAGTTCTGATACGTCACGCCGAACCGGAATGGGTTCGCGAAGGCAAGAGTGTCGTTAATCCTCCTCTCACTGTGCGTGGCTATCGCCAAGCTGAGCTACTGGGTCAGCGATTGGCAGATGAAAAGTTTGATCATGTTTTTGCGTCGCCATTGCAGCGGACACATCTCACAGCGCAGCCAACGTTGGATCGTCAGAATCGCAAACTAGAGATAGAACCATTCCTCGAAGAAATCCGCGAACCCTCGTGGCATGGCGCACCGGCAGAGCAGACGATTAAGGCATATCGCGACGAAGTGAAGAACGCCTCTCACGACCGATGGAACGGTCTTAAAGGAGGGGAGTCGGTAAAGGACTTCGTCCAACGTATTCACTCTGGAGCTACGGAATTCCTAGAACGTAATGGCGTTCACCGCTTACAAACGGAATTGCCTGTTTGGCACATTGATACACCGGGAGAGCGGTTCGCGTTCTTTGCACATGCTGGCACTAACAGTGTGTTGATCTGCCATCTACTAGGACTTACTGCTACCCCGTGGGAGTGGGAGCGATTCATCATTAATCACGCTTCGATCACCACCATTAAGTCGATCAAATTGGGTGACGGGTATGCCTTTAGTCTTGAACGGTTAAGCGATGTCGAGCACCTCACTCATGAGGATCGAACGCGATAAATAGTTGTTGGGAGAGCCGATGGTGATTCTCACATCATCATCAACTCTCCCAACATTTGTTCGGCTGCAAAATTACGGCTGCGGGAGCAATTCCGTAACGTTGCAAGCATCAACAGCTTTGAGGATTGGGTAAGGGTTCACCGCAGCGCCACCCTTTGGGTGCACTTCGAAGTGCAGGTGCGGGGTATTGGTGTCGCCGGTTGAACCGAGGTACCCGACGATCTGACCAGCACGAACAACTTGTCCGTTGGCAAGATTTGCTGCAAATGCTTCAAGGTGTGCGTAGTAGAAGTACGTTCCATCTGCAGCGGTCAAGCGAAGTGAAGTTCCGCCAAGAATTCCACCAGTTGTCATTTTTGAAATCGTTCCGTCCATAGCTGCGTACAACGCAAGGCCACGAGCACCGATGATGTCTGTTCCTTCGTGACTGCGACCTGCGCCACGAGCAGCACCCCAAGTGTCGGTAAAACCACAGCGACCCTGCACTGGGAAAGCCTGCAGCGTTGGCAATCCCAACTCAGCAAGTGAAGGAATAAGACCAAGTGCTGCTGCAGTTGGAGCATCCAACACGGTTGAAACATTGAGACCGGTAGCTGATTGAAACTTGCCTATTGAAACCGAAGTAGCTACGCCGAATACTCCGTCAGCGCCACCCTTGACTTCGATTCCCGCGTTGATCAATGCATTTTGCAATGCACGAACATTGTCACTCTTCTGACCGCGCACTGGAAGTGAATCAATGGTGATTGTTGATGGTGCAACCGCAACAACAGGGGCAATAACTGGAGCTGATGCTGCAGCAACCGTCTTTTTCGCTGAAGCTTTTTGTACAGGTGCTGCAAGTAGACCGAGAGCAATTGCGGTTGACTCATCAACAGTTTTTGTAACTGCAAGACCCTTCAATGACTGAAACTTTCCTAGTGCGATCGAAGTAGCCAATCCGAATTTTCCGTCGGCTCCACCCTTCACCTGAACACCATTATTAATGAGAGCCTGCTGTAACGACCACACTGCGTCGCCAGATGCGCCAACTGTAGGGAAGTTTGACTTGCTCAAAGGAGCCACATCAACAAGACCAAGAAACTTTGCGGTCTTGGCATCAAGATTTCCGGTTGCAGCGAAACCTGCAACCTTTTGCAACGACTTCAATGCAACTTGGGTTGCAGGGCCAAACGAACCGTCAATTCCACCCTTGATGGTGAATCCACGTGCAACGATTGCCTGTTGCATGCGAGTAACTTCAGGGCCAGATTCGCCCAATTGTGGGAGCGAAGCTGACTTAGCGTTTACGGATTGCGCAGCAACTGAAGTTGCTGAAATCGACGTAGCTAGTGTCGCGATGCTGAGTGAGACTGCAACTGCAACGATTGCCTTGCGAATAATTCCTGAGTTCATGACTTGCTCCCTTGA
>Ga0114976_10003091_pt1 | contig 10435 bp, 10 predicted proteins | sample S_130805_EF_Meta_FD_87319 | JGI IMG/M metagenome (GOLD analysis project Ga0114976, IMG submission 87319) | Freshwater microbial communities from Lake Simoncouche, Canada to study carbon cycling - S_130805_EF_MetaG | ecosystem: Environmental > Aquatic > Freshwater > Lake | place: Lake...
GCGCGGCAAGCGGATCTGGGACGAGCGGCTGGAGGATATCGCGGCCTATGAGCGATATTTGACGCGCCAGGGCACGGTGGTGCTGAAGTTCTTCCTCAACGTCAGCAAGGCGGAGCAGCGGCGGCGCTTTCTCGACCGCATCGAAGCGCCGGAGAAGAACTGGAAGTTCAGCGCCCAGGATGTCGTCGAGCGGCGCTTCTGGGCCGACTACCAGGCGGCCTATGAGAAGGCGATCCGGGCGACCGCGACGCCGGAGGCGCCTTGGTACGTGGTGCCGGCGGACAACAAGTGGTTCACCCGGCTGATCGTGGCGGGCGCGCTGGCGGCGGCACTCGAGGGACTCGGGCTGCATTACCCGAGGGTCGACCAGGCGGCGCGCGAGCGGCTGGCGGCGGCGCGCAAGGAACTCGGCTGAACCAGCCTCGGCGCAGCGGACGCATGCTTGACTTCGGGGCGCCCGCTGGCGACCTTTGCCGGGTGAGAGACCTCGTCAGCATCGGCCGCGCCGATGACGATACCCTCTGGGCGGTCTATGCGACGGTCGGGCGCACCCACCGGGTCGCCAATGTCTATCGCAGCCGGGCGGCGGCGCTGGACGACCGGGACTGGCGGGCGCAGCAGGTCAAGGCCTATGAGGATTTCCTCCGGCGCTCGCGCCAGCCGGTGCCGCATTACAGCGTGGCGCCGATCAGGCGGAGCGACCTGCCGCGGAAATGGACGCCGCTGCCGGCGCTGGGGTTCTTGCGGGGGCAGTTCGTCTGAGGGCGGCCGGGGCCGGATCGGCCGGCGAGGCTTCGGACAGCTCCCGGATCGGCGTTTTCGGACAAACCTGCCTGGGCGGTCGGGGGCGGATAGCGACGCCTTGGCGGGGTTCGGATAGTGGGCCGGATCGGCGCCTGGGGCGTCGGGCAGCACCCGGATCGGGGTTTTCGGACAAACCATTGGGCCGAGGGCGGCGCCTCAAATTGTTGGATTCAATTTCGGTATGAACGGCGGCAAGCCCAGGTTTAAGCAGGCTCCAAGTCATTTTCGAATTTAGAAATTGAAGGCCTAAACCGCGTTCGGCCCGCGGATTTGGGATCCTGAGGCGGGATGACGGATGCACGGGTTCAAGGAGCGGCGGGCGGGGTCGCCCGTAGGCCGGATCCTGCGCCTCGCCGCCTGGTATGTCAAGAACATATGCCTATTTTCCTGTCTCTCATCGGGTCCAGCACAGGCGGGATCGACCCGGTGCGCACCTACGCCTGGAATTTCCGTTCACGTCCGTCTTGGCCTTCGTCGCGGATTCGGCGCGAGGCGCCACGCCGATCTTGAGCCCGGCCGAGATGGCAGGGTGCTGGGCAGCGGGCGGGAGAGGTGTGTCGACGTGACCGCCGGACGTGCACGTCTCGGATCTAAAGAAGAGTTATGCGTCGAAAATGATGCAATTGGCGGCGCCGTCATGCATAATTCTATCGAATCTGTGTTGCGCGGCGCCGGCGCATAGTGCACTTACAATGAGTAGGTCAGTCGGACGACTGGCTGGTTAGCAAATCTCATTTGGAGTCCGCCATGGCGTCGCCTATCCCGATCCACGAGCCTGCCTGGATGCGCGAGTTCAAGGCCTTCATCCTGCGCGGCAGTGTGGTCGACCTCGCGGTCGGCCTGGTGGTGGGCGCGGCCTTCACGGCAATTGTCGGCTCGATGGTGGAGGACCTGCTGAACCCGCTGATTGGCCTCGCCATCGGCGGCGTCGATTTCTCCAATCTTTTCCTCGTGCTGAGCGGCGAGCGACAGGCGACCCTGGATGCCACCCGCAAGGGCGGCGCGGCGGTGATTGCCTATGGCCAGTTCATCAACGCCATCGTCAAGTTCCTGATCATTTCCTTCGCGGTGTTCTGGGTGGTCAAGGCGCTGTCGAAGCTGCACCTCGACAAGGTCGGTGCGACCGCAGCGGCGCCGCCGCCACCGACGCCCACCGAGGCGCTGCTCGCCGAGATCCGTGACGAGTTGAAGGCGCAGCGCCGGCTGTAAAGGCGGCCCAGAAGCCGGAGAGCCGGACCGGGTTGTCGACGAGAATGGCTGGGCACTGCGCCTCGGCGGGCGCCCAACCGGCGAGCAAATCGAGTCCAGCCAGTTCTACCCGCTCACCGCCGCGGCCCGGGCGACGGTCGCCTGCGCCTTCTACGGCGGCTGAGACGCAACCCGGCCGGACGACGGACGCGAACGGAAATCGTAGGCGTAGGTCTGCACCGGGCCGAAAGCGGTGTCTTGAGAAGGAAGTGGCGCGGCTGACGGCGCCGTCATGAATAATTCTCCCGGTGTCCTTTCGCGTGCGGCGTTTCCGGATTGCGGTAAGCTTGAGAGTGGGCGAAACCGAGATGGTCCCTAGCTATGTCGCGATATCGGGGCGTTCCTGGGCATCGGTTTTCGTTTCGACGGAAGGGTAAAAACGTGCGTCCGAATAAGATGAAATCGGTGGCCACTGCGGCAGTCGCCGCAACGTTCCTTGGCCTTGCGGCTGCTCCGTCCCACGCCGTCACGATTGACGGTATAATCAGCCCTGGCGAGTGGACCGGGGCGACAACCTTCAACATCGGTGGCGGCGGCACGGCGTATTTCCTGGCCGACCCGGGGTTTGTCTATGCGGCCTACGACATCACAGGCTGGACATCGGCGATGGGAGCCAACTCGCAGGGCAACCTCCTGGGGTTTGGTGTTTGGAAAGTGAATGGTAGCGCCGGCTTGGGCAGCACGGGCGTTGAGTTCCAGCAGGCTACAGGTCAAGCAAATTGGGGAGGCGACGGCAATTCCGGGACGCTGAACGGCCTTGTTTCGGCTTTCCGGATCGATGGTCAGACTCCTCCTGCAGCCTCAATTCCGGGCAGCCTTTTGGCCGCTGATTCTTTTGCTACGGGTCACCGCGTCTGGGAGTTAAAGGTACCGATTTCCACGATGGGAGTTAGCGCAGGTGATACGATCTACGTGGTTGGTGGTATCAATTACAACGGAAAGGTAAATTGGTATCCTGATACCTTCCCTCCTAACTTTACGAACTTCGGGCCGGTGACGTTGCCGAGGGCAACTGCGGTACCGGAACCCACCACTTGGGCGATGCTGGTCACTGGCCTCGCTGGCCTCGGCTTCATGGCATATCGCCGGAACAACAAGCCTGCAGTGATGACCGCCTGATCCACGGTCACCGAGCTTGAATTGTACCCTGCTTGTGGGACGACCCGGAATATTTCGGGCGGGTTGATCTGCGAGCTTTCGGTTTGAAGAGGGAGTGCCAAGTCTGGCACTCCCTGTGCGCCGTTCAGGCGTGGGCGGAACGTTGTCAGAATTTTCCCGTTCGGCACCTATGAGACCCTGCCGCGGTTGATTTCCCTTAAGGGGCCTGATCTCTTCGTCGGCTGCCTGCGTGCGCGCGGAGCGCGATCCACTTCGGTGGATCACGCCCTAGCTTTGTCCAAGCGACTGATTCACCGCTTCGGCGATTCCGCCTCCGCGGATCAGGCGCTAGCGCATGCTGCGTTCGCATTCGCTCACGCAACACGCTCTAGCCTTTGTCGGATCGCGGGATTCAGCGTTTTCGGCGATTCCGCCTCAACGCATCCCGCTCTAAGGAGCTTCCCTTACTCGGCGGTAGCCTCGGCCGCGAGAGCTACAGCCGAGTTCGACCCTTCTCAGCGGTAACCCTCAGCTGGGAGAGCTGCAGCCGCTCTCCGCCCATCGCCCCCGGCGCCGTGCCGCGCCAGCCGCTATTTCGCCGGCCCGATCAGCGCATCCAGGCAGGTCTCCAGCGAGACCCGCCAATCCGCCGCCCGCACGCCGAGCCGGTCCGCCGCCCGGGCGCAGTCGAGCCGCGAATGGGCCGTCCGCTTCGCCCTGGTCAACTACCCGGCGGTGGTGATCGCCCCTGCGGCGTGATCCACGTCGCTGGACCACGCTCCGGCCCTGGGTCGCGCGATGCTCGCCCGCCGGCGCCGCGACCACCCGCGGCGCCGAGCGATCACGCCGTCAGAGCGAGGCGCCGCCGCAGATCACGATCTGCTGGCCGGCGATGTCGGACCACAGGAACGGGGTCTACTACTTCGAATCCGCCTATGCGCCCTAATCCGATGTCGGTCGACCTGAAGAAGCTCGATTTCGCGCCGGGGCGGCCGGTGCGGAAACTGACGCTGACCAAGGAATCGGCGCTGCTGGTCAATGGCAGCTTCGTCTCGGGCGAGGTGTCGCAGCATTTCCAGCCGGCGCAGGCGTTCCTGTTCGCGGGCACGGCGCGATAGAGCGTGATCGCCGCAGGGGTTTGGCGCCTGCGCCGAACCGCCCGGCGGCGTGAATCACGCGACAAGACAAAGGGCAAGGCCTTGATCCGCGCTTCAGCCAGCGCGGATCATGGTCTTGCGCGTGACAGACTTTCGTGGCTCACGCTTCAGCCATTATTTGAGCGGTCGCTGCGCCGCTTCGGCGATTCAAGCGCTGGCGCCTCGAAGGCGATGATGTGCGGTCCCGAGTGTCGGCTCGGGTGACTTCAGCCTTCCGGCGCCGATCAAGGACAGTTCCTCAGTCCAGATGCGCCCCCGTCGCCCGCACCACCTCCGCCCAGGCCACCCGCTCACGCCGGCCGAGGGCGCCCAGCGCCTGGGGCGTCGAGGGCTCGGGCACCGCGCCCTGCTGGCGCAGCACCTCGGTGAACTCCGGGCTCGCCATCGCCTCGCGCGCCGCCGCGTTCAGCCGCGCCACGATCGGTGCCGGCGTGCCGGCCGGGGCATAGAGCGCAAGCCAGATCCCGGCATCCAACTCGCCGCCGAGCTCGAGCAGGGTCGGCACCTCGGGCAGCAGGGCGATGCGCTGCTTCGCCAGCACCGCCACGGCCCTGACCCGCCCGGCGCGCGCCATCTGCGCGATGCCGCCGGCCGGCAGCGCGGTGCAATCGACCTGGCCCGCGACCACCGCCTGCAGCGCCGGGGCGGCGCCGGCGAAGGGCACGTGCAGCATCTCGATCCTGCGCGGCAGCAGGATGCGCTGCATGGCGAGGTGCGGCGTCGAGGCGACGCCCCAGGAGGCGAAGGAGATCGCCTCGGGCTTTGCCGCGGCGGCCGTCATCAGCCCCTCGAAGCTGTCGATCCCGGGCTGCGAGGGGCCGACGGCGATGGCAAACGGCGCGTTGCAGAGGAAGCTGATCGGCGCGAAGTCGCGGTCGGGATCATAGGCCAGGTTGCGCATCGAGCGCGGCAGGATCGCCTGGGTGTCGACGACGCCGCACCAGAGCGTGTAGCCATCCGGCGCGGCGCGGGCGGCGGCGGTGGCGCCGATGCTGGCCCCCGCCCCCGGCCGGTTCTCGACCACGATCGACTGGCCGAGCAGCGGCCCGAGCGGCTGGGCCAGGGCGTGGGCGACGATGTCGTTCAGCCCGCCGGGCGGGCCGCCGAGGATGATGCGGAGGGGGCGGTCAGGCCAGGCGAGCGCGGGCGTCGCGAGTCTGGCAGCCGCGAGCGTCAGCAGGCCGCGGCGGGACAGTCAGGGCATCGGGGTCTCCGGTCGGGCGGGCAGCGTGGCCGGTCACTGCGCTGCCAGGAAGGCCCGCACCGCCGCCATCGAGGCCGTGCGCGCCGCCGGGTCCGTACCGAAGCTGACCTGCCGGCCGTTCGGCAACCATCTGCTCTGGTGCCGCGCCGCCGGCGCATCGAAGCCGTGCAGCGCGCCGGAATAGGTCACCTGGCGAAGCTCCCCCGGGAAGCGCGCCGCCAGCGCCTGGCAGGGCGAGGCCGGGGTCCAGTCATCGGCGCCGCCGAGCAGCATCAGCACCCGCACGCCCGGCCGCCAGCGCTCCGACCGGCCGATCTCGGCGCAGCCGGGGTAGTAGGCGACGGCGCGGTCGATCAACCCCGGGGGAGGATGATCCGGCAGCGGCTCGGCGACCGCCGTCAGCACCGTGCTGCCGCCATGCGACCAGCCGATCAGCGCGGCGGGACCCGGCTTCGCCCAGGGCTGCGCCGCGGCCCAGGCGGCGGCCGCATGGGCATCGCCGCGGCGGACCAGCGGCCCGGCCGGATGGCGCGCGACGCCGCAGGCCTCGCCGAGGCCACGGCTGCCGAAGCTGTCGGGGAAGATGACGGCGTGGCCGGCCTCGGTGAGTTCGGCTGCCCAATCGGTCTCGCGCGGGGTCAGGCGGATGGCGCGCTCCGCCGCGCCGATGCCGGAGCAGCCATGCAGCGCGACCACCGTCTGCCCGCTCGGTGCGCCGGCCGGCAGCGCGAGCAACCCGCGCAGCGTGGTGCCGTCGGGCAGCGGAATGGCGACGGTCTCGGTGCGCGCCGGCGCGCGCATGCCGAGGCGGGGCGCACCGGGTGCGGCGGCGCAGGCGGCGAGGAGCAGAAGCAGCAGCGGAAGCAGGCGCATCGCCCGACGTTACGCGCCAAGCCGCTTCCTGTGCAGCGTGGAATCTGCCACCGTCGCGCGCAGAAAAACACGCCAGGAGATCGCAGAATGGCCTCGACCAACCCGGAAACCATCGCCCTGCATGGCGGCAGCCATCGCGCCGACCCGACCACCGGCTCGGTCGCGGTGCCGATCCACCAGACCACCAGCTTCCAGTTCCAGGACACCGGCCATGCCGCGCGGCTGTTCGGGCTGGCCGAGCTCGGCAACATCTACACCCGCATCATGAACCCGACGCAGGATGCGCTGGAGACGCGCATCGCGGCACTCGAGGGCGGGGTCGCCGCACTGGCCGTGGCGTCGGGCCAGGCGGCGACGACCTTCTCCGTGCTGAACCTGGCGCGGGCGGGGGACAACATCGTCTCCTCGACCGACCTCTATGGCGGCACCTGGAACCTCTTCGCCAATACGCTGAAGGACCTCGGCATCGAGGTGCGCTTCGTCGACCCGGCCGACCCCGAGGCCTTCGCCCGCGCCACCGACGACAGGACCCGCGCCTACTACGCCGAGACCCTGCCGAACCCGAAGCTGCAGGTCTTCCCGATCGCCGAGGTCGCCGCCATCGGCCGGCGCATCGGCGTGCCGCTGATCATGGACAACACCGCCGCGCCCATCATCTGCAAGCCGCTCGCGCTCGGCGCGGCGGTCGTGATGCACTCCACCACCAAGTACATCGGCGGCCACGGCACCTCGATCGGCGGCATCGTGGTCGATGGCGGCAATTTCGACTGGGAAGCCCACGCCGCGCGCTTCCCGACGCTGAACACGCCCGACCCCAGCTACCACGGCGCGGTCTGGACCCAGGCGGTCAAGCCGCTCGGGCCGATCGCCTATATCCTGCGCATGCGCACCTGCCTGCTGCGCGACCTCGGCGCGGCGACGACGCCGTTCAACGCCTTCATGGCGATCCAGGGGCTCGAGACCCTGCCGCTGCGCATGGAACGGCACTGCGCCAATGCGGTGAAGGTCGCGGCCTGGCTGGCGGCGCAGCCGGGCGTGACGCGGGTGATCCACCCCTCGCTGCAGACCGGCGAAGCCAAGCGCCGCGCCGACGCCGCGCTGAAGGGCGGCTACGGCGCGCTGATGGGCTTCGAACTCGCCGGCGGCGCCGAGGCCGGGGCGAAGTTCATCAACGCGCTGAAGATGTTCTACCACGTGGCGAATATCGGCGATGCGCGGAGCCTGGCGATCCATCCGGCGACGACGACGCACAGCCAGCTCTCGGTCGAGGAACAGGCCGCCACCGGCGTCACGCCGGGCTATGTGCGGCTGTCGATCGGGATCGAGCACGTGGATGACATCATCGCGGATCTGGACCAGGCGCTGAAGGCGGCGCGCTGAGCGTTGAGTGCCGGAGAAGGGCTTTGCCCCTCTCCGGACCTCACCCCACCAAAGGCCGAAAGGCCTTTGGAAACCGGGAGTTGGGGTGGGCTACGCGTAGGGGTCCAGCTGGGCCAGGGCGCGTTGCGCGTCGGTGGCGAGGGCGGGCACGCGGACCCTCGCCGTGTTCCAGAGGATATCGGGGTCGATGCGGTCATAGGCGTGGCGCAGCCGGTTGCCCATGCCACGGATATCGGCCCAGGGCTGGCCGGGCATCAGCGTCTCGGCGCGGTCGCCAAGCCGATGCACCGCCTCGCACACCCGCTCCACGCAGCGCTCGACGGCGTCGCGCAGCAGGCCATCCGCCTCGAAGCCGGCGCGGTCGATGCCGCCGAGGTAGCGCTCGATCCGCCCGGCATTGTCGATGATGTCGGCGAGGCAGTCCGCCGCGCGATACCGGTGCGTCCTAGAAGGCACGCAGCCGGTCCCGCTCGATATTCGCGCGCAGGCGGGGCTTCTCGACCGGCTCCGGCAACAGGTCCACGGGCCGGCCGAGCAGCTCGCTCAGCCGCCGTTCCAGCCCGCCCAGGCTGACGAGGTCGATCCCGGCCGCCGGATCGAGCTCCGCCGCCAGGTCCACGTCGCTGTCGGGCGCATCGTCGCCGCGGGCCACCGAGCCGAAGAGCGACAGCCGCCGGATGCCGGCGGCGCGCAGCTCCGCCTCATGCGCGCGCAGCGTGGCGAGCACCTGGTCGGCGAGGGCAGTGCGGGTCGTCGGCGGGACGGCGCTCATGGTGGGACGATAGCAGGAAGGCGTCGGATGCCGGAGAAGGGCTTTACTCCCTTCGGCATTGATTGGCATTGCCGTTCATCCCCGAGCAAGGGCCGAAAGGCCCTTGCAACCTGGGAGTTGGGCGGCGAAGCGCGTACCAGCTACATCACCGCATGCCGAATCTGGGTCTGCCCGTAATGTATATGTGAACAGGCCCTTATTTCGGGCGATCTAGTTCGAAGGAGCGGCATGGGCGAGGCCCGAAGAGTCAGAGGAAAGCTGCTAGCCCGGCTCAAGGCGCAACAGGTCTACTGCGTCTATTGCGGCGGTGCGACGCCAGGTACCTCGGTGGACCATATGCCCCCGCGGACAATATTCTTCGGGCGACAGCGACCTAATGGCCTTGAGTTTTTGGCCTGTGACGCTTGCAACAACGGGTCGAGGCTCGACGAGCAAGTAATCGCTCTCTTGAGCCGCGTTTACCCCGACCCCGAAACCGACGAGGAGATAGCTGAGGTCCAACACTGTCTTACTGCGGTCGGCAATAACTCGCCCGCCATACTTCATGAACTGCTACCGGCTCCGTCACAGACACGACGTTCTCGCCGGGCGTTGCATGATCGAGAAGGGGGCGCGATCAATGCATCCGGACCACTCGTCAATATGGCGATCCGGCGGTTTGGAGCAAAGCTTGGATTAGCTTTACATCGCCACCAAACTGGACGAACTGTACCTATAAAAGGCGCAGCATCAGTGCAGTGGTTTACCAATTATAACTTAGCTACAGGTACTTTTCCTTCTGAGGTTTACGACTTGCTCGGACCACCGGATACGCTACGGCAGGGGCTCAAGGAGGTTTCCAATCAATTTTCTTACGCCAGTGCGGTGCCGAGCGACAGTCTCGCGACAAGCGCGCATTTGGCTACGTTCCGGATGTCATTTGCTATTCTAGTCTACGTGGCGGAGGACGCGGAGCACATCCGGAAATTCCCGTCGGATGACGTTCTGAAACCCGGATTCCTTCGATTGCCGCGGGCCATGCCTAACCAAATGCGCATTGGGCACAGGTGGATTGAGTGATCACAGTGAGGGAGCGGCAGAATGTACTTCGTACCAGATTGATCATGGCGGCATGATGTGTCTTGTGATGTACGTGAGCAGTATTGGCCAATCTCCGTTCTCAATCGGATTAGGGCTACCATCATGCGGACAGATTTTTCAGAGTTTTCCTTTGGCTACGCATTGGTAGAAGAGTTCGCGAATTCATTCCGGCCGTCGATAACTGCTGCCCCTATTTTTCCTTCACTGATTGAGGAAGGCTCAGATGGCGGAGGATATGATGTAAAATTTGAACTTCCTGGAGTTCCCCTCTTAATCCAATTCAAGCGGCCAGACGTCATGTTGACCGCAAAATCAATGGAAATCAGAGATCACAAGCTACCTCTTGCAAGTCCGTTTTATAGATTTCACATTCGATCCTCTGGGAAATCAAAACAACACGACCTTCTCCTCGATCATGATAATGGAACAAAGCTAGTCTATTATGCATCACCCTGTTTCTATCAAATTCATGATTTCGATTCGTATTACTTCCAGCAAAGCGTAATCGATAATACTATTTTTGTGAGACCTCAGGACATTGGACCGCTCTCTGCAGACCCTCACCACTTGGCTTACGACAGCACCAACACGGCTTGGCGCTTCTCAGATCAGCCGTCCAGGGTTCACGGTACTATACTAGGGCGAGGTATTGAAGATGACTTTCGCGCACGACTGAAGGAGGATCGGAGACCATTTGGCGAAGGTCCACTGAAAGAAGCTGTAATCAGTATCGAGAATTCGCTAAGTAGGCGCGGCATATCAACTGTCAGTAGCGGTCCCAGATTGGAGGGCCTTACCGGCCGAAAGCGGGAATTAGCA
>Ga0114976_10003094_pt1 | contig 10433 bp, 6 predicted proteins | sample S_130805_EF_Meta_FD_87319 | JGI IMG/M metagenome (GOLD analysis project Ga0114976, IMG submission 87319) | Freshwater microbial communities from Lake Simoncouche, Canada to study carbon cycling - S_130805_EF_MetaG | ecosystem: Environmental > Aquatic > Freshwater > Lake | place: Lake...
AAATCTTCTTAATTTCCAACCAAGGGTAATAATTTGAATACAATCATCAACCTCGATTGCATCTTTAGGATCAAACATTTTAGTTTGTAATGCCTTATATTCATTAAATTCTTTAGCATCCTCACCAATAATTAAATGACGTCTTGCTTCAAGACCGTGCTTTAATGAATTGCGTGAAGATCTAAATTTTCCAGCAGAACTTTTAGGTCCTGTTGAAAGTTTTGCATTTTTTCTATTAGCTTCTATTCTTTTAATGGAAACTACATTTGTTTTTTCTTTTGTCATCTTAACTCCTCTTTATTTTTTAGTTTATTATAAGAGGATTTTAACAAAAAAATAATACCAAGGCATTTGCCTGTATCGATCTGTGCAGCCTAGCCTATCATACCCGCTTGTTTATTAATTTCTTTAGGAAAGCGTTTGTATAAATTTTCATATTTTTGTCTAATAGATTTGTAAAAATCAGGGTCATTTTTCCACTGCTTCTTGATTATATGATTATGTTTAAATAAATCTAAATCAGCACGAATTGCATAATGAATGTCGTGCTCACCTTCTCTTCTTCTAACTACCTTTCCCAGAACATCTTTTAAATGCTTGCCAGATTGTATTCTGATTAAATTTTTTCTAATTAAAGAAAATATCAATATTTCTTTAAATTTCGGTTGCTTATGATGCTTTGTTTTCCAAAGAATGTCACAAACATCAAACCAGCTATAACCTAGCTTTTTTGCAAGTTTCTTAACGCCAGTCCATCCTAGATATTCATTTTTATTTGAAACCATATAAAAAAAATAGGAATAAAATTTCTAATTTCAACTGCATAAATTGTTTGTCAAAAGTTAGATTGCTGATTTGATGAGACCTTTTTAATTATTTTATTTTTTTTCAGTAATTGTTCCATAAAACTTACGCCAATTTTCCCACTCATTTCTTTTAGCATAAACTACCTGTGGTGATTTTGGAATATCGTTAGGAAAATCATTTTTTTTTATAAAATAATTTCTCCAATCTTTTCCGCTAGGGTATTTATTAAATAAAATGAAAAATTTTTCAGCTTCTTTATGTGCAAACTCTTTTGCTTCATTATAAGAGATAAATTTTGTATTAAGGTCTCTGCCTTTATTTCGGCTAACAACACCTGTTCCTAAAAAATTACCCCAATTTTCCCACTCATTTCTTTTACTGTAAACAAGATCAGGTCTTTTTGGTATATCAAAAGGAAAGTTTTTTTGTTTTATAATATAATTTATCCACGCTCTATGAGATGCTTTTTTCTTAAATAAAATAAAAAATTTTTCAGCTTCTATGTGTGCAAACTCTTTTGCTTCATTATAAGAGATAAATTTTGTATTAAGATTTCTTCCTTCATTTCGAGTAATAACACCTGTTCCCAAAAACTCACTCCAATTTACCCACATATTATTATAAACAAGATCAGGTCTTCTTGGAATATCAGCAGGAAAGGTTTTTTGTTTTATAATATAATTTTTCCACGCTCTATTAGACGCTTTTTTTTTAAATAAAATAAAAAATTTTTCAGCTTCTTTATGTGCAAACTCTTTTGCTTCATTATATGATTTAAAATTAACCTTAGCTATTCTATCCCAAATCATAAGTTGAATTGCTTTATTAAATTTATCCGGATCAATATTTGTTAAACCTTTAAAAATATTTTTTATGTCTAGCGGTGAGGAATCAGTAAACTCTCTTCCTTCAGATATTATTCTTAAATATTCGGATATTCTTGAATCTTGCGTAGACAAAGCTCCTATTATTGCTACAAGTTCTTCAAAAGCACTATCTTTTGACGCTGTTTCTGGATCTTGGTCTGATGGTATAAAAATTGGGATTAAAATATAACCGAATTTTTTTCCGTGCGATAATCTTAATGCTCTTCCTGCTGCTTGAACAATGTCTACCTTTGAACGTTTTGGGTCTGTAAAACAAACACAGTCTATTGCTGGCAAATCAACCCCTTCCGTTAGACATCTAGCATTTGTCATTAAGCCCTTTTCCTCACCAAACAATCTCATCTGTGTTGATCTTTCTGAGGTCGCCATATCACCGCTCACATGAAATGTTTTAAGATCACCATATTCGGGATATATTTTTGTAATTAAACTTTGTTGCTTTTTAAAATTTAAAGCTCTTTTAATTGATGAATGAAATGAAATGGCGTTATTTATTTTTAAATCTTTAATAGCTTTTCTTAAAGCAATTCCTGTTGCGAATTCTCTAGCAGTAATATCTTTTAGATCTTTCTTGACCTGTAAGAATTTATTATTCCTGTATATTTTTTCTATTTCAGGCTCTGAAATTCCAAATGTAATTATTTTGTAATCAGAAATTATTGGTGGGATTGTTTTGATTGCATCTTTAAAAGTTAGGTTATAGATAATTTTTCCATAATCTTCTATATTATCCATACTCATGTATTCATCTCTATGTATCCTGAATAGTCTCTCAGTAGCTGTCATGAATAGTCTGTGTTTAATTTTTATATTTTTTTCATTAAGCAATAGCGCGCTAGGTTTATCTTTATGACCTACTGTTTTGTGCGCTTCATCCAATATGCCTAGATCAAAGTTGAAATTTTGAGATCCTTCAGCTGTAACTTTTCCTGACTGATATGTTGTAAAAATAACTTTTATATTTTTATTTTCATATTCTAAAAATTTTTTAATTTCATTCTTGTCTGTAGTAACTTCAATTCCAAGATCATATGTAAAGGAAACAAAACTATCTTGATTATCTTTAACAGTATCATCGCTACAAACACATAACCAATCTGGATTAATATCATTGATTAAAAATTCTCTAGTCCAAACTTTAAGTGTTTGTTGTAGTAAAGCTAAACTAGGAACTGCTATCAAAATTGTTTTAGCCTTCATCTCCTTGGCTATCCAAAATGCCGTTAATGATTTTCCTGTTCCACACGGCATGATCATTTTACCTCGTTCATTGGTCTTGAAATATTCAACCGCTTTATTAATAGCTTCTTCTTGATGAGGTCTTGGTTTTAATTTTTTTGGTTTTATGATTTTTCCTACTGACGCCGCTAATAAAGATTTCCATTCCTCTTTATTATTGTCATCTAAAGATAAAAAAGATTCTAGGGTTTCAAACCCGACATGGTTGATTAATTTAATTTTTTTGGGTGGCTTACTAACAGTAGTAAGAACAAGTCCATGACTAATATTTTTACAATATCCAAAAGCTAAATTATTAAATGTGGCTAAGCTTCCTTTGCCCCCTATAGTTAATGTCTCGTTAGGATCCGATCTATATTTTGCTTGGATCGCCCAAAAATGCCCAGTTTTTGTTTCTGCTATTAAATCAATTCCCTCATCACTATTTGGTAAATTTAATTTTAATTTAACTGCGACTGGAACTTCTTCTAAGAGCCAAACATTAATTAAAGTACTTTTATATTTTGAATTAGTTAATAAATAATATTTAACTACAGTTTCAAATATATCACCCGCTTTTTTTGTTTGCTTAGAAGTGGTTAGATCTTTTAATTTTTTATCAAGACTATCCCAGCTTAATTCTTGATTTAGAAACTTTATAGCATCCATAATTTATAGTAAAATTTAATTACCCACTTTTCTTTCAATAACTCTATTAATTCTAATAAGAATTATTCAATTATAAATTTTTAGTTAAATCAAAAACTCTTGGGGGTGGAAACAATAATTCAAGATTTTTTTCATTTATTTTGAATAATGGACCTTTTTCAGCAACTTTTCCTTTTTCATCACGTTTTATTAAATGATCTAAAGTGATTATCCCCTCATTACAAAGTGTTTGAAAATTTGAAACAAAAGGTGATTTAGTATGAACTACTTTTTTATAATAAAAATATTCAATATTTTCTTTTTTTTTTGTCTCAGCTCCTACCCAGAAAGTTTCATTATGTTTTTCTAATAATCTATCTCTTAAAATATTAAATCTCCAAGTAACAACATCTTCAAATATATCGCCAGATTGATGTACCTCATGAAGAAGATCATTTGCTTCGTCAACTTTTAACATTAAACCTTGACTGTTCGGAGTTAATGATTTGACTGTACAATATAGTTTTTTAATTGATCCTCTAAAATAGCCATAAGACTCTAAAATTTTAGCTGAACTTTTAAGTCTGCTAATATTCCAATCAGGCACTTGAGCAAATAAACTGCTTCTTGTTGTTATTTTTATATTTTTAATTCTTTTAGCTTTAATTTCTATACCTTTATAATCTGGTTTACGATTTGAATTTATTCTAATTCCTAGACAATTTTCAAGAGTCGCTCCAATTCCAGTATCACCACTTGTAACTGTTTGTATCCATCCACGTGTAGTTAAAACTTTAATTTTATTAAGCAATTCGTTTGCAACAGACTCTTGTGAAAATTTAATTTCTTCGAGTAACGAAGTTAATGGCGAACTTGGACTATCGGAAGAAAGTCTTATTTTTTTGTTACTTATGTTAATTACATATAAAGCCTTATTTGAGGCAATTATTGCTAAAAGATTATTAGGTGAAGCATAAGAAGATAATTTTGAAAACCAAATTCTCGGGTCTCCTCCTTTATTTTTTGCTTTTGGTCTATAAAGAGAAGCTGTTGTTGCAATAAGATTATTTTCTGTAACAAAAAAAGCTTTTAAAATAATTTTTGCTTCCGGACCTTGTTTCTGTTGATCATAATTATGAATATCTTTTAATTTCAAATACGATCTAAGAGTTGAGGTGGCATCCATAATTGATTTATTTAGACCTACTACTGTAGGAACAATAAAAGTGGCATCTGCTGAATATTTATTAAAAAAAAGAATTGCTTCACTTATATTAAAGTCAGATTTCGCTAACATTTAAATTATCTTTAAAAAGTGTGAACCAATTTTTTCTGCTAAATATACTGGCACAGCATTTCCAATTTGAGTATATTTTGGCAATTCTCGCTCAAATATTCCTTTTTTTGGATTTCCAGCTCTTCTTATTCCACCAGTAGTTCTACTGCCTGAAAATTTATACCAGTCAGGAAAACCCTGTAATCTAGCCCATTCTCTTACCGTTAATACTCTTGCTTGAGAAAAATGAACATAATCATCGGTCAATGAGGTTGCCGTTATGTTTGGTCCTGAGTCTTTCCAACGGGCCGGGAGTAATCTTTGTGAAAATTTTTTAGTTTTTAAATGAAGTGGTATTTCTCCGTTATTCTTTAACATATATTTGAATCTTTCTATTACTCTATCTGAATGTTTTGAATATTCTTGTTCAGTTAAAACAGAACCCTTTAAAGAAACTACTCCATTTTGATCTGTTCTCAACATTTTCTGAATTTGAGTTTTTGCTTTATTCACATAACAAAAATTGCTACCTCCATATTTAAAATTAGGGTCAACTAAATCTCCTAAAAGATCAATAAAATCAGGAGCACCATAGGTAGGTAAAGGTAAGAAACCATTAGCTATTTTAGTGTTAATTTTTAACCAAGGATTTAAATTTATATCATCTCTAACACCAACAATTAAAACACGGGGGCGATTTTGTGGAGCTCCATAATTTTTAGCTAAAACTAAAGCATTTTCAACTTTATAATTTTTTATTGATCTAAATGTTTCCAATACATCTTCGAAGATTTCACCTTTTTTACCTTTCGGATTCCATTTTGCTGAAAGCAATCCTTTTACATTTTCAAATAAAAATATTTTTGGCTGTAGTTTATTAATAACCCATGCCATATCTTGATATAGATGATTTGATGGTAGTTTGTCTTTATTTACAGAATAAGATCTTCTAAAACCGATATTTGAAAAACCTTGACATGGTGGTCCACCCACAACTAGATCTAACTCACCATTATCAATTGATAATTTAAATTCCTTCTTAAATAAATTGTTTAAATTATTTATATATTTAGGCGTAGTAACTATTTTTTTTATATCGTACTCGTGAAAATTTTTATTAAATAATCTTGGTTCTTTTTTTTCTCTATTTTTAAGATAACTTGACATAGCATCCTTGTTAATTTCATTAACAAAAACTGGATGAAACCCAACATTTTCAAGTCCCAACGACAAACCACCACAACCGGCAAATAAATCAACAAAAAATTTTTTTGGTTTCATTAATTTCTAAGATTAATTAATTATAACTTAGAATCTTATAAAAGTTATTGAGTAATTTAATTTGCTCATAGGTTGTGGGGTAAAGGTCTAATAAAGCTGGGTTAAATAAAATAATAGAAGCACATTGGGCTCTTGAAATAGCTACGTTTAATCTATTACGGTCGAATAAAAATTCCTTATTTCTAGGTATGGAGTCGGCATCAGAAGTTACCATAGAAATTATATTAATAGCTGCTTCTTGGCCTTGAAACTTATCTATTGTTCCTACTCTTGCGCCTTCTTCTAAAATTGAAAGTAAATAATTAACTTGAGCGTTATAAGGGCTAATAACCAAAATATCCTCTATGGTTAATTTTCTGGTTTTGTTATTAATATCTTTAAAATCTCTGCCTATAATTTCTTTTAATAATTTAATAATAACTTCACCTTCTTCTTCTGCTTTTTGTCCGTTGTCTTTATGATCCATAGGTAAGTAAGTAATACCCTCCCTTGTAACCATGCCTTTGTTAATAAAATCTATTTTTCTTTTTTCAGTACTTTCATCGAAAATTAAACGAGACTCATAGAAATTATCTGAAATAAATTTATTTATTTTTGGGTGCAGCCTAAAAGTTTTATTTAAAAATACTCCTTTATTTTCAGGAATAGTATCTTGATCTTCTAGTAAAAAGTCTAAAATTGAAATTCCTGAAATCCCAGGGTGGGTTCCTTTAATGGGTTGTCCTAATTGATTTTGATCACCAATTAAAACTATATTCTTAGCCGTAGAACCTATGACTATTAAATCCGCTAAACTTAACTGCCCAGCTTCATCAATAAAAATATAATCTAATTTTTCTTGGTAATATCCTGCTGATAAATGGTACTTAGTTCCGGCGAATAATAAAATATTTTCCTTTAGACCATTTATAAAATCTATATCTTTATTTGAAGTTTTTACATGAGTGCTTGAATATGTTGTCTCTGGGTCATCCGGTCTTCCTGCTTTTAAGCCTCTAAAATTTATTCCTTTTTCCTCAGCCCATTTTTCAACCCTATCAATTACGTTATGAATAACTTTATGTGAGTTTGCGGTAATGCCTACTTTTTTACCTGCTTTAATTAACTCTATAATAGCGTTACCAGCTTGGTAAGTTTTTCCTGTTCCGGGTGGGCCTTGAATATAAAGGTAACTATTATTTAAATTTAATAATAATTTAGGAATTTCTTCTAAAAAATTATTATTCTTTATTAATTTTTCGCCTGTTTTTATTCCTTTAATATTTGGAATTTCTTTTTTTAGTATTGAAAAAATAGCGTTAAACTTATTTTCTTTATTAACGTAACTTCTTATAAATCTAGCATTACTTGTCTCTAATTTACTAATATCTCTTGGCTTGCCAGGACCTATGGAAATATTTTCCGCTAAACCTGATTTAATACCTTTTTTTAATTTTAATATTTGCTTAGTTTGATCTAATTCTACTATGGTTGCGGTTTCTGTTTCTTCTGGGTTAGTTGAATTATTAAAAACTGAAACTCTTGTACCTTTTTTTAATTTATAATCCTGCTCATCAAAAGTATAAGTATAAACTTTTGATCTATCTTCTGGGTAAGGGGTTCCTTTTAATTTTAAATCTCCTATCGCTTCTAAATCGTCTACTAACTCTTCATTAGTCATATATTTTCTTTCAAAATATTCTCGCCACTGTGGCTTGGCTTCTCTTCTGAAAAAACCTAATAAATCTGCTATAATTTGCTTAACGTTTTTGTCGTCTGCTTTGAAATCTGAAAGTTGTTGAAAACTTTCATCCATTTCTTTTTCAAACTCTCTATCTTCTAATTCATCAATGGCAGGTAAAAACCAACTAGCTCCTTCAGGTCTAATTTTTACTAACCAATTTCTTAAATCATAAGTAGAGTGACAGTCTTGTTTATTATAACTTTCTATTTCGTCTAATAATCTTTGTTCTTTTGTTTCTATGAATTCCGAATAATAATCTCCTGAAACGTTAGCTTTTTTAACTTCTCCGCTTCTTTTAAAATCATAAAACTTTTCTATTTCTTTTATTGAATAGCTATTTTCTGAGACTTGAATGGCTTGTTTTATAACCTGAAATAAATCTACAAATTTTTGTAAATTTAAATAGTGGTCTAATTCTTTTTCTTTTACGTGGTATTTTGAAGTAAGACGAGTAAGCGCAGTTATTTCGTACTTTGCGTAATGATAGATCTTAGCTTTAGGATATTTTTTAAAATGATTTTTAGTAAATTCAAAAAATTTAATTAAATTTTGTTTTTCTTCTTTTTCATTATGAGCCCAAAAAGCTTCAAATTTAGTTGTATTATTTTCAACATAATAAATACCAAATAAATATTCTAACCCGTCATTAGGATAAACATAGTAAGGAACAGATTCTAGATCAAAAAATAAATCACATTCAGAAGGTTCTGGAAGTAAATTAAAACCTCTTTGTGGTACTAAATTCTGTTCAATAACTTTAAATATTGGCTTGCCTGTAGCTTGATATTCTTTTTGTAGTTTAGACTGGGTAACTAATTTTTTAACTATTTGCGGTTTTATATCCTTAATCTTTTCAGTTTCTTTAATTTTTGAAAGTTGAGTTAGAGTTTTAATGCCGTGCTCTTTTAACTTTTTTATATGATTTTTATTAATACCCCCTACCTGATTTAAATTATCTTCTTTTATCCAAATATTATCACAAGTTTCTGCCCAGTCACAAAGATTACAAAAGTTACACTTTTCAGGTTTTACTTTTTCGACATCTTTTTTTAAAAAATGTTCATATTTATTTTTATTATATTTAAAAAATTCATTTACATATTTAATAGACACTGTTTCAACTTTTAATGTTCTAAGAACGATGTGAAAATTATCTGGTAATATTCCTTGAACTTGTTCTAATAAGTAAGAATACATCGCTACTTGAATAACGTGGTCTACTTTAATTTTTAAACTGTTTTTAGTATCGATAACTTCATAACTATAATCTCCTAATTTAGATTTAGAATTTTTAACTTTAATTAGAAAATCAAACTCACCTAACCAGTCTTCATGAACTAAATATCCCCCACGAATAACATCAAATCCTTCTTTCATGGACTCTATTGTTTTATTAAACTTTTCTTGTTGAGTGAGTTTTAGGGGCTTTATGTTTGTGACTTTTGAGTACTTATCTTTTAAAATTTTAAAGTAATCTTCTTCATGAACGTTACCTCTTTCTAATAGTTTTAAATCACTAAAACCTTTTTCTTTTCTTAATAATTTTAGTGTTTTTTCGTTGATTTCATTAAAAATTGTATACTTACAATTTAAAAAACTCTTAAGCATTGATGGTGAATAAAGATTTTTAGCCATTCTAATTTAATATTTTCTGATTTTTCTTATGCGTAAACGCCTGATCTAATATTCTTGCAACTGCTAAACGTAAATATACAAAGAAATTTGCCCAATCTTCTTCTCGATCTTTATGAGTTGAGTTTAACCAAGGTAGATTTGACTGCTTAATATTAAATTCACGAATAATAAAATCATCGATGAAATTCATAAGTTCTTCTCTTTCTTTATAACTGTATCTTGCAAAGATAAAATTGATTATTTCACCAGATTTTACAGGTGTATTACTGTCATCTTTTTTAAAGGTATCTTTAAAAAATTGACCTATTTTAGAACGATCCATAGTTTTTGCCTTTCTATTTAGTTTGCTAGATGCTTGAAAACTGTGAATTATATGAGACGCGTATACAGCATATACGCAAAAAGTATTAAGACTTGCTACTTAAGACCGATCCAACATTACATCACAAGGTTACGTCAAACGTCTTGAATTAAGTATAATTGTATTTGGGTAGTAAAGGCAATAAAAATTTTTATATAAAATTTATACTTAATTTTTATTAACATGGCACAACAGATTGATTAAAACGCTCCACAGCCACAATTGAGGCTTAGTTTAAATTATATGAAGTTTTCGAATCTTAATAACCTTAGTTTAGTGAAGTTACTTTTTAAGATTATATTTTTTGTAGCAATAATCTTTAACGTCAATGCTGCAGAAATAGATTTAAAGAAAATATTACCTATGGACTCTAAAATTACTTATGGAAAACTTGATAACGGAGTTACCTACTACGTAAAGAATAATCAACTACCAAAAAATAAAGCTTATATTGAATTAGTTATTAAAGCTGGGTCTCTTCATGAAAATGACGACCAGCGTGGTTTGGCCCATCTCTTGGAGCACATGAGTTTCAATGGTTTAAAAAGTTTTCCTAAAAATAATATTGACGAATATTTAAGATCTTTAGGTCTTTCT
>Ga0114976_10003095_pt1 | contig 10433 bp, 1 predicted proteins | sample S_130805_EF_Meta_FD_87319 | JGI IMG/M metagenome (GOLD analysis project Ga0114976, IMG submission 87319) | Freshwater microbial communities from Lake Simoncouche, Canada to study carbon cycling - S_130805_EF_MetaG | ecosystem: Environmental > Aquatic > Freshwater > Lake | place: Lake...
AACTACGATTTGCAAAATTCTCATGTACTTCCAGCATTGATACGCAAGTTTCATGATGCTAAAATAAATGGGGTAGGGCAGGTTGAAATTTGGGGTACTGGTAGTCCGAAGCGTGAGTTTTTACATGTGAATGATCTGGCTCAGGCTAGCTTGTTTTTGATGAAAAACTACGATGGCGAGCAGCATGTAAACGTGGGAACTGGGGTCGATGTGACCATCAAAGAGCTGGCAGAAACGGTAAAAGAGATGGTAGGATTTACGGGTCAATTGGTGTTTAATACCGAAAAACCCGACGGAACTCCACGCAAATTATTGGATGTTTCTAAGATCAACAACCTTGGATGGAAGCATAAAATCGAGCTTCGTGAAGGCATCAAAATGGTTATCGATGATCTGGCAGCAAACAATTTTTCTTTCGCCAGAAGTTAAAATACGCACCTTCTATCGAATTAAATCAAGCAATTTAAAAGTATATTTAAAGGACTATTAATATAAATTAATGGTCCTTTTTATTGTATTAATTGGGGTTGCCTGGAGCAAAATTTACGTAAAAAATCACGCTGATTTTTCATGATTATTTTCATTTTCGAAAAATAAAAATGCCATTAATTAATATATTAATCAGCAATTTTAATTCTATTATTTATCTTAATATTAATAAAATTTACCGGCGAATTAATTTGTATAAATAACCAAAAATACACGCACCTTTTTTCTAAATTACATACAATAATTCTACAATATAATTTATGTATTTTGTTGTAGTATTAATATAATTTAAGTAATGAATTATCCGTATTAATTATCGCGAGTTTCTTTAAAAATAAATTTTCTTTTTTGTCAAATAATATACATTAATTCAAAATTTAAATAATATTAAAAGTATCAATATTAGGAATAATTAATGCTCGATTTAATTTTTAAAGTGGATGCTGATTTTAAAATTTTCGTTAAAATATTGACCTGAAAATTTTCATTTATAGCCTAATTTTTCTGGCCGATTTTCAACCAAAACGCAGCATTTTCGACCTCGAAAAAAATTGTTTTTTGGGCCAATAATTCACTAATTAATTCATAAATATTGCATTAATATTAATAATAATATTTTTTTGAATTATTTCGAGTTTCATTTAAATTTCGCAAACTTTAAGGTTATAACTAATCTACTGACTTAATAAATGAACCACTGAGTTTCACAAAGTTTTAAAACGAGTTTCACAAAGTTTTGCTGGGAGTTTAAAAATGATAGCCCATAGCATATCCAATCATAGGTTAAAAGTGGTTATAGAATTAATCATATCTCTAGATCAACTCTGTGAAACTCCCGTGTTTTCCTCTGTGTAGCTCAGTGGTTAAAAAGCATTTCTTTGTTATAGTATTGGCATATTGTCTAATTCCTCTCATTCTCCAAATTGACTAATTGACACATTCCTCACATTCTCCACATTCCTCACATTCACTAATTACACTTTTCCTGTAAGTAAAATCAAAAATTAACCACATCTTTCTTCTAGGATATCCTTAATTAACTTTCCTAATAAATAATAAATTTTACCTCTGCAAAAGATAACCTCATCAATATGCAATTTGCCTATGGGAGAGCTATAACAAAACGATTTTCCTCGTCAGTATAAGTTTATCGACTTATTTAAAATTTGGCATAATTTTTCGGCAATCGTAAATTTTTCTGAAAATATAAAAGCTGACTTCAAATTCTTGTAATGGCTGAACCCAAAATGCAGTGGAATCGGCTTGTTTTGCCCAAAATTAGCCTAAAATGGCGTGAACCATACATCAAAATCCTCCGTGTAAATACATTATTATGCATTTGTTAAATCTTTTAGTGCCTGATTATCAATACAATTATCGCCAATGGATTAATTTAAAGGGTAAAAAAAATGAAGGCACTTGCATTTCGTAAAATCTCACCCTAAATTGCAGTCATCAAACCCTTAAATGGGAACCCAAAAAAATCTCAATAGTTCAGCCAAAACGTAGTCGCGATACGTGAAGGAACTAACTGACCGCTGAGAGGGAAAAAATAGATCTAAATAAAAATAACTCGAGTGAACAACAACTACCGTTTAATTTTAATTCAGAATTTACTAAGAGGCATACTCAGCTTCTTGGGAATTGCATTTTATGGCATTCCTACTCTGAAAACGGCAACTATAATTGAAAAAACAAACAAAAAAAATAAACTGATGAACAACTATTTCAAAGCAGGTGTATTCACGGGCGACCGGAAGTACATCGGTTGTTGGCTAGTGGCATTGTTTGTTGGAGTAATCTCTACTGCTAGTACAGCAAGTACAGATGCATTCGACAACAGCACTTCTAACAATATCATTGTTGATGGCTCGGCTTTTGCCGATGATTTTACCGAGCAGTCTATTGCTACCTCTGACTTAGAGGCAAAAGAGTTAAACAAGCAACAGAACACTTCTGCTATTACATCTGACATTACATGTGTGTATACAAGTACTGTTGTTAATCCTTTTTCTACTAGAAGTATTGTTAGTGCTCCTGCTTATGGCATGTATGTAACTAATAACTTTTCGACTTCAACATTCATCCTTTATACCGAAACACTTTCCAAGCTGAAAGTGAATTCGTCATTATATATACAACTTGAAAATTCTGGTTCTAGCGAACGTTTTCAAGCTTGATAAATTATTATATAGAAAAAAAATAAAACAAACATAAGATGAATAAAACTATCTACTTAACTCGCTGCTCCTCTGGGGGCTTTCTGCGTTGGTTGACAATGATGGTTCTGCTGGTCGCAGGATCATTATATACAAGCAACGTAAGTGCACAGTGTACCACTATTGGTGCGTTTGGATCTGGAACGATTACTTCCAATGTAACAATAACAATGACAACTTGCGCTTATTATGGTGAATACTCAGTTGCTTCAGGTGCAGTTGCAGGTCAGAATTTGACTGTGGCCTCTTCAACACTACCAACTTCATGGATGGTAGTTTGGTCAGGAGGCGCAGGTTCTGCTGGAACTGTTGTTGCACAGGGACCAACACCGCTTACTTTCACCAATACATTTACAGGACAGCTTTCGGTGGCGGCATATCAAAATTCTTCATGTTTGGCGGGAAGTACTTGTAACACATTAACAATCTTTTTGGCTCCACCTCCTTGTCCAGCCCCAACAGCTCATGCTTCTGGTTTGATATTAGCAGCTTCTAGCGCAACGGAAGCGAACGTTTCATTTACAGCTGCATCCCCAGCTCCTTCTGGCTATTTAGCAGTTAGGTATCCTACTGGCTCTACGCCAACTTTGCCAGTAAATGGAATTAATTATTCTTTAAATGCTTCCTTAGGTCTTGGAACAATTGCTTATGTTGGAACCGCAACTAACTTTGTTGCTTCCGGTTTGAGTGGTAGTACAACTTACAACGTATACATATATCCTTACGCAACTGGCGGTAGTTGTTCCATTAGTTACTTTACTACGGGCGCACCTGTAGGCTCAGTTACTACTTCGGCTTGTTCGCCCCTTCCTACAGCACAACCAACAGGATTAAACTTAACTGTTGTTGATGCACGTAATATTACAGGAACTTTTTCTGCGGCATCACCTACATCGGCGGGCTATTTAGTAGTTCGTTATCCAGCAGGCGCTACAACTACTGCTCCTTCAGATAACACAATATATACACCTGGTAATTCGATTGGTTTAGGTACAGTAATACAAGCAAACTCTAATTTGTCATTTTCAGCGAGTAGCTTGAATAATAGTACGGCATACGATTTTTATGTTTATTCATACATAGCTCCAACTGGTGCAGGAACTTGTTCTCGTATATACCTAAATACAAGTCCTCTTACGTCTTCAGCAACTACTCCGGCTTGTCCTGATGTACCATCAAGTCAACCAACGGCTTTAGTGTTAACTACATTAAGCACAACTTCTATTAGTGGTGCATTTACCGCAGCTTCACCTGCTCCTACAAATTATTTAGTGGTACGTTATCCTGCAGGTGCATCAGTTACTCAACCTGTAACAGGAACAACTTATACGGCAGGTAATACTTTAGGTTTAGGAACAGTTGTTCAAAACACAAGTGCCACAACATTTACTCAAACTGGGCTTACTCCTGCAACTTCATATAGTTACTATGTTTATTCATACAATACTGGTGGGGTTTGTGTTGTTGCTTACAATACAACAAGTGTGCTTACAGCTACCGCAGCTACTAATACTCCAACACCCGCTACTTGTGCAACTACTTTCGATCCTGTTACGAATAGTTTAGGTGTTTTAACAAATAAAGTATTGTCTTGGTCAGGAGCTGCAGGTGATCCATTTCCTACATACGATGTGTACTTTGGAACAAACCAAGCACTTGTAACGGCACTAGATGTGACTACAAGGGTTTTAAATAATTCATCAGCTACAACTTATACGCCAACATTGGCACTAAACACTACCTACTATTGGACAGTTGTACCTAAAAATGTTGCTGCTACTGCTTCTGGCTGTGTGGTAAATCAATTTACAACGCAAGGACCACAAGCGCCAACCTGTCCAACTACTTTTACACCAGCTAGCGGAGCAACAAATGTTCCGTTTAATCAGGTTCTCTCATGGTCGGGTGCATTTGGTAATCCTTCAATTATTGGATATGATGTATATCTTGGTACAAACTTTACTGCGGTATCATCTTTGAATCCTTCAACTAAAGTGATTAGCAATACAACATTAACTACATTCACACCTAGTCCTACATTAGTCACAGGTACGGTTTATTATTGGGTTGTAGTACCTTTTAACAGTATTGGCTATTCATCAACTTGTACGCCAGCATCCTTTACTGTTCGTAGCCCTGGTACAGTTACATCAACTGCCGTGGGAGGATTGTGGGGTAATGCAGCTTCATGGGTTGGTGGAGTTGTACCATCGCAAACTGATAACATCGTGATTGCTGATGGCGCAACTATCACAATTGATGCTACTTATTTTGTAAATAATATAACTATCGGTTCAGGAACCGTTGGTGCTAATCCCGCTGTTCTACAATACGGTGCAACGGGGTTCACTTTTACCTCTATCGGTAATTTCACTATCAATTCCAACGGCAGGTTTTATCCGCATACAACGGGAGGCACTGGTGTTACCGTTCAATTGGGTGGCAACTTTGTGAATAACGGATATACAAACTTCTCACTTCCAACTTCCCTCTTGTTTGTTGGAGGTTCGCAACTTGGTGGTGGAAGTTTAGCACAGACCATTAGTGGTACAGGTACCTTCCAAGGTGATGGTACTTATGGTATTTTCCGTCAAATTACGTTTGCTACCAATGGAGCATCTACGGTAAATACTTCGCAAACTTTAAACCTTTATTCATTGGTACATTTCGCAGGAAGTTTAGAAACCAATGGAAAAATAAGAGTAGACAATATTCCTCAGGTTTATGGACAGGCGTTTAACCAAGGTATTTCAAATATTGCAGTTACAGCGATGGGATCTTCTTTATCTTCTGCTCCTGTCATCTTTGGCGCAGCGGTGAATCCTATTACGGTTAATACAACAAGCGGAGTAGTTGGTACCCGTTATTTCAGCGGCGGCAATGTTTACTTGTGTACTGTTGCAGGAACATTTACGAGCTTACCAACAGGTACTGCAGCAACTGCACAAAATGTTGGCGCTACGGTAATTTATTTGGCTCCATTAGGAACATTAGGTAATCCATGGCAAACTACGGCTTTAACTCTTGGTACTCAATATTTCTATGGAGGTAATTTATATACTGCTGTTGCTACTGCTGCTTCTGCAACTCCTCCTACACATACAAGCGGTACAACGGGTTCATTTGCTTATGCAGGAACACCTGCAAGAGTAAGTGTTAATTTTGATGCATCTACGCAAACGGTAAGAAGTTTGAATATTATTAGTAATGGAACAGGTTACTTGTCTGGCCCAAGTGCTTCATTTAGCATTGGTGCTGTAGGCGCAACTGGAACTTTACCAACTGTTGCTGTTGCATTCTTACAACAGATTGTTGGTCCTGCCAATTCTATAGTAACAAAATCACCTTCAGCTACAATTACTGGAGGTCTTAGTATACGAAGTGATCAAGGTGTTGGGGCAGTTTCTGTTACAGGTGGTGGTGCTGGATATCCGAGCGTTCCTCAAGTTGGTTTCCCATTACCTACCGGATTTTTTAATCTCGTAACTAATCAAGGTACTGGTTATACAACAGCACCTACCATAACGGTTACTGGTGGTACACTGGTACCAGGTGGAACAGCGGTTACTACATCCAACTTTACAGTAACTGTTGCCAGTGGAAGAGTCGTAAGTGTTATTTGTACAGGCGGTGGTAGTGGTTATCTTACTCTACCTACTCTTGCCTTTACTGGTGGAGGTGGAACAGGTGCAACACTTGCTTTCCCTGCAGGTTGCCTAGCAACTGCTACAGCAATTGTTACTAATGGTTCAATCACAAATTTCAATGTATTGAATCCAGGTGCTGGTTATCCTGCTGCTCCTACTCCAACTTTTGGTTCGACTCCAGTTGCTACCACAGCAGCTACAGGATTGACAACTCGTGTAGGCTTATATAACTTGACCTATTCTCGTCAGTTAACAACCATAAACAATGAAGTTACTGCAGGTGTTGAAATTCCAACTAATAATCGCATCAATATTTTAACTGTTGGTACAACTGCTTCAGCTCAAGCAAATGCTATGATTAGATTGAATGCGAACTTAGAGTTATATGCTGGGGCAACTGCATTAGTTTTCCCAACATTAACTTCCTTCGGTTCTATTCTTAATTTAAATGGGTTTACGCTTACATGTTCACATCCGTCTTTTGCTGGTGTGGGTACGGTTGGTGCTTCGACTAATTCAGCATATGGATATGCTCGCAATGGTTCAATTCGATTAACCACTCCTGGAGGTAGTTTAACCCGTACTTATCCATTTATTGTTCCTGTGGCAGTTGCAACAGGAACAGGTTCATTAACTACTGGTTCAACTGCAACAACGGTTACAGTAACTGAAGCTGGTGCTCCAACTGGAACGGTTACAACAGGTGGCGCACCAATTGGCAATCTAACTTATAGAGTTGGATTAAATACTGGCGCACAATATGGAACAGGACCAACAGTTGCTAGGACATGGGTAGGCGGAACAATTGATAATTTCCCTTCAACCCTAACTCAAGACAATTTGGTAATTGGCCAATCAACATCTTTAACTGGTCCATGGGTGCAAAGAAGTGCTTCTAGCGGTACAGGTTTATTGACGTTACCTGCGGGTAGCAGAACTACTGCTACTTCTGCATCAGGTCCTTTTGTGCATACAGTTGATGTTGATGATTTCTTTGCTTGGATAAACATTACGTCAGCTCCTGCAATCACGAATTACAGCCCTTCAGTATTATGCTCAGGTGGTGGTACTTCGGTAACAATTACTGGTACTAACTTATTTTCATTAACTGCCGTTAAGTTTAATGGTATAAATGCAACTTCATTTACTGCAAATACGTCAACAGCAACAATTACTGGTGTAGCAGCATCTGCGGGAACTGTGACTTATACAGCAACCGGTCATGCTTTCCAAGTTGGCCAACGATTAACCATAACAGGAGTAACACCTACTGCCTTTAATATTACAGGCGTTGTAAGTGCTGTAACTGCAAATACATTCTCAATTGTTAATGCAGCAACAGGCACCTACACTTCAGGTGGTACTACATCAGCAGTAACCTCTGTAACAGCAGTTACGCCAGGTGGTTTAACAGCTGGACCAATAACATTGGAGGCATCAGGATTTACTGCTACATCAAGTACAAATTATACTGTAACAAATACAAGTGATATTACTGCTGTGGCAAACCCAACCAATTATTTGATTTGTACTGCAGGCGGTTCGGTAACTATTAATTTAACAGAAACTGGAACACCAGCAGCAAATTCATTCTCATGGACAGGACCTAACTTAAGTGCCAACACGGGTACAGAGGTAACTGCTAGTCCAACTACTACAGCTTCTTATTCTGTTACAGCAAGCTATACCAATGGATGTACGGTAGTTAGAACATTTAATGTGGGTGTTGTACCGGGTGCTGCAATTGCACCGAGCGCAAGCCCTTCAAGTTCTTGCTTTGTGGCAGGTTCCACAGTAAATTTAAATTCGAACTTAAGTGCAGGTAACTTTGCTGTAAATTCTATTCCTTTTGCTCCGGCAACAGCTCCTATAGATGCAACTACTATTGTTTCTGCACCAGCGGGTGCAAATATTACAAATCCTGCTTTTGCCTTAGGCGGAAGTTGGGATGATGGTGGAGTTCCTGGCGTTCCAATTGGCTTTAATTATAATTTCTTTGGTCAAAGTTTTTCTTCCATAGCAATTGGTAGTAACGGTACGCTAATGTTTGGGCCAGTACCTGGGTATTCATCATCCGCTGGATTCTTAGGACAATTTACATTTAATGTTTTAAACGGAGTTGTATTCCCTAACCCAAATAACCCAGGCGGTATAATTTCTTTATTCTCGGCCGACATGGGTAATAGCTCTAATGTTGGAGCAACTGCAAGAGTTCGTACCTGGAATGACGGTGTTGCGCCAACAAGAAGATTCATCGTTGAATACCTAAATTGGCCAAACTATAGCACAGGTCCAAACAATACGGTACAATGTATATTTTATGAAACAACAGGTATTGTTGAAATTCATATTACAAACTATGCTACTGTCGGAACAAAAACTATTGGATTACAAAACTTCGATAAAACTATTGGAGCAGTTCCTCCAGGTCGTCAAGCGTTTACTGGTGGTATTACTACCCCAGAAGCATGGCGTTTCTTACCTCCAACTAATTATGTTTATAATTGGACAGGAAGCAACGCTGCTAATTTGAACAATGCAAGCAGCGGAACTCCAATATTTACTCCACCAGCAGCCGGTACATATAACTTTAATTTATCAGTAACTAACCCTACAACGGGTTGTGTAGCTACTGCTCCAGTACAAGTTAAAGTAAATACCACTCCTGCATCGCCAAGCGTAACAGGTACTTTGGGCGTATGCGGTTCAGGAAGTACAGCTTTATTCTCTTCTGCACCTAGCGCTGGAAATACTATCAGATGGTTCAATGATCCTTTAGCAGGAGCATTGTTAAATACCGGTTCATTGTATATTACACCAGTAGTTACTACTAGTACTACTTATTATGTGGCTCAACAAAGCGCATTGTGTAGCAGTACTCGTACACCAGTTACAGTAACTATCAACACTCCGCCTGCATTCTCTGTGAATGACCCTGCAGTTTGTAACGGAACCTCAGTGGCTACTTTAACCTCAACTAGTGCTGGTTACGATACCTATGTATGGTCTCCATTAACAGGCTTATTCCAGGATGCTGCATTAACTATTCCTTACACTGGTCAAAGCTTAACAACAGTTTATCTAGATTTGGCTAATCCAGCTGGAATCAGAAAATACTTCTGTAGGGCTAATGACTTCTCTTCGTTGTGCTCTGCTATAGATTCTTCGGATATCACGATTCAGCCAGCTACCGCAAGTATTTCTGCTAATACCAATCAAATCTGTATCAGTGGTTCTGCTACTATTACCCTAACATCAGCAACACCAATTACTGCAGGTACAATTCAATGGCAAGAATCAACAGATGATTTAACATTTACTGATATCGCTGGAGCTAATGCAACTACTTATGCAACGGGTCCTTTATCAGTAACTAAATATTACCGTGCTTTAGTGAAAACAAGTAATAATACTTTGTGTATCACCACTACATCGGTTCAAATCAATTATACCAATCCTCAGGTTGCTAGCGTAACTAGTGGTTCCCGTTGTGGAATAGGTACAGTGAATTTATCAGCTTCGGCTCCAAGCGGAGTAATTTCATGGTACACTGCTGCAACAGGCGGTTCTCCAATCGGCTCAGGCGCTAACTTCACAACTCCAATTATTTCTGCAACTACTACCTATTATGTTGGTTTAACTGTTGGAACCTGTGAAGGCGCAAGAACTGCGGTAACTGCAACAGTTACTCCTGCAGCTACACTTGCATTGTCGGCAAATCAAAGTGTTTGTAACGATGCTGTAGCTACTTTATCGGTAGTAACGGGCTTAGCTGATTACGATACATTTATTTGGTCTCCAAGTGCAGGATTATTTACGGATGCTGCTGGTACAATTGCTTATTCAGGTGGTAGTGCATCAACTGTATATGCAAGAACTACTACAGCAGGCGCAAACACCTACACTTGTACTTCAAGCAATAGTACTAATCCACTTGGCTGCGTGAATGCTGCAACTACTACCGTTACGGTTCTTCCTACTGCTGCAACAATCAGTGCTACAAATGCATCAATCTGTGTATCAGGTACGACTACCTTGAGCATCAGCCCTACTTCATTCGCAGGAGCTACTATTCAAT
>Ga0114976_10003096_pt1 | contig 10431 bp, 25 predicted proteins | sample S_130805_EF_Meta_FD_87319 | JGI IMG/M metagenome (GOLD analysis project Ga0114976, IMG submission 87319) | Freshwater microbial communities from Lake Simoncouche, Canada to study carbon cycling - S_130805_EF_MetaG | ecosystem: Environmental > Aquatic > Freshwater > Lake | place: Lake...
AGTCTTTGCCATCGCGGCTTGTAACGCAAAATTAAAAGATTCCTTAGCCATTTTGTCATATCTCGTTAGCGATAGCCCCTAGGCGCTATCCTTCAATTCGTTGTAGGTCTTAACGATTGGCTCGGCCTCGGCAAGAAATTGCGCACGCAATCCCTTGTCCTGTGAAATAAATTTCACGCCTCTCGATGCTAACCATTGCCGTGCTTGCATGATTGGAAAGAGGAAGTGCTTGGGTTCACTTGGCTCACTCATGGTGATGGGGTCTGGGAGGAATCCGATACGCAAATATGTTTGGCGCATCAGTCCGGGGTCAGCGTCGCCATTGGCTAGCTTGTGCTGTGCGGCAGCGACTTTCTCATATCGCTTGCCCACCTCCTCAGTGATCCCTGCCTCCTCACAGATAGCCACAATGTCTTGGCCATCTGCTCTTGCCTGCTGGATTATTACACCTGCATCAGACGCTAAGCCGATGGTCTTGCCGATCAGCTCCAACGCCTTATCGCGTGTGTTGTTTAGTTTTTCTATTACTGGTTTTAACTTCATTTGTTCATGCCTTTCATTAGTGCGGCGTTATTAAATTTAGGCGCCTCACGCCGCCGCTTGGCGTGTACGCGGTATGCTCGTTTGCGGTAAGACTCACGGGCCTTCTCGCTTTTCTGTGATCGTGCACGTATGCCCAACCGATCGTGTATCTCGGTCACCTTTTTGCTGACCGCCTGCTTAGTTAGATTAAATCGCTTAGCCACGGCCGTCATCGATTCGGGCGATCGGTTTAGCGATATGTTCAGCACAGCATGACTTAGGGTGTCGGTGCGATTAGCCATGGCGGGGTGATCCGCCGAATGCTGGAAAAGATGCTCTATCACCTTAGTCATAGTCGCAACCGATGACGTGGTGACCGTGATTTTCAGATCGCTACACGACTCCCAAACCAGATCTTGTAGGCTATCTATGATCATAGAAGGGTGAGGGATTGACGCTGGGATACGTTCGATTGCTTCTTGATCTATCATAGTTTACCCCCAAGTTGTCTAATCGCCCCCAACCCCCACCCCCAAGATCCCCCTTTAAGGGGGGATCTTGATGGTAGTGGTATCAAGTTAATTTGGGTGGCCACCAAGTTAATTTGGGGGTTAAAAAGGCTGCTCAATTTGGGCCTCCTTTAATCTGTATTTTCCGTCAACCTCACAGATCACTCCGGCTTCCTTAGCGGTAGCGATATATCGGCCTGCAGTATTCTCAGCCTTATCGGTATGACCTTGCACCCATCTTACCAACTCAGCCCAACTGCATGGCATAACATTGCACTTAGACCAGTTAACTGCATCAGGCTTTGGCCCCGGCCTTTTCTTCTCAGGAGCGTCACCTTCCATCCACGCCAGCCCCACTTGCGAATGCTTTAAGTGAACACACGGCTGGACGTTAGACGCTATGAAATCGCTCGCAGTGCGGTTAGGACGCAACCCAGACCGCTTCCCGCGTTTGGTCACCTCCAACTTGTAGGTGTACGTGCCTTCCTCATCCTGACCACAAGGCGCTAGGGTTAATACGCTCCTCGCCCAGTTCGTCAGCTCCGACGATCCGAATCCGCTATACGCCTTGTCGTGCCCCTGGTACCCGCTGCCGTCCCGCGTCGGCTTAGGCGTGTGGTGCATTAACATCCACGCAAACCCGCCAGCTAACGCCAAAGGGTTAAGCAAATTGCGCAGGAATCCGCCGGCCGTCTCTTGGCTGGATAAGTCGCCACCGATGAACGCCAGCAAAGGATCTACCCAGGCTAAGTGCGGTTTATGTCTTTCGGCCAATCTACGCATTCGATCGACAAACCGTTCGCCTGTAGAGGTGCAGTCACGCACGATGACTATGTTTTCTTTAACCATCTGCAACTCCTCTGGCGTTAAGTCTAACGCCTTGAGAATACCCTGTAGCGCCTCTGCCACGTCGCCATCATCGTTCTCGGCCTGCACGATGAGCGACTTCAGCGGCTTACCGTGTGGCGATATACCAAACAGATCACGACCGCACGCCCAAGTAATCGCGGCCTGTAAGCACAGCACGCTCTTTCCCAGCCCGCTACTACCCACCCATAGCGCCGATCCACCCCGGCAGATCCAGCGCTTACCTAGCAACTGGGTCGGGTCGCAATCCTCTTTAAAATTTACCAGATCCTCCCATTTATACGGCTCAGGCAAATCCCCATACATCGTGCGCTCTTGCCATTCGATGTAGGTCAGCGTCGGCGCACCACACTCGACCAACTCCTGCTGCTGGCCGGTGGCGGTACGCATGGCCCCCGGCAACCGGGACAACCGGCAGGCGTCCTTGTTGGCGCTGTCAGGCTTCGAGTGTTCGAGGTGCTTGTAAATAAAATCTACACGCTCGGCAAACTCCTTGGCATTGGCCGCCCTTACGTCCACCCACGCATGCAGGCTCCGGGCACCGCTCTTAATGATCGACGACGTAGGCAACCCACTGCGCTTAATAATCGCCCACTGCTCTTGCAGGGTGCTTTCATCAAACTCGATTAAGCAGTGGCGAAACTTGGTAATCGACTCAGCTTTGCGATTCTTACCGTTGTTCGCGTTGATGGAGACGTAGACGCCCACTGCGTCGCCTTGCCATATTGCCAACCCGTCGCCTTTAAACAGCTCGAGCCATTCCTCGCGGGTGCGAGTTTCGCCCGCACCGTCCGGCCGCTCGCGGTCGCCGTCCTTAATCGATCGGCAGATGTTGATACTATCACCCACGTCGAAACAGGTGGTTAAAAACTTGTCGACCGGCCCACTTTCCACGCTGATCGGCATGGGTGGCACCGGCAGATCCTCACGCACGATCGCCCCGTTCTGATAGCCATACTTGGCTTTCGGCCGCCACGCCTCCCTGGCTGGCTTGCTGTAAGCGGATTTTACGGCTGCCACGCATTCATTCTGGGTTAGTCCATTTTTAAAGCCCCAGATCTCGGCCTCTGACTCCGCATCAAACTGCGACAAACCCTGATCACGGAATTGCAGCGCCATGCGGAACAGTTGCGTGTTGCGCTCACCTTCCGGCGCCCCGTTGTGGTAAACGGCCTCGGTGGCTGGGGGCAGTGTAATCATTTTTTTGCAAACCCTTCCAGCGCCTTGACGATGACGTACTCGATCACCGCTTCGGGGTCTTTCTTTAGCTGCTTTAGCCCAAATGCGTGGAGAGCCTTTGCCGTTTTGGCGTCATAGGTTACGTCGACCAGAACCTGCTTAGGTGCAGGCCGTGATTTGCCAAAAGTAATTTTGCCAAGATCTTTCATTTGCGCTTTCTCCTTTTGCGGGGTTTCACTTCTTTCCAGACGTTAAATTCCTTGTCGCATTCGACCGACCAGAGCATCAGTTTCTGATAGAGCGATCCGGCCAAGCCCCAGCGGCACAAAGTCCTGCTAACCAGATCTCCTAACCAGTATAGAAGCCACGACAACGCCCTCATTTTTTCTTCTCCGCGTCTCGCTTCTGGTAAGTCTGCGCCCGCTTCAGTAGCTCCTTGGCAATGTGCAGCGCCATATCCAGCCGACTGCGTGCTATGACCAGCCGGCCGTCGATCAGGCTTTTCTTCGCCCGCTCAAGGATTTCGATTTGCCAGGTTAAACGCTTTACGCTCACCATTGCCCCATTCCCCAGCGCATGCGATTGGCACGCGCCTCTAGCACACAGCTGGCGTACTGCTCCGGCGTGTAGGTGCCGATGATGCGGGCATCAAAGAAAGTGATGAGTTGCGAAAGGGTCATTCTAAATTTCTGGCACACGCAATCGCCGCCTCTATCGCCTCTTGTTCTGATTGTGCGTCTACTTCCAAGACGCCAATCCTTTTGCCCGGCAACCCACACGATATTCTGCTTGTCCAATGATATAGGTCGTTATCAAACCAAGTATGTACGTTTGCCCAATCGTCACCGTGTGGAGCGTTTTCGCCTAATCGCGGATCCCATTTATTAGGATCGTTAGTAAAAAAATATCCTTTTACAGTTTTCATAACACCGCCTTCGGCAGCGGCCCTGACAGCTTGTAGTGGTACTTGCAGGCGTCGTATTCTAGCGGGTAGCCAAAGAAATCTCTGAGCAAGTCAATGTCCCGCTGAATCGTTTTGTAGCTACATTCAAGCTCTGCGCCTAACCGGGCAGAGCTGGGCAGGCACAGATCTCGGCGCAACTTGCCAACGATGACGCCTAGGCGGCGAAACGTCGGCCGGGTATCACCAAGGCCAGCAGCCCGATTGCGTTTAGATGCGAAAGTGGCGGCTTTTGTGCTCACTTCATCACCTCCACCATCGCCACCTTTGGCAATCCCATTGCGTTAAATTGCTTTTCACTGGCGGCGAATACGTCGATTACCGGGAGCTTTCCACCGCTTGCCTTTTTGCTTTTGACTGCAGTACCAGTATCCACGGCCACCCACTCCCGCTTGCCGTTTAGGATGCGGATCTTGCTCCACAGCGGAATGATGTCTGGATCGACGGCGCAGTGACGGCCAGCCCGCAGGCGTGTGCCAGTGCTGGACTGATAACGGCTGCTCCACTCATCTTCGCCCGGCCAGTAGCCAGTTATACGCACCTTGATTTTTTTTACGTCAATCTTCTTGGCAATCGGGCGCAAATCGATTAGAGCGTTGCCTAGCTTGCTAGTGCTAAACCCAAACAGCGCAAGGATAGAAAGCAGCATCCTCATAGCCCGCTTCTTATCCGATCCATCAGATCGTTCTCGCGTGCCTCGCTAGCCGCCAGCGCTGCCTTGGCCTCCGCTAACTGCCGGGCAAGCGATCGCACGCGGTTAAGCAACTGGTCGTGGGTGGTTTCCTCTGGCAGTACCTCAATCATTCTGCACCTCACGCGGGTCGTACTTCTTAAGCCAGCGCCACACCTTGCAGATGGACGTAAACGCATCAAACGCCTGGGCAACTTGCTCGGCGGTGTAGCGGATCTCCTGCAGCTGGCCGGTGACTGGATCGATCAGAATGTTTCGGCAAGCCATCCCGTCGTCCGTGAAAGCGTACGCATAGGCACTGAGCTGAAGCAGATCGGTTTCGTAGCCTGCAGCCTTACCATTCTTAAATTTCCGTGTCTTAAAATCTACCACCTCAATCACGCCGTGGATGTCTGCGATCAAATCCACTCGGCCTGCGTAGCCTTCGGCCTCATTAACTAGGACGGACTCGCTTTCATGCACCTTAGTCACGCAACACTCACGCCATTCCTTCAAGCCCGCATAGTGCTCCTCGTAGCCTTTCACCAGCTCGCCCGGCTCCTCCCCGTTAATTATGATTTCAGCCAAAGAATGGATGTGTGTTCCCCTGGCAGCAGCGGCCTCAGTTTCCTTTCTGCTGTCCAGCACTGCTCGCTTGGCAAAGTCGGCCAGAGATTCGCCCTCAATGTGTGGCAAAGTTAGCGATGACGACATCGCCTGCTCCACTTGCCAATTTATCAGCCCAGTCTTTTGTGGGCCCGCTGCCGCTAGGGTAGTTGTAACAGATGGAAACGCCCCCACCTTGCGAGCGGATCGCAGATCACCGTGGCACGACTCACCCGACTTTAGGTAGTAGTGCGCCGATTCCGTTTTAGCGGTGACGATGATCGGGGCCATCAGTTCCACCTTCCGATTGCGTGCATCAGCTGCAGACCAAGCGCTACGGCTACCAGCGGCAGCATTATTTGAATTACGATTGTTAGGATTTCCATAAAATCTTTCTGGCCAGGGTGGGAATTGCCCACCCCAGCCAAATGGCTAGAACGGGACGGGGTTTCCGTCGTGATCTAACTCGGTTGCGGTTGTCGCGCCGTTGCGGTTTATTTTCCGCACGAACGCCTTATCTACGGTCACCTTCTTTGCGCCGGCCGGCAGTACCGCCTGCACGTTCGCGTAGGTAGATCCGTCACGCTCCACGTGCACTACAAGGATCGTGCACGGCTTACCGATGAGCGTTTCCAGATCCAGATTCTGCGGTGGGGCTTTTTTGGCATAGGATTTCAAATCCTTAAAGAGCGCTGCCTTTTCGTGCAGGCTCAAGCCGTAACGCCGTCCGATGGTAAACGGGCGGCCGTCCTCCATCTTGTCAGCGATTTGCCACACCAGGCGAATCTGATGCTTCTTTCCGTACATGGTTTCAATGACGCCAAGATCTTCTACGTCGCAGAATACTGCGTCGTGCGATCCTTCGGGGGCTGGCGTATAGGTTCCCCCTCTGCTTGCTACTATTGGCATACTAGGATTTCCTTTCTTTGTTTTGGTTTCTTGGTTTTGCTTTGACTATTCGTCATCGCAAAAATCGTTGTTCCGATGCGGTTGGTTTAGGGTTTGAAATTCACGATCGGTGATGTGCCAAGCGATCTCATGCTTGCGGGCCAAATCCTTGGCTTGCTGCACCTCGCCACGGTTCAGCGCTTTCACCACTCGCTCGGCTGAATTGCGGCAGGCCATCACTTCAATGTTTTCGATCAGGCGGAACTCACTCACTGCTTTCGTCCTCCTCAATGCGTGCTGACTCCCTCTCGTCTAATTCGTAGTGCACCTTTAACGCTGCCTTTTCCATTTCGGCTTCTTCCTCGGGCGTGTGATTGATAATCATTTTTTCTCCTTCATCGAAAGGCGGAATGACTTAGCAGTCATCGCAACCGCTTCCTGCGTGATGCACTTGGTGGTAAAGCGCCAGATGCGCCAGCCCAGGTCGGCGGCTGCTCGATATTTTTCGCAGTCCTTGACCATCCCCATCCCGCGGCCGTGACGGCCTCCGAACGGCAGGAACGCCCCGCCATCCAGCTCGATTGCGCAGCGGGCGGATTTGCAGGCAAAATCAAAGCGCCATTTGCGGGTAGGGTGAAAAGTGTGCTCGGCCACTAGCTCCGGGCCACCGGCTACTTTCCAAAGCAGCTCAAACTTGGCGGCTAAGGCGCTCACGATTGCACCCCGTTTTTCTTTAAGAGGCTTTCAAGAATCTCCTCTATGCGATCTAAGCGATTGCGAAGATCGCGGTGCTTAACCTGTAGATCGATCAGAGCAGTGGTCTGGGATAGCTGAGCCGAGCCGTAGCTCTGGCTGGCGGTAGCTGGCAACACGCCCTCTTTTTCTAGGTCGCGAATCATCGCCAATCCTTTAAATGCTTCCTAACCACGTCGATCACCCAGCAAAAAGTAAGAAGGCAAACCACAAGGCCGCCGATGCCTGCCCCAACAAACAACGCCCAGCCCACGATAAAGCCAGAGAGTTGCGACAGATCGCGCATTAGCTCCCAAGAAATCATCGTTGGGCGCTCCACATACGGGCGACGGAGGGGTTAGGGTGGTATGCGGGCTCCGCCGTGTACCCGCCGCGAATTAAAAAGGAATTTTGCTGGTAATGCTTTAGCTTGGATTCAGTTGCTACAGCCGTGTCGTTATCTCGGCGTAAGTCGTTGTAGTGATAAGCCTCGGACGGGGTGGGATTTGAACCCACGGTACAATTACCTGATTTGATTTGATCGATTATAATTGGAAGGCTCATTGTATATTATTGCGTTAAACTGCCCAAATGTTACCTTTGTAACTATGGCCTATTCCTACATTAAGAAAGGCAATCCGTGGTTCTACATTCGTTTTAAAGACCCGACTGGAAAATGGCGCAGCAAAAGCACCCGCTACCGAATCGACAATACTCTGCATCGCGCAAAGGCAACGGCTGAAGCAGCTCGACTTGGCGTTAACGAAAAGCGAAAAGATTGTGGCCACGACTGGGTTGATGATTTGATTGAAAATCACCCCGTTTGCCCTCTGACAAAAGTTTATTACAAAAATTCGTGGCGTCATCTGGCGAGATTTATTAGTGAGAAAAAGATTAGTCTGCAAGCGTTTTCTGCAAATGATTGTGAGATTTATTTGCGATGGCGCCACGGCGAGCGAATGGCCAAGAAGGGTGGATTAAGTTTATCTGCCTTTATCACCACTCTGCTCGTCAAGGAGCTGGCAAAAGAAAAAAGCCGCTAGTTTTTGCGTGATTTGCTAGGCGTGAGCCGATAGTGCGGCACCCTGCGGCAATGCCCTACTTTACTGCCCCGGTCGCATATTTTAATCCTAATCGAAAATACTTTTCTCTCCGCACCACCAGATTTCATCATTCGCGTTAAGACCTTGTTCGTATAAACGGGCGTTTTGCCCCACAGCTTTGCGATAGCAATTTTTGTAAACCACCCGGGCGGCACTACCTCCTCCCGATCTCCGGCCACGTAGGCGTCTAGGGCCGCTGCCCAATCTACACTGGGTATCGCCATACGCCTCCAATGGGCGAGAGTACGTTCACCGTACACCCTTCCCCGCTCTCTGCGTACTCGCCCCAGGCTACTCCATGCTGCCACCTGGTAACCGACCGCTGGCGCCTGGCGTAGTGCATGCTGGCGATATCGGCCAGGCACCCGATCGACCAACCGACTGGCGCACCGATGCTCCGACCAGCTACGCGATCGACGCGGTGTAGATGGCCCATCACGACAGGCTTTCTCAGCATCTCTACATGGTCACGCACGGCTGCCTCCGAAAACATGAAGCCGTGCCCGAACGCCGTTCCGCCCAGCTCCCGCCAACCTTTTTCAATGTCGTAGGGCACGTACTGCGCCCGCAGATCCTTACAGGCGTTATGAATCTCGGACAGCGCAGAGGTGCAACAGTGCGCCACAATGGCCGATGGTGAGTATTGTAGAGCAGTCAGGCGGTGCTCATGGTTGCCCTCAAATACGATCTGTGGGGCCAGCTCTCGTAGGAAATTTAGCCCTGCGTCAAAGTCCTCCCGTATGCTGGTAGATCGCTCTGGGCTGTCTGGATCTTTGCGGGCACTACCCATCAGCCCAGATAGATCTAGAAAATCACCTAAGTGCAGAATGGTATCTGGCTGCCACCGGCGCTTCATCTCGAGCGCACTTTTGCAGGCAGTCGCATTTGCTAGGTGACCGTGGGAGCAGCTGACCGCCAGCCACTTTTTCCATTTGCGGATTACCTTCACTTTTTGTCGACTGCGCTAGGGAATCCTTCGAGCACAGCGAGAATCTGACGGCAACTCTCCCTGCTAGACGACGCGGCCACGCTCTCGTCACTCGCACCCAGCAAAGCCAGATCGGCAATTACCGAAAGCTGCATCCTTAATGTGTGATGGTACGTACATAAATCTAGTATCTCGTCCCACGCATCTTTCCACACCGGCCTGCGCCACAGCGCACCACCGTGTTGGTCTTGGCCTTTGCGGTACTTGGCATCCACGTCCTTCACTAGATCCGACAAGATGCCAGCCAAGTGCTTCTCGTGTTCGGGGCTCACCGGCTACTCCACGGCCGGCTGCTGACTAAGCTAGTGGCCTTCGTTTTTTGCGGCATGTCCTTGGCCCTTACTTGTTCCACAGGGTTGCGTGGAATGTCACGCCATGTCTTGTAAGCAATGGTCTGCAAATGGCCTGTCTCCCAGCTGATGCCGACTAGCCCAAAGCTCAGCCCTACGTGCTCGCCTAGGCGAAAAGCGGTTTCATCATCCCAATTTGCGACCCATAGATCCGCATTCTTTGCCGTCCTTTTTAGCGGCACCCAATCGAACGCGAGGCCGTAATTATGATAACTTTCCCCTGGTCTGGCCTTGGTCACGATCTTGCCCTTGCTTGTCCTGCCTTTTTGATAGAGCGCCGACTGCTCCTCCATGGTGCGACGACCGCAGTAGATCAGCGGCTCGATCCGGCTGGTAACCATTTCGTTGACCCAGCCCCTCACCTGTTTTTGGAAACTGACGTCTAGCGTGCCGATCGCCCGCATGGTGCGGGAGCCAGCTTCAGTTAGTGTAGTCACTGCCTCGCTCGCTCGCGTTCAGTTTCTGCCAAGCTGTCAGCAAGCGCTTTGAGCGATTCCGCAAATAAGTCTCGATAGGCTTGTGGGCACGGGGGGTTAGTGCGTTCTGCTTTGTCCCAGGCGTAGATGAAATAGCTGATGCTGTCCGGGCTAGGCGGCGGGCCGTCCTGCGTTTGCGTCGTGGCACAGCTGCACAGCGCCAGAGCGCTAATCAGTAGGAGGGCGTTTAGTCCACCAGGCATCTATATCTCTCTGCCGCCTGCGTCGCTCTAGCTCTATGGCTTCCCAGTTGCGTTGCAGGGGCGATTTGCGTTTTAAGAACCACAATACGATCCCAGTTATCCCGCCAAGCGCCGTTAAGATTCCGGCGATCATGGGCGACTACTTTCTCGAGAATTTACTGAGAAAATCGACTACGGCTTGCAGGGATTTCTCCGGCTGGTCGCCAGGGATGAGAGAGGCGACTGCGATGGCGGCGACAAGCACGGCCGAGAGGGCGCCGAGATACGACTGCCAGTTATTCAGTATGTTATTGAGTATGTCCATGCCAGCAGACGAGGTGTCAAAAGCTGAGCCGGCGCTTAATCAGTTCCCAGATCGTGCTGAACACTGCCCCAGA
>Ga0114976_10003100_pt1 | contig 10426 bp, 13 predicted proteins | sample S_130805_EF_Meta_FD_87319 | JGI IMG/M metagenome (GOLD analysis project Ga0114976, IMG submission 87319) | Freshwater microbial communities from Lake Simoncouche, Canada to study carbon cycling - S_130805_EF_MetaG | ecosystem: Environmental > Aquatic > Freshwater > Lake | place: Lake...
AGGTCCCCTGGAACAACAGAATTGAGGTCCTGGCAGACCTTGCTGCAAAGCTACAGGATGAGGGCTACATTTATTCGGGTGACTATAAGGACTTTATTAGGGAGTGTGGTAGATACCGGTAAAATTGATGAATTCAGCTATACTATATTTTTTATACTATGGCTGATTCCACTATTCTTATTCGCCTCTTTACTGACCTGAAGAATAAGATTCACACTCTTTCATCAAAGAATGCAATGATGGATGTCCAAGGGACTCTTTATATGAATGATATTGTGACTGCCTGTAATACCATGGATGCTTATATTGAGTCACACATTCCAAAGGAGGAGCATATTATACCCATGGGAGTTACCTATGAGCAGGCGTATTTTAATCTGACGGCGATTCCAAGGAGGCATGCGGGTCCGACACCAGAGATGCGTAAATATGCTGCAGAGGAGGAGGGCAAGAAGTTGAATCGAATTGATAAGACAATACAACTTGGTAAAGAGCTTGATGCGAATAGGGATAAGCCTTATTTCACGATTAACTGACAAAATTGATGGAATATACTATATTTTTTTGGTATATGCAAATAATGGAGAATATTGACCTACAATCCTATTGTCAAATCTATAATTATTGCTATGCTTGCTACCTTGTAGATATTCAGGACCCTGAGATTCTCTGTAATGGTCTTTGCTATCATTGTCACAGTGACCGTTGGGATAAGATGAAGCATGCCTTCTCACTTCCTGTCTTATCCAATACCCTTTCAACGCTAAAACGGGATTCAAAATGGTATGACCTTTATCAGGCAGAATATAGGGTCAAGTTACATTCCAAGTAATAAGTAAAAAAAATTGAACACAGTGAAGGAATAGTATGAGTTACCTTACAAATGGAGTGCTCTATTTGTTTCTCTGAAATCACGGCAGCAACTGGTAAGGTTGAGCTTTCATGCTCTCACCCCTTTCACTTCTCTTGCCTGTCATCATGGTTCGTGAAGCAGGCGTGTCAGGGTTCAAGCCAGACCTGCCCCCTCTGCAGACACCAGTCTAATGAATTTGAGAAGATTCCAGACAATGATGTTGAGGATGAGGAGGATGAGGACGAGGACGATGAGGAGGATGAGGAGGATGGGCCGCCAACCCTCGATGAGCTTGCTGCACGCGAGCGCGCATCTGGAAAGTTTCAGACTCTTAAGGCAACAATGAGTCCTGAACAGATGCAGATTCACGGTGCTAACCTAATCAAGGCCTGCTGGCGTGGCTATCAGGACCGCTTGCTTTACGCAGAACTTCTTGAGAACAAGAGATTTATTGAGGATAACCTGCGCGAAATTGAGGAGAGCCATTGCCAAATCACCGTTGCTCAGAAATATCTCGCCCTTGACTGTCAGACTAAACGGTTCCTCAAGTCTCTTATTGGCCTCTCTCGCTATGAGGTGAAGAATCTAGCCGCTAGCAAGATTCAGTTTCTCTGGCATTCCTGGAAGTCATCTCGCCCTCCTGCAAAGGTGAGGCCCTGGCAGGAGATTAGTCCTGGAGTCTGGCAGAAAACTGTTCTGAATCCTGAGCAGGATGAGCCGACAATCTTTGTTGGTCTTATTCCGCCTCTGGCTGGAGCAATCTGATATAAAAAATTTGCGCTGCAAAAATTGAGTGGCAGGGGCGCCCTGGTATCAGTGTGCCCTAGTAGCGCAATGGATTAACGCGTCAGCCTTCTATTCTTCAACTACTAGAAATTAGCTGAAGATTGTGGGTTCGATCCCCACCTAGGGTATATAAACCGCCTTAGCTCAATTGGTAGTAGCGTGTGGCTTTTAACCACAAGGTCGCGGGTTCGAGCCCCGCAGGCGGTAATTTTTTTTGCATCGTAAAAATTGAAGGGGCGAATGCCTGTAGTATTGTATACACGATGCTTGTTACTGCACCAATGGTTTCTAACTATACTCCCTTCTTCTTTGCGGGTGTTTACATGTTTCTCTATTACATTATCTATCGCTTTCTTTGCAACCTAGGAATTGGAAAGTCTGCCCCGCAGCTTCCGCCGATTCCTGTTCAAGAGGAGAATGCTTCCTTTGTTTCTGAGCCACTGCTCCAGGCGGCGGACCATGTGACAGAGAAGGATGATGCACAATCGCTATCTGAGGAGAATATTTACGAGGACTATACACCCACGCCTTACAATCATCCTCTTTGGCCTTCTCCCCGTCCTGTAAACTTTGTTCAGGCGATTATTCAGGCAGAGCCTGAGATTAGGCTATACAATCATCGCCTTACACATTCAAAAGCAGTTGATATTCTTGCTCGACGTGGTTATATGAGTAGGCGAGAATTTCTTAGGACAAATCCTCTCTCTTATTCTGAGAGATATATGAAGGGACTAAATTCCCTTTATCTTCTAAAGGGTAGCATTGATAGACTGGAGAATATGTTGCATGAGGAGTGTTATAGGCAGGAGCTTCGTCGTATTGAGAATGGGCGGTGTGCATGCCCTAGTTATTAGGATACATAGGACCTAGTTGAAAAATTGATATTATTTTTTCTTTTAGTTTATGTAGAATGAATTTTCAACGGACCTATGATATTTCATGTGTGATTGACGACCTTGAACGAAGTGGTCTGCAGAATGCAATAGAGGCTGTAAATATGGCATGCACGCCAACGGTGAATGCCTGGCCCTACGTGGAATCTAGAGAGATTACTCAGGACTATAATAGGGTTATTGATTCTAGTGATACTATGAAGAGCACTATCTTTAACCATATGAAACTAGAAGGGCATAGTGGTTCTAGTATTTGCCATGCGATTCATAATCTTATTAGTGTTGCAACAAATTACGCCTCGTGGAAGAGGGAGCATGAGGAGAGAAATTCCCTTGTCGAGGGAGATATAAGGAAAGTAGAACAGTTCAGGCAGAATACCCTAGTTCCGCACTACCGTTCAATGAGTGGTGGAGGATGTATCAGGACAGGGGCAGTAGTGGATGAATTTCTCACAATTCACGATACACTTGTATATAATTGGTTACCAGAGGTTCGTCGCACCTATGATGAGGTGACAAATCTCCTTGGAATTACGATACATGAGAAATTTGAATCTTTGAACGAGATTCTTGATTCTGTGTTTTACTCTTGGCGCCTTTCCAACTACAGGAATGCCCTTAAGCTAAGGCTAGAGCAAGAAAAAAGGATGGAAGGCTTCCATAATACCATGATTACTAATCAGATTCCAATTCTAAGGGCTGCAATTGAATCTAGAAATCCTGTAGCCCTTGAGGCTGCTCTACATCCTGGTTGGGGGTCTATGCAGTTTTGTGAATTAAAAGAATATCAGCAAGCTCAAGAATTACTAGCTAAACTCTCATCATCTGGAGTCCAGGTTGCTGAGAATAGCTCGTAAGCACTCTTATCCCCCTCCTTCATTTCCTTCGCACGTTTTACCACCTCGTCATACGAGCAGGGGGTGCCTGTGGCTTCCATTTCTGTCTTTACAATTTTCAGAAATGAATTCCAGATTTTTATTGCATCAGAGGTTTTTTTTATTGCATCTGGATTTTTCTCCTTTTTAAGAATACGCCTTGCTGCCTTAATTTTGGGCTGAGCAGCTTGCTCATGCAAAGGCTGAGCAGCTTGCTCATGCAAAGGCACAGATGCAATGAGCTGAGGTGTTAGAACCTCAGCAACAGGCTCTTTCTTCTCAGCTTCTAAGGCCTTAGCCAATTTCTTTTCCTTTGCAGCAGCAAGCTCCTCAGAAGTCATCTCAGAATATGGCTTCGGTCCCTTTCTTTTTTTTTGCTGTGACTGAGAATCCGAGCCTTGTGAGCTGGACTCAGAGAGTTCTGAGGTCAGGCTAAACTTCTCAGTTAACTCAGAAAGATTCTCAATGTAGTTAAACAGAAATCCCTCCGCCTTATCTTTTGAAAATCCAAAGTGCTTCTCAATACACTCCCCCGCATTAAATTGTTGGGAAAATCCAGACCTCTGCAAATTAAAGATGAATTTGAGCACACGGTTACTTTCATCAGATACCTCTGCATCCATTTCCTTCTTTATAGAAGAAAGCTCATTCAGCGTTGAAGTAATTTCATTCTCGATATGCTGCAGAGTATCAAGGATATGCTTTTCTGATGCAGCCATTTTGAGTAACCTTCACTAATGGGTAGTAGGCATCAATTTTTTACCGATAGGCTATACTCCTTCTTTTGATTAAGAGGGAATCTAAACTAATTGTATATACTCTATATATAATGTATGAATATCGTGTACTAAGGCAAGATTTTACTTCTGATTTAGTAGAGTCTACATATTATACGACTTTTATAGATGCATATAGAGCATGTATACCTGATAATAAAACCCATGAATGTCATATAATGATTAATGGAGTAAAAGATAAATTAAATAGTGGAGAAACCCTTATACGTGTAACGTGTTATCCTACGGTAGTATATTGGCTTCAGTCACTGGTTGGAAAAATAGATTTAGGGCCAATTCCAGAATTACCTTCAAAAATTGAGTGCTGTCACCCCCGTTAAATAAAGTATACCAATATGGTTTCTACTCGTAGTCAGAATTCTACGAAGTCCGCTCTTTACTCTGCTGCACGCACCCTGATTACTCTGCGTAATACCCCTGTTGCAGCAGTAATTCCTCAGGCTACCTACTTCGATTCCAGATATATGAATCTCTGGTCTACTTGGTATCACGCCTTTCTTTCTGAGGCAACGGATGAGAATCCCTCTTATCCTATTGCTGACCGTCGTTCTCAGGCAACGAGTCGTTGGGTGACCTTTGCTTCTAAGAAGCTGCGTAGCAGTGAGTCTGAGGTTCGTGCCTGGCTCCGCCAGGCTGACCAGAAGGCTCTCCTGGCAGCATGCGCATAATATATTTCTCAACTATTTTTTAATTGTGTAATTAAAATTGACGTATTTATAATGGAAGGGATGGTTATTCCAAATGGCAAAACGTATCCTGAGTTCGAAGGTAACGCCCCCCATGGTTGCACCTATTCTTCAACCTATACCTTTGACTCCAAAGCCCAAGCGAATTTTGAAGTCAAAGGTGGAGCCAGTTATCCAGGCTCAAGAGCCTTTGGCTCAACCTTTGCCTTTGGCTCAGCCTTTGCCTTTGGCTCAACCTTTGCCTTTGGCTGAGAAAATTCCAGATCTCCCGCTGCAACCTAAGCTGAAGCGCGTCCTTGGAAAGCCGTCGCTTTCGATTCCTCCTATTCCAGGGCCCTCTGTTCACCTGACTAAGGCAATGGAGGCCTTTGAGTCTATCCGAACATATTATATTCAGAATAATCTGCCAATGCCTCAATCTCATATTAAGTGGTATCATGAGGAGCTGGCTCAAGAAAAAAAGGAGTATGATGAGTTCTGGGCTCGTTGTGCAGTAACCAAGGCCTGCATTGAAGGTAGTTTGCGTGGAGATGATGACTGGACAATCACTCTGGCAATGAATGCGGCTAAGCAGGAAGAAAAAAAGTTGCCAATCCTAGAATCTGATATTGGTGAAATGCCTCCTCACGGCACAGGAGAGTTTTGGGCATGGTGTAGAAAGAGAAAGCTTCTGAAGAAGCAGAAGGAGGACGCAATTATTGCTGCTGGGGGGTCCCTTCCTTTGCCGAAGAAGTCGAAGAAGCCGAAGGCACAGGAGTCTCAGAAGCTATAGGTGTTGCCTCTGCACTAGCACTTGGTGTAGGATGTGCTATAAAGGTTAAATCTCCATATGAGCATCTGTGCCCTTTTACATTAAGTGATAGGGCAGGCGGCTCGTATTTTTCAATAGTGTGATTAAAGTCTGGATAATCCTTATTTAAGCATTTTGTTATATTCAGGGCTTGCTCTTCAGTAAACATCGGCTCCCCGTGAGAAATATTACCAGTTAACCGAGAAGTTGTAACAATTCGAAACATTGTGATACCTAATTATCTTGAATAAATAAATCAATTTTTATTCAAAGTTATAGTATAGATATGCCATTACATTCCGATGCACATAAATCCAAGGGTTCTAAGAAGGAGAAGGCCGCAAAGTCTAGAGGACAGAAGACTAGACAGGGAAGAAAGGGGCGCGCCACGCGTAGTTCTAGGGCAATTGTTGAAAATTATGCTTCCAAGATAAAGAATGGAAAAAATACTGGTGCAATGTTCCTTGCAGAAGTTACTTCTGTTTCCGGCGCTGGTCGTTTTCATGTTCAGGATATGAAATCTAAGGAACGAGTTGTGGCCCATGTTACTCCTGCTTTATCAATGAGGTCTGCAAAGCATCAAAATTCTACAGATGAGTTTGCTATTCGCGTAGGTAGCCATGTATTGGTTGATGGAAATATTATTAAGGCGGTAGTTCCTGATGGAAGGCTTTCTGCTGTTAGGGAGGAAAATGAGAGTAGTGGCAGTAAAAATAGTGTATTTAGCCGTGGTGGAAGCACCCGCAAGAATAGACATTAAGTCTTCTTCTTAAATCTTTTGAAACCTCCACCAGCCGCTTTAGCTTTCAGACCAGCTTCAAAGATTTCACCGGCTTGCTGAGCCGTTAACGTATCTATATCTGTGCCTTTTGGAATAGAGACACAGACTGGTTTTTTATTCAAACCACTTGCACCTGATTTCATGAGATAGGGTCCATATTGTCCAGTGCGAATCTGGAATGGTCCTAGAGTCTTTGCAGGACTCTCCTGTTTCGCCTGTAATTTCGTTAGTATATCTTCTAATGAGGTATCGGCTAGACAATTCACGCGAACCCCATTACACTCTGCATATAGACCATAGGGTCCCTTTTTCTTTAGAATCTCATGGCCATTATATTCACCAATGGAATCTCCTATTAATTGCTTAGCCTTCTCTTCAATGAAACTCTTAGCTTCCTCCTCAGTAATTGTCTGCAATTGTTTACCAGGAGGCCAGCCATAGAAGATAGTTTTATCCTTATTACCAGCTGCGTCTTCTTTTAAGAGTAAGGGACCCTTGCCCGTCATTACTGCTACTAGACCATCACTAAACTCCTTTCGCTTAGCATTCACTTGTGTTCCAGAACCTTTTGATTTCAGTGACTCATACCGGTCCTTATAGGACTTCCAGGTATCTTCCAGAACCTTTTTCCATGGCTCAGAGCCTTCTGCTATCTTGTCCAGCTTGGTCTCCATAGCAGCAGTAAAGTCAAAGGCAAAGAGGTCAGGGAAGTTTTTGAGAGTAAAATCCAGGATGGTGAGTCCCAGTGGTGTGGGTGCAATACGAGCCTTCTCACCACCCTTCTTCATTTGGAATGCCTCTACAGTGGCTGGCCACTGATTTACTAGATTCAAGCTGTAAGTCTTAGATTGCTGGATTGTTTGAGGGATATCCTTTAGTTCAATATAGGCCTTATCGATAATGGTGGAAATGAGGGATGCAAAGGTTGATGGGCGCCCAATCCCCTTCTTTTCAAGTTCGCGAACCAGGGTAGCCTCAGTAAATCGCCCTTGAGGCTTAGATTCCTGGGGTTTAGCTTTCAAGGTTTTCCATAATATACCTTGACCTTCCTTGATACCTTCTGCAAGTTTCCATGAGGCCTCTGCCGATTCCTCAGGCTCATTAGACTCCTTGTCTTCAGCTAGAGCTAGAGCAATCTGAGATTCCTTCTCATCAGCAATCTTCCAGCCTTGAAATAAGGTGCGTTTCCACTTAGCTTCCCACGGTAGCTCGCACTCATCTCCTTCTAGGTCAAAGATTACGGTTCGTCCTTCTCCCTTTGCTTGTGCCATAATCGATTGAATTGCTCTTAGCCAGATGAGATGATAAATTTTCTTGTCTTGATGAGACCAGTCTTCTGATTCAGGTAGCTGACTATGCTCAAAGTGTGTTGGCCTGATTGCTTCGTGAGCTTCTTGTGCTGAAGGCACTAATGGTTGACCAGTGGCAGAAGCCGCCTTAGCTTTTGCCTGTGTTTGCACCTTCACCTTTAGTTCACCCATGTATTGCTTGCCCCACCTTGCTTCCACTGTTCGCTTAGCTAGTTGAATTGCCTCATCGCTCATGGTCGTTTGGTCGGTTCTCATATAAGTAATATGCCCTGCCTCATAGAGTTTCTGAGCAATTTGCATGGTTCTCTTTGGATTACAAGAATACAAGTTACTACATTGCTGTTGTAGGGTGCTAGTCATAAGGGCCTGAGGGGGTGACTCGGTCCATGGCTTCGTTGTAGCCGACCTCACCTTTCCCTTGGGGTCTGTGTGGTGATTCTCTAGATAATTCAAGGCAGATTCCTCATCTCCAAGTGACTCACTCATTATCGCTGGCCAGATAGAATTCTTACCAGTGACCTGGCCAGCCACCGTAAATGTTCCTGAAAGAGACCAAGATGCTTCTGATTTGAAGGATTCAATGGCCTGCTCACGCTCACAGACTAGGCGAAGTGCAGGAGTTTGGCAGCGCCCTGCAGATAGAGCAGTTCCTCCGCCCACATGTTTCCAGAGTAGAGGTGAGATTGTGAATCCAACCATCATGTCTAGCATAGCACGAGCCTGTTGGGAATTCACGCGATTCATATCGATGGTTCTAGGTCGTTGAATTGCATTGCATACGGCTGTCTTGGTAATCTCGCGAAAGACTGCCCTGGGATTGGTGAGAGGATTGAGTTTCAAGAGCACTGCTACACTATAGGCAATGGCTTCTCCCTCTCGGTCATCGTCTGCACAAAGGATAATTGAATCAGCTTCCTTTGCACAGGCACGTAATTGAGCAATTGCCTTGGCTTTTTCTTTGGAGAATTCATAGGTTGGTTCAAAGTTCTTGTTAAGTCCAACGGAATCGAGGTCAGGGACTAGACCACGAATGTGACCCATTGAGGCAATGACCTTGTAACCGAGACCTAAGAATCCTTGAATCTTAGAACATTTTGCAGGAGATTCAACAATAATTAGGGGCATGTGATATCTTCTACGTATCGTTGATAATTCATTTTTTACATAACTACAATTAAATGTTTAATATGAAATTTGATTGGTTTCCTTGGTATACACTAGTAATGGCTGAAAAACAAGATACTGGTAAATTTAGGCAAAATACAAAGGACCAATATTATACAAGGGTATCTATAGCAAGGCATTGTGTTGATTCTATATTCACTCATTGCCCTGATGCTACGCAATATATGTGGATAGAGCCTTCTGCAGGAAATGGTGCCTTTCTTAGTGCCCTACCTCCAACACTTTCGCGCATTGCTATAGACTTAGAGCCAAGGGGTCCTGGAATCGAGAAGGCAGATTTCTTATCATGGATTCCAGAAGGTAATGGAAAAAAGGTATATTTTGGCAATCCTCCATTTGGAAGCCAGGGCTCCCTGGCAAAATCATTTATCAAGCATGCTGCTAAAAATAATGCTCAGATAATTGCATTTATCTTACCGAGGTCCTTTATGAAACCAAGTATGACATCGGCATTCCCCTTGAATTTTCATCTGGTTCATCAAGAAGAACTTCCTAAGGACTCCTTTGAGGTGAATACAGAGGTATATGATGTCCCCTGTGTATTTCAGATTTGGATAAAGAAGGATACAATTAGAGAATTAGAAGAAAAGGTGGAGGCAATTGGATTTTCATATCTTAAGGCAGGTGACCAATTTCATTTAGCGTTCAGGCGGGTAGGTGTTAATGCGGGCACCAGTTATCTGCAGAATCAAGGAACATTTAGTCCACAGTCTCATTATTTTCTAGGATTTGATGAGAAGTATCAGACGAATATAGAACAGATTAAGAATGCAATAAATGCTCATACATTTCCATCAAATACAGTGGGTCCAAGGAGTCTTTCTAAGGGAGAGGTAAATCAAGTAATTAATATTATACTGAGTTTAATCTATACCTAAAATACATGCGGCCTCATAAATAGATGGATAGACCTGCAACCTCGGCAGAGGGGTCTTTATTAGAATTAGTAGCTAGAGGAAACAAGGATGTTTATTTTATGAGTAATGATACATCGGCGCATGTTCCTTTTTCTTATTCGATGAGCACATGGCCGGCTACCATTGATGAGACTAGACAGACACAACCTCTGAATATGATTGATTTTGGTAGGACGGTAGAATGGGAAATGGAAGTCTTTGGAGATATCTTGGTTTCAGCGGCCCTCGTCGTTGAATTACCCACTTGGCTTCCACCTACAATTGCAGCTATCAATCAAAAAAGTATAATTTCAGATGCATCTAACAATACATATGGATATACTCAGGGTATAGGAGCATTTTTATTTGAACAGATACAATTCTATCAGGATCAGCTTTTACTTCAGGAATTCAGTGGAGATTTCTTGTATACCTGGTATCACCTTCAAGGCTCCCTGACTCAGGAAGCTCTTGCATTAACAGAATTTGGATGTCATTCAGGCTCACCCCTGGATATTCAGAGAAATGCTTATCCAAAAAAACTCACCTTGCGTCTACCTCTTATAGGATGTGC
>Ga0114976_10003102_pt1 | contig 10424 bp, 7 predicted proteins | sample S_130805_EF_Meta_FD_87319 | JGI IMG/M metagenome (GOLD analysis project Ga0114976, IMG submission 87319) | Freshwater microbial communities from Lake Simoncouche, Canada to study carbon cycling - S_130805_EF_MetaG | ecosystem: Environmental > Aquatic > Freshwater > Lake | place: Lake...
GGAAATAGAATTTAACTTTATCTTTGCATTATGCAAGAAAAATTAAATACTCTTAATGCAAAAAATGCCGAAGCACTTTTAGGTGGTGGTGAAAAACGAATAGAGGCTCAACATAAAAAAGGGAAACTTACAGCCCGTGAACGACTTTATTTCCTTTTAGATGAAGGAACTTTTGAAGAGATTGGCATGTTAGTTACACATCGCTCTACTGAATTTGGCCTTGATAAAGAAGTTTACCTTGGCGATGGAGTTGTTACTGGTTATGGAAAAGTTAACGGTCGATTGATTTATGTTTTTGCACAAGACTTCACCGTTTTTGGCGGTTCCCTTTCTGAATCACATGCCGAGAAGATTTGCCGTATTATGGATCTTGCTATGAAGAATGGTGCTCCCGTGGTTGGCTTAAACGATTCTGGTGGTGCTCGTATTCAAGAAGGTGTTGTTTCATTAGGTGGATATGCTGATATTTTTTACCGCAATACGATGGCTTCTGGAGTTATTCCTCAAATTAGTGCCATCATGGGACCATGTGCTGGTGGTGCTGTATATTCTCCTGCTATCACCGATTTTATTATGATGGTGGAGAATACAAGCTATATGTTTGTTACAGGACCAAACGTTGTAAAAACGGTGACTCATGAAGAGGTAACTAGCGAAGAGTTAGGTGGAGCTTCAACACATAGTACTAAGTCGGGAGTTACTCATTTCTCATGTGCTAATGAAATTGAATGTATTCAAAACATAAAACGTTTATTAAGTTATGTTCCTAGCAATTGCGAAGAAACTACTCCTAAGCACGAATACACTATTGGCAATGAAGTAAGAGAAAAGTTAAATACTGTAATACCTGAGAATCCAAATCAGCCTTATGATATTCGTGAGGTTATTGAAGAAGTAATTGATGATGATGGCGATGGTTTCTTTGAAGTACATAAGAATTATGCAGAAAATATTGTTGTAGGTTTTGCACGATTAGGTGGTAGAGCAATTGGTATTGTTGCGAATCAACCAGCCTTTTTAGCGGGAGTGTTAGATAATCATTCGTCTGTGAAAGCAGCTCGCTTTGTACGCTTCTGCGATTGTTTTAATATTCCGTTGTTAGTGTTCGAAGATGTTCCAGGATTCTTACCAGGTACAGATCAAGAATGGAATGGCATCATTACAAATGGTGCTAAATTATTGTTTGCTTTTAGTGAAGCAACAGTTCCACGCATTACTGTAATTACACGTAAGGCCTACGGTGGTGCATATGATGTAATGAATTCGAAACATATTGGTGCCGATATGAATTATGCATGGCCATCAGCAGAGATTGCCGTAATGGGTGCAAGAGGTGCAGCTGAAATTATTTTCAAAGGGGAAATATCAAAAGCAAAAGACCCTGCAGCTAAATTAAAAGAGAAAGAAGAAGAATATATTAAGCATTTTGCTAATCCATATCGTGCTGCAGAACGCGGTTATATTGACGAAGTCATTCTTCCTTCAATGACACGCGAAAAGCTCATTAAAGCATTCTCTATGCTAGAGAATAAGGTTGCGACCTTACCTCGTAAGAAGCATGGGAATATTCCTTTGTAGAAATTGTAATGCCTCTTTTTATACTAGTTACATAAAGTTTCTCTCGTTTACTTTATTGAATCTTCTTTCTAGTTAACCAGTATTCTTTAACACAATACAAGGCTTGTTTTTGCCCTGTATATCTCTCCGTTTACCAAATTTGAGAGGTATTCGCATGGGTCTTCCTTTACATTTGAATCATTGCGAAAAGAACATATGATAAAAGACATTCCCTCTCCTGATCAATTTAACGTACTTAACTTCGACGAAAAAGCGTGGCATGTTTGGCATCATGCTACTTATATGATTGTACGACAGAACAAGCAATACCGAGTAAATCTATATCATCTTAATGGCTACTATATTCAACTTTGGTATAATGTGAAGCTGAATAAAATCGATAAAATTGCCGCTACTGAATCAATAAAGGTCTTGAATCCTTATCTGCCTCTTATATCCGTAGAGTCGGTATTAAATAATTAATTCTTTCCCTTCGAGTACAACCAACCTTTATTTGCTCTCGTGTTGTGTGTTCATGCTATGAATGCTATAATACGAGGGCTTCACTTTTTTATAGCATTACATAAAACATAAATATTTCGTCCCTACGGGACTAGTGATTAGGTTTTCGTTTTCTATTATTATGTAGTCCCTACGGGACTGCAATACAGAAATAAAATCCCAGAAATTTTTCGACCGTACACAACCATTATTATTTCGTCTCTATGGAAATTGGGTGTTGATAGATGTAGCATTTATGTTGCCTAAGGCACCGCTGCACGGTACCTGAGTTTATCGAGGGTCTGAGCTTGCGTTGCATGGCACCTGATGGTGCCTGAGGCCCTCGAAGGCGAAACCGAGGGTTTGAGCTTGTCGAAATGTCGAAATGCCGAAATGTCGAAATGTCGAAGGCACATTATTCCTTTCTGTAAAAAATGTAATTATATCCAATGAACGAGGGAGAAAATAAAGAAACAAAAAGTAGAAGATGAAATAAAAAAAGAGCCACACTTTTCAGTATGGCTCTTTCAGAAGATATTTTTAAAATTTTATTTTGTCAATTGTACACGACGAACAACAGCTCCGTTTTTTGAATTTATTTTAATAAAATAAACGCCGCGTTGTAAGTTCGACATATCCATTGAATAAATTGAATTATAGTCTCCTAAATCAACTGTTTTAACCTCTTTACCTAAAACATCAATTACATGGATAAATACATCTCTCAAATTCTCTTTTGTTAAATCAATATTGACAACTCCATGAGAAGGATTAGGATAAACTTGAATCGAAATTTCATTATTAATTTCAGCAAGACTAGACGTTAAGCATCCTGTAGTTCCATTTACGTTTGCAGCTCCAGGAGTTGAACACATTCTGCTCACATCCGTAGAATTATTATTTGAATCTTGTCCATCAGGGAAACGTCCAATACTTAAGAAATTATTTGGTGGGTTGGGTGTTATAACTGAAAACACAATTGTATCGCTAATACCTGCAGGAACACCTGCTGTCTCTAAATAAGGTGCTTGGCAATCACCCTCATAACTCACTACATCAACAATAGTACCTGTAGCAATCTCTCTGATAAATACTGCATCTGGAGATGGAGTTGTTGCTGTGGCTGAAGCACCATTCTGAATAGCATTGGTTGCTGCAGTTAATGTAATATTACAGTTTGGAACAGTATTAGATGCGCTGCAAATAACAAAGAAACCACCTGCATTTAATGTTTGTGCTGGCAAATTGATAGAATCGTATGCCACATTGCCTGTAGGACTACCATTCCATAAAACTAAACGATAGTTCGCTAAGTTAATTGGTGTAGAACCTGCATTAAAGAGCTCCACGTATTCAGCTGAATCTGTTCCTGGCTGATCGTAATCAATTTCATTAATTACTAATGATTGAGCATTTGATTGTGTTGTAATAGCAACAACGAATGCAAGGATAGATAGTATTCGTTTTAAGTAAGTAAGAGTAAATGTTTTTTTCATAATATTTTGATTTCAATTATTCGTTTAAAATGTTTTATGCTTGCGCAATAAATTTTAGGTCTTATTCTTTGCTGTTTATTCTCCAAACCCACGATGCAACAAATTTGGGATGCAAAAATACAATTCTTATTCATCCGATTTGCATTATTTAAAAGTAAAAAGCTAGAAATGAGGGAATTTCTGTTCAAAATAGGCTCAAAAGGCACGAGATTAAAAAATTAAACTATTCATTTCATTAATAGCTAGTAGTTATTTCCTAGCTAATTGTGGCCTAACTATTTATGTCTATTTGCTGAAAACACTCTTTTCTCCCAAAGGCAGCCTAAGCAAAGGAAACGTTTCACCCTTACTAAGCCTAAAACTAGCTTACTTATAAAACGATCTGCCGAACTTCTATCAATTCTATCCATCTCATTGCCACATTTTGGACAAAATTGTGTTAAGTCTTCGCTAATAACTTGAGGGAATTCTACTATTGATTCCATTTTTGGTTGTCTTTATTTTCAATGCAAAAGTCTTATATGAATTCGAAGAAAATGTTATGAATTAATAGCCATTGCATTAAATAATTAATAAGTTGCAAAGAATTGATGCTGAGAGAACATTTGTCAACTTAATTTGCAACATGAAAACCCAAAGTATAACTCCAATTCAGCCACTAAAAATGGTTAATTGTTCTCGCTGTTCTAAGGAAATGGAACGTGTTCCAAGGTTATTGTCTGATAAGGTTGTGGAGTTATCATCATTAGGCATTTTTCGTTTTCGCCGTTTTTTTTGCCACAGTTGTTATAAATCAAGGTTGATAGCAACCAAACGTTTTATTTCGAAATAAAAAGGGATGATGTTTGGTTAAATCGACCAATAATTTGCAAATAATTGGTTTTTTACCTTCCTGATGATCCCTTTTCTGATAGTAATTGTCGTATAAACCAAATTTTAACAAGAACGGAGGCAAATAATTTATAATTTCGCAAACCTCTAACACTTCATATGAAGCAATACCAACGTATTAATAACATCTGTGGATGGATCGCATTTCTAATCGCAGCTTTTGTTTACACCAGAACAATTGAACCAACAGGCAGTTTCTGGGATTGTGGCGAATTCATCGCATCATCGTATAAACTTCAAGTAGGTCACCCGCCGGGTGCTCCACTTTTCTTAATGCTTGGTCGTTTCTTTAGTTTGTTTGCAGGAAACGATGTGAAAATGGTTTCTATCATGATTAACATCCTATCGGCTTTAATGAGTGCCTTTACCATCTTATTCTTGTTCTGGACGATTACTGCTTTAGCAAGAAAAATTGTTGCAGCAAAAAATGAGTATAATTCCGAAAATTTAATTGGGATAATGGGTGCTGGATTTGTGGGTGCTTTAGCCTATACATTTTCTGACTCATTTTGGTTCTCTGCTGTTGAAGGTGAAGTTTATGCTTCATCCTCATTCTTCACAGCTATTGTATTTTGGGCAATGTTTAAATGGGATAATGTTGCGGAAGAACGACATGCCGATCGTTGGATTATTTTGATTGGATATCTAATGGGTCTTTCTATCGGAATTCACTTACTTAATTTATTGACTATACCTGCACTTGCATTTATTTATTATTTCCGTAAGCATTCTGTTTCAACAAGCGGGATAATCAAAACTGCAGCCATTGGTGTATTTATCTTAGGCTTAATTCAATTTGGAATTATTTCTGGTGTAGTAACTATCGCCTCTAAATTCGAGCTATTTGCCGTTAATACTGTAGGCTTACCATTTTGGTCAGGCTTCCTAATCTTTATCTTGATTATAGTTGCAGGAATTGTTTACGGAATCAGATATAGCATACAACACAATAAGCCAATCATGAATTTGGCATTATTATGTTTCGCTTTTATCTTATTAGGATATTCCTCGTACACGATGATTGTTATTCGTTCTGCAGCAAATCCACCAATGGATGAGAATGATCCTGAACAAGTATTCAATTTGCTAAGCTATATCAATCGTGAGCAATATGGTGATCGTCCTTTATTCTTTGGACAATATTATAATGCAAAACAAACTGATCTTGAAGAAGGCGCTATGCAATATACTCAAGGAGAGAAAAAATACATTGCTACGCAACGTAAAGTAACTCCAAAATATGAAGCTGCTGCAAGTACGATTTTCCCTCGTATGTACAGCTCACAAGACAATCACGTTACTGCTTACAAAGAATGGGCAGGCATTAAAGGTGACGAAACTCCAACATTTGGACAGAATTTGAAATTCTTTTTTGCGTACCAAGTAAACTATATGTACTTGCGTTATTTCATGTGGAACTTTGTTGGTCGCCAAAATGATTTACAAGGACATGGTGGCATTACAAAAGGGAATTGGATTAGTGGAATAAAACCAATTGATGCAATGCGTTTAGGGCCTCAAGACAGTTTATCTCAAGGTCAACTAAATAATAAAGCACGAAATTGTTTTTACTTCCTTCCTCTAATTCTTGGAATTATTGGAGTGATTTGGCATTACAAACGCGACAATCATGATGCTTGGGCTGTAATGTTATTGTTCTTCTTTACCGGAATGGCAATTGTACTTTACCTTAATCAAACGCCATATCAGCCACGTGAGCGTGACTACGCTTATGCTGCTAGCTTTTATGCATTCTGTATTTGGATTGGACTTGGAGTACTTGCTATTACGGAAGCAATACGAAAATATATGCCAGGTGCTACGGCGGCTGGATTAAGTACTGCAATTTGTTTAATTGCTGTCCCATCACTGATGGCAAAAGAGGGTTGGGATGATCATAATCGTTCACACCGTTATACATCACGTGATTTTGCGTGGAATTATTTACAAAGTTGTGCCCCTAATGCTATCATCTTTACCAATGGTGATAATGATACTTTCCCGCTTTGGTATGCACAAGATGTAGAAGGTATACGAACCGATATCCGTATCGTAAACTTAAGTCTGTTAAATACTGATTGGTATATTGATCAGATGAAACAAAAAGCTTACAAGAGTGATCCTTTGCCATTCACAATGACAAAAGACAAATACATTCAAGGTACACGCGATTATGTTCCTTTCTATGATCGTCAAGTTCCAGGGTACACAAACCTGAAAGACGTTATAGATTTTATTTTAAGTGATAGCCCTGAATCGAAAGTAAAAACACAAGGTGGAACAGAGTTAAGTTACTTCCCAACAAAGAAGTTTTACATGAAGGTTGATAAGGATGCCGTAATTAAGTCTGGTGTTGTTCGTCCTGAAGATGAAAGCAAAATTATTGATACATTATCTTGGGAATTAGATAAGACTTACTTGATGAAGGCTGATTTAATGATACTTGATTTAATAGCTAATAATAACTGGAAACGACCTATCTATTTTGCTGTAACAGTTGGTAATGATAGCTACATGAATTTAGAGCCTTTCTTCCAACTAGAAGGTTTAGCTTATCGCTTAGTTCCAATCAACACTAAGTCTGATGCAAATGGTCAAACTGGACGTGTAGCTTCAACTATTATGTATGATAACATGATGAATAAGTTTGAGTGGGGGAATATGAAGCGCGAAGACGTTTATCTTGATCAGAACAATATCAATATGACTATGAATTTCAGAAATAATTTTGCTCGATTAGGTGAGACATTATTAGTTGAAGGAAGAGCTGATTCTACGATTAAGGTATTGGATAAAATGAATGAAGAGATTCCCGACAAAACTGTTCCTTATAACGTAATGATGCTTCGACCTATTGAATTGTATTATGATGCTGCTAGAGGAGGAAGAATGATGCTACCTGATAGTACGTTAACGACAAGTGCTGTTGAATTACCCGAAGCAAGAAGGAAACATTCGATTGATGCTGCAAACGCTATTACATTGCGTATGGCCGATATTTATGAAGATGAATTAAACTACTATTTCTCCTTAAAAGGCACTGAGTATCTTAAGTATATCGACCGTGAAATGAATCAATCAATGGCGATTTATAGTGAGTTAATAAGAATGGCAAAAGAAGCAAAACAAGATCAAATTGTTAAAAATCTAGAGCCAAGATTTAAGAAACTCGAAGAAGGTTACACTAAAGCTGGCGGAACACTTCGCTAGATCAATAAAGCTGCAATAAAAAAGGATGAAGGTTAACTTTCATCCTTTTTTATTACCGCTGGTTACATTGCAATTCTTATTATCACCATTATTCTCAATTGTAGTTTATATTTACATAATGGTTAAACCTCCAAAATATTTACAGTTACTTTATCCTTCTGCTACTTGGCGTATTCCAAGTCAAGATAAAGTAATGTACTTAACTTTTGATGATGGCCCAATCCCAAATATTACTCCTAAAGTTTTGGATTTATTGGAAGAATACAAGGCAAAAGCAACTTTCTTTTGTATCGGTGAAAATGTGTTAGACAATCCGAGTATTTACTCAGATATAATTAATCGTGGACATAGTGTTGGCAATCATACTTTTCATCATAAAAATGCATGGAAGGTAAATTATGAAGATATTATTCTTGATATTGAAAAGGCAAGCAAAGTAATTGATTCTACTTTATTTCGCCCTCCTTATGGCAAACTAACGCCTCGAACATTATGGTACCTTCACAAGAAATACCAATTAATCATGTGGGATATTATTAGTTGCGATTTTGATATTCTTTTGAATAAAGAAACAGTGCTCAGCAATGTATTAGATAATGCTACCAATGGCTCAATAATAGTAATGCATGATAGCCTCAAAGCCAGCGAAAACATGCTTTATGCTTTGCCCAGAATTCTTGAGCATTTCACAAATCAAGGATTTGTTTTTAAGGCTATCCAAAAAACAACAAAGCCACGGAATTAATTCCGTGGCTACCTATCCGTAGATATGTTTTTATTGAATCAATTACCCATTCAAAGCCTCTGCTCCAGCTACAATTTCCAAAATCTCGTTGGTAATTGCTGCTTGACGTGCTTTGTTATATGATAATTTCAATTCTTTAATCAAATCTCCTGCATTATCTGTTGCCTTGCTCATTGCAGTCATACGTGCTCCATGTTCAGAGGCATGTGAATCTAATAATGCTTTAAACAATTGTGTTTTTATCGACTTCGGAATCAATTCCAATACGATTTCCTCTTTCGATGGTTCGAAGATGTAATCGTTCTTAGAATTAGATGCGTTGTCGGACTTTGCAGGTGGTTGTATTGGTAATAATTGTTCTGCTTGAACATATTGCACCGCAGCATTTTTAAATTGATTGTAAACAACAACCACTTTGTCGTAGGTACCATCACTGAAATCATGCATTACTTGAGTTGCAATAGCAGAAGCAGCTTCAAAATTTAAACTCGCAAAGATCTCATTATGATGACCAATGAACATCGATCTATTTTTTCCAAAAAAATCGCTTGCCTTTTTTCCAATACACAACAACTTAACATTTCCTGCCTTATGTTGTGAACTATATTCATCAAGTAACAAACGATTTACTGTACGAATGATATTTGCGTTAAATGCACCAGCTAAACCACGATTAGAAGTTACAGCTATAATCAGCACATTATTCACAGGACGTACTTGAGCAAATTGACCTCCATCACTTCCTTCTAAAGTAGAAGATAAATTTTCTAGAATGTCACGTAATTTATTGGCATAAGGACGAAGTTGAGTAATTGCATTTTGTGCTCTTCTCAATTTCGCAGCACTCACCATCTTCATTGCTTTGGTGATTTGCTGTGTTCCGTTTACAGAAATAATCCTTAATCGTACTTCTTTTAAATTAGCCATTTTTTCAATTTTGATTTCAGAAGTGTAAGTTTAGTATTGAACTTTTTAAACCTACAAATTCCTTTTCGAAATTATTTACTCTTTAATCTGTAACTAAATAGTTCGTTCTTTCCGACTATTTATTGAACTCTTCAATTTTTAACTCACTAATTAAACCGAATATTTCTTCGATAAATCTTTAGCAACTTTTTCAAGTTCCTTAGTGATATCATCATTGATAACTCCTTTCGCAAGTTGCTCTAATACATTCTTATGTTGTGCTCTTAACAAGCCTAAGAATTCAGTTTCAAATTCACTTACACGCTTCAAAGGAATAGCTTGTAATAATCCTTTTGTTCCTAAGTAAATAATTGCAACTTGATCTTCTACACGGAATGGAGAGTACTGTCCTTGTTTCAAGATTTCCACGTTACGTGCTCCCTTGTCGATTACCGACTTAGTAGCAGCATCCAAATCAGATCCAAATTTCGCGAAAGCTTCTAACTCACGGTACTGTGCTTGGTCTAACTTCAATGTTCCAGCAACTTTCTTCATCGATTTAATCTGTGCATTTCCCCCTACACGTGATACCGAAATACCAACGTTAATAGCAGGACGAACACCCGAGTTAAATAAGTTTGCTTCTAAGAAAATCTGACCATCAGTAATGGAGATAACGTTAGTTGGGATATATGCGGATACGTCACCAGCTTGTGTTTCAATAATCGGCAATGCCGTTAATGATCCTCCACCTTTAACTTTATCTTTTAATGTGTCTGGCAAATCATTCATTTGTGATGCAATCAAATCCGATTTAATGATTTTAGCAGCACGCTCTAATAAACGACTATGTAGATAGAATACATCACCAGGATATGCCTCACGACCTGGAGGACGACGTAACAATAATGATACCTCACGGTAAGCTACTGCTTGCTTTGATAAATCATCATAAACAACCAATGCTGGACGACCAGTATCACGGAAAAATTCTCCAATTGCAGCTCCAGCCATTGGTGCGAAGAATTGCATTGGTGCAGATTCAGAAGCAGGTGCTGCTACGATAACCGTATATGGCATTGCTCCTCTCTCTTCTAATGTCTTAACAATATTTGCAA
>Ga0114976_10003103_pt1 | contig 10424 bp, 1 predicted proteins | sample S_130805_EF_Meta_FD_87319 | JGI IMG/M metagenome (GOLD analysis project Ga0114976, IMG submission 87319) | Freshwater microbial communities from Lake Simoncouche, Canada to study carbon cycling - S_130805_EF_MetaG | ecosystem: Environmental > Aquatic > Freshwater > Lake | place: Lake...
AGCAAAACCCTTCCTTACGGAATTCTCCGTTCTGGTCCTCTTGCCGGTCGAGTTCGATTCAACCCAATTGGTAACCCTGGGATAAGAGCCCTCAAGAGTATTAAACCGATCGAGCATCTCTCGATGGGACAGCGATTGTTCAGCCTCGATGGCTCGTCGCTTAGCCCGGTCGGAGAAGTCCTGCTCCTGCCGTGAGACCCTGGATTCCATCAGCCTCTCTTGTGGCTGCCTGGAAGTGCGAATATGGACAACATCGTTGCCCAGAAGTGCGAGCTCGGCTGCCGTGAGACCAAGCGTGCCAGTGAATTCGGCATCGTAGTCGGCGGCAGACATGTCCCAGTAAGGATGTTTGAACCCCTCACTGAGGCTCTCCAGAGTCGGCACTGGCCAAGTTCTCGTTGTACCCGAGGCGTTGCCCGAATTTGGGCATGGCTTCGCCGTCTGGAGCCCAAAGGCTCCTTGTGACTCTGAAACCGAGCCACCGGGCGAAACCGAAGTCAGGTTCGAGGGCACGAATCCGACTTGTGGTTCGAGTTCTGGTCGTTCTGAGACTGCACCAGATACGAACTCGTTATTCATTAGAATGTGTATGTGTACACAGATGAGAGGATACTCATGTACTGCCAGACCGATCAAGAATTGAATGAGCCCGAGCGCTCTTTCCAGTTCCGGATCGTTCTGTTGCACCTCCGCTTAGAGTCAAGCTCCAGCGAAGGGTGCACTTCCGCTTAGAGTCAAGCTCCAGCGAAGGGTGCACCTCCGCTTAGAGTCAAGCTCCAGCGAAGGGTGCAAACGCATGCATGCTCTGGCACGACACCGTAGCCACTGACAGGCGACCGTTCTGAGGCGATCAGCAGAGTATGCTCCATCTGTCGCTCAGTCGGGTGCTCTGAACAGTGCTCGGTGAAGTGTCACTGAAGTTCTGATCTTTTGCTTGATAAGGCATGCTTCAGAAGCAAGAGGCCTTGGGTTGTTCGTGTTTCCGCAATCGGAAATAACCCTTTTTGGTCTTTGTTATTCCATCCCGGAATGACCTTTCTTTGTTTGTCCACCAATCCTATTCTCCCACGCGGCATGGGTTCACGAACCCATACGACTGAGAGAAATCGGAAAATGGTGTGTTTGGCTTGTGGCCAGCGTGACCACATCTCCAAACGTGTTGGAATCATGATGTGGCCCGCATGACTGTCACATAACCAAACAGCCATGTTTGAATACCTGACGCGTCGGCGTCGGCTTCCATGGTGACGATCAGGAACTTTCAGCCTTGTTCGTGGTGACGTTCAGAAAATCTGACACATATCACACGTTATGTGATTCGCGTATGGATATCATGCATAACTGTTCCCTGATCGGCTGCCATTTGTGTGCAGGGGGTTTTGCGCATCCGCACGTGAAAACGCAACGGATGCTTTGCGCAGGCTTCATAACCAATTGTGGTTACTCCCGCATACGGGCTGTGCACCGGGTGCTCGGTGAGCCCCAGCAAGCACCGTAATGGATCGTGGATCCAAACGTCGCGCCGGCGCCACGGTGAACGGCCCTGTGGGCTCATTTCCCGCTATGGAAGCGCCGGGGAGTTGCGTGCCTGGCGCCCGATCTTGTGGGACACGAGGCCTCTGATGGGTGTGTTCCGTGGGATCACACCGGGCCTATGACAAGTGAGCTGCAGCGTGCAAGGCTTTATGAGAACTCTGCGCAATTCGATCGAATCGACGCTAAGAGGAAAACGCTAAAATGCCAATTCTAAAGCTTGACAGCTCTAAAATGCAAGTCGCGTAAATTCCGGAGTTATAAGAGACTCCAACATTTTACAGGCTTTGAGTTCATATTTTGCACAAGCCTGTGATTTAAGTTTGCAACGCTGAAATGGTTTACTCCTGTGCCAGGATCTGAGGTCCTGTGGTCTGTCCCGCTTCACCACATCCGTGAGATTGTGTTAGGGTGACAGTGGCACTGGGAGTTCCCTCTGTTATCGTTTCGGGACTGTCATGTGGCAGGTGTGCAAGAGCACCCCTTTTGGCCAATAGCCCCATCAACAGACACCAGAGTAGTATCAGTAGTCTTGAGAGTTTAAGTACTTCGAAGTACCCACAACTGCCCCCCACGGAGCAAACTCCAGTTTGCTTCGAAAAGAAAGTAGGTAAGTGTGTGGTGTACCGAAGCCCCCCATGACTTGTTGTGACCTGGTGGATCGTAGGACGACCACTTGAACCAAGTCTGGTGAGTTTTCAGGCCTTCAAAAGTGTCGCAGATTCGGCAGGGACCAGCTTTCGTTTTCCCGATCCAATCGAAATGGGTCGAAAGTGAGTGTGGCCGAGCACTTCTTTGCGATGTTTGAAGAATCCCTCCATTTGTTGTCCTTGAGCAGACGTTGACGCACCAAAGGGTTTCGTCATAATGTCGGTACATAGATCGGGGCCCTTGATATAAGCAAGCTTGATATCACCCGATGAGATGTAGCTCTTGACAAAGAACATGGAGTATTTGATGTGTCGCATTCGATCTGAGATCCACTGCTTTTCCGCTACTGCCTTGGCAGACAGAGAATCTGTGAAGATAATCATTGGCGGTGGTAGATCCAAGCCGATACCCTCTTGTGCACGGAGTACTTCATAAGCACTGTCATCAAGAACGGGTGGGCGACCGAGTGATGCGACATCCGACTCATCCATAATTCGAGGAAACAATCCAACTGCTGGCAGATGCTGATTGTGAATGCTCTCAATAAGCCTCTTGAGGTAAACAAGTTCGACAGTTAGAGAAGCAATTGACATGAACTCAGCCTCAGCTGTGGAGCGGGCTGAAGCAGTCATACTGCGTGCCGCCCAGCTTAGAGGTGCTGAACCGTCAAAAACAATCCATCCACCAGTGCTTTTCGCCTCACCTGTGCCGTTCCAGTCTGCATCGGATTTACCGATGAGTGGACCGACTGTGCCACAGATGATAAGTGGAAGTTCCCTGGTTTGATAGAGATAGCGGACAAAAGACAGCAAAGACATGCAGTGATCGACATCGTAATTCGAAGACCATCTGCCATGAGACTTGAAGCTGTACGAGCTGTCCGGACGAGTGCCAAGAGCAACATATCCAATGCCACCCAAAATTTCGCGATAAGGGAACTGAAGCAGATATGCTCTTGTGCTCGCAGTCATTGCTTGCACATCAACTGGTTTTGATGAGTTGAGCTTAGTGTCCTTGGCGATTGGAGTCGTTGTCTTCTCGTCGTGAGTGCCTAGTGTCATGTACTTCTTGGCCGAACTGAAGATCTTCTCGATCAGTGGAATCTGTGTGAGGATGAACCCCTTTGGATCCCGCTGGATGTCAAATCCTAGAAATCGAGAGATAGATCGTTCGAGATGACCAAAGCGAAAGTTACCACCCGCAGGTGTCTCGCAGTATTTGTAGAATGCATCTATGACAGAGTCGTTGATGTGGACCGACGCCGAATCATCGACATAACATAGTACCATCATCAGTGAATTGTCAACAACCTTTGTGAATAGACAGCAGTCGTACTCATTCGGTGTGAATCCTTGTGCGAGCAAGCTATTCGCGAGATAGCAGTTGAACTGGAATGGTGCTGTCGTTGAACCATAGAGGTTCTTCAGCAGAAACATCACCTTGCCATTCGGATCTTCGTAGCCCGGTGGAAAGGTGCAGTAAATTGGCTCAGCAGGTGCAGCGCTTAAGAAAGCCTGTTCGACATCCGCTGACCACACATGTGCACCAGTCTTGGCTGCATAGCTCAAGAGATATCTGAATGTAGATAGTCGAGGAGTTGGGCTGGCAAAGTCTTGGTCAGAAGCAAGCATTATGTTGCCAAGAAGACAACAACGAGCCTTGAACTTTCCAATCGTTTCACCGGCCAGCGGCTGCTTTATCTTGAACACCCAAACAAGTGGAATGCATCGAACCCCACTAGGACGATCAACCAACTTGTAGGTGTGAGCCGCTTTTATTCCTCTCATCTCAGAATCACAAGCATCATTCCATCGCTGACGGATGATGGGATCTTCGATTTTCTGAATAGCTTTCCAACTCTTGGGCTCCTTCAGTATGACGATCTCATTCAGTTCATTAAAGTAGCAAACTCCTTCTTCATTGGAACCCGGAAGTCTCCAACGAGTGTTGCATAGATTGACGGATCTGGATCCAGCCTCATCTGCAAACTGAACTTGCACTTTGCTGAATTTCGAAGTTTGATTGATGTTCAGCACCGTGGCTGTAACAAAACTGGTTCGCTTCGACTGCTTGCGGTTGGAAGTCGTTGCCCTCTTGATTTCGATAGTCATGTTGGGTTCCTTGCCGAGGCATTTGGAACAGCACCAACAGTCATCTGAAGGCGACATCCATGTTTGACCTAAGCATTTCCTGTGAAAGCCTTGGTCGCACAGATCGCATAGCAGCATCTGGTTCGAGCTTTGATTGAAGTGTTTGCCCTTGCATATCTCACAGCAAGTGTCAAGGAACGTGCCGGTGGCAATGTCCTCGCCTCTGGGAGGTAGCTGTGGCATTGACTTAGAAGCAGTCGGAGATTTCTTGAGAGGTTCCGCCATTGGAGTATCCGAAGATTTCACACTTGGTGGCTCTGCTGGAATCTCGTCCGCCTCTTCAGTCTCACTGTCATAGTCTGCAAGGAGCGAGTCAAGATAGGTACCCCGATCAATCGGATCGTACTCTTTGTTGAGTCTCTGTGCTGCCTTGCGACGCCATTCTCTGCCAATCAAGCTTTCGATCTGCCAAGCGCTGAGATCACCGCGGTTACGAAGGAATCGACCCCGTCTCCGGATGAAGCGCTGAGCTTCTGCGAACATGCCAATGTCTTGGTCGACAGGCAGTTTGAAATCGGTTTGAAGGTATTCACGAATGTCGACAGGATCTGTCGGATCTGAAACGTCCTGAAAACCGTATTTCTCATAGTCGTTCAAGCTGAACTTTGAGTCACGGACATCGATTGCGCCCGACTCAATGTAAGTGCGCTGGAACTCTTCGCTCGTTGTGCGAATTGGAGTAGATTGCACCGAGGTGTCCAGGATCCAGATTGCATACTGGTCATGGACAACACCCAAGAACACAGCCGTGTGTCCTGGAAGATCAAATTGATGCTGTAAATCTGGCTCTTTTTGTCGGTAAGCGACTTTAGAACCGAACACTGGAAAGGACAGATTCGCTGGCAATTTATCGTGCCAATGAAGGTACGGAGGTCTGCCATCTGATCTCGGTATGAAATCGTAAAGGTAGGCTGCATACTGAATAGCCCATGGCCAGAAGCAGGGATTCATTGCAGCCGATGCCAGCATTGTCATGCTGGTATCCCTCAAAGTTTGAATCGAGCGTTCCGAGAGATTCTCAGTGTGCATCTCCTTTGCCGTATAGACCGGATGGATGCAGTAGCTGTAGCACGTCTCCAAGAACTGCTTCGACCGGTTTTCACCACCAGAGTCAAGCACCATCGTTTCTGGCAGAGTTAGAAGTCTTGCCAGGAACTGTCGCATCACCTCAGCGAACTGTGACTTCTTCAGGAGTGGGAAGACTAAGATTTTACCACTCGCATCATCTGTGAAGAATGCTGCATATTTGCTGCCGTCCATGCCTATCACGTTACCGGACGACATCAAGTCTGCATGCCAGATCTGTCCGGCATATGAAGCTCTCCGAACTTTGCCTGTGTGAGACTTCTTTCGAGCCTTCGTTAGATCACAGATCACGCAAGGAACATGTAGTGGTAGTTGGTATTTCTCCAACCATCCGAACAGTCGCAGTGCCGCAATGAGTCTTTTCCGACCCGGGTGACCAAACCTTGCATGTAACTTCTGTGCCAATGCGATTGACATCACCGGAAGCTTGCGTTTCCCAGAAGTCGAACCCTTAGTCGAAGTCGGTGCTTCGGCTGCCGTAGCTCTGTTGCGTTTGGTCTGAGTCTTGGATCCTTTCTTCATCCCTTTTGTGGTTGAAAGAAGATTTAGATCCTCATCCTCATCATGATCGTCTCGTCGTTCAGACTCTAGATCAGGAAATAGCAGGTGACACACTGCTTGTAACTGCTCGAAGTGGAATTCGCTCAGTTCCGAAGAGTCATCTTCTGCGATGTCGAGTAGCCTGGCTAGTTGCGCAATCCTCAGACTGTCGTAATGTGCCAGCAGTTGCTCGATATCGGTGTCACTAGCCGAACGATGATTAAAGGTGTATTGAACGAGTTCAGGGTTGAAACCTTGCCATGCCGAGATAACGGTGAAGTTTCCACCGTTGCATTCTGTCCGAAGACATGCTGTCGACGACGGCAGGTTGCGCAGCAACCCTATAAGTGATGGACCACCTTCAGTGCACTCGTGGTGAATTGTCAGGACCTGCTTGAGTGAAACAAGACCCTGCGAGAGCACCGCCGAGATTAGATCTGCACTGATATTTGTCTCTTGCACCCGATGAACCGTGAATTGACACCACATGTCAGCATTCACTAGGCTGTAAATCTCGGTGACAGGAGACTCCGTAAACACATGGATTTGAGCTCGCCGATCCGAGTAAAGCAAATTGAAGAATACAACGGATGGTTTGCCTATCCAAATGTGAGTTTGACCGAGAGGCTGAAGCGAACCAGAAGTGTTAACCTCACAGAAGTTCAGCTCAGCGTTCTCTGTCGATTCGAAATGTTGATATTCATGAAAGCCATGATTGAGCGAGTGTATCCGATGCTCGAACTCCGCAGTCGGCATGCCGATGAAAGGAAAATGCATCGGATTTTCACGTCCATGTTGAAAAGCCGCAATATCAGTGCTGCTTGTGCCCAGTATTCCCGGAAAACCAAGAAGTTTCTCCGGTCTCAGATGTGCAGGCAAGTTGTTGCCGAATCCGGCCTGGACCGCACACTCCTGTAACTGGTTCAACGATTGTACATCGCCTTCTCCGTCGTCACCTAGACCGTCACCAAGTTCTTGAAGTATAGACAATACTTGTTGAACTTTGTCTTGTGCTGTCTGAGGATTCAGACGACTGCCTTTGAGAAACCCTTCGTCATTCAGAAAGTCGTCTGCTGCTGCCATGTGCAAGCGTTCAATCTTTGACATGATCTTGGCAAGCTCTGTGCCGTATTGCGAGATGGGAACACCAAGTTCCTCGACAGTGAGCATTGGATCGATGACTGGCACACGAATCGGCCTCTGGAATACCCTTCGAGTGGCAGTTAGAGATGTCAAAGGTCGTTGAATATTGACCGCAAGCGAATATACAGCGTTCGTTGCGTGGAAATCTTTCTGGATCTCCTCGGGATTAAAGAAGTCAGGGTCGACAACACCGTTGTGGCCCCGATCTGCTCCGATGTTGATGAGTATCGTGATTTCATGATCAGTCGCCTCTTGTATCGAATCCGCCACTTCAGGGTCTGTGCTGTCCAAGATAGAGAGGGCAACTAGACCCTTTCCGATGGGCGGACAAACGATGGCATGACCGACTGGATCGAAGATGTATGCTTGGGTGGACGGCCCGTACAGAGTCGAAGTCCATTCCGAGCCTGAAATCGTCAGCTCCTTCGGTGTCCCATGCATGAAAACATAGCCGAATGGCACCATAGAACCGGGCGAGTATATCCTCCGATATTTGCCCGTGGTATCGACTGCTACGAAAGCCCTGGCCACAATGACAACGACGTCTTGTGTGGTTGAGCATCGCATTGGGAATCGATGCCACGCCCATCCCAGGACCCTGAGTTCACAGGTGCCTCCACCGTAGATGGTGAAGGTCGACGCTCTCTCGAGCTTCACGATCTTGCTCACGAGCATGAAAACACCATATTTCCCTTTAGACCGTGGGTCGTTGTTAATGATGTTTATGGACGAGGTGGCTCCGGAATCGGCCAGAAAACCATCCTCTGTGATGGCTTGCAACGAGTTGAGAATTTCTTCGTTCCTCTCTTCCGTCGTAGGAAGCTCATCAGTTATGATCCGAAAGTGATCCGAGTTATACTGATCGAACCCATACATCATATTGTGAGCAGGCATGTTCACACTGTTCATCGCTCTGTACCGCTCAACTGAGGCTTGATGTCGAGCTCGAGCTTTGACAGTTGGAGTGAATGGTATGCCGTAGTCGTAGGACTGATGACCGTGATCGCAGTTAGCTAGTGCGATCCACTCGCAGTCAGAGAACACATCATCGACTTTGACAATCGATGTGGGCTGTTGAAACAGCAGTTCACCGCTGGTTGTTGCTGACATGTTGTCAGAGGTGTAGGTCTCCTCCGACATGTCTGTGAAGCCCATTGAAATGCTAGACACTCTCCCAGCAATCTGTGGTTTCACGTAGTCCTTGTCCTCGAAATTCAAAAATTTGACCGAAGTTTTCTGAGTGGCGTGTAGACCGCTACAACCAAGTTGTTGCGGCTCTGCTGCCTCCAGTTCGGCGTCGAAATTGAGTTCAAAGGTGTTGATCGTATGTTCGAGGCCATTCCAAACGAGTTCAGGATTCTCGTTCCCGTTGGACACGATGAGAGATTCCTGTCGTTGTTTGCCCCCGAACTGAGTTCCAACTTTGATTCGTGCCAGTCTCAGAAGCTCAACCTGAGGCGTTTTGTTGGCTGTTCTGATTACCGTCCCAACTCTCGCAGTGGATTGGATTGGCACAATGTGCGTCGTCTCAGTCGCCTTGACCGTTGTTGAAGGTTTAGGCGGAGCTGAGTATTTGACAACTGCAGTAATTTGCTCAGGCGGTTCCGATGAACCTCCTGTCGCTTTGCTGGTCTCGAATTCGTCCCCGATAGCATTGGCCATCTCTCGCATCTGTTGAAATTCCTTGACCGTTGCCTTATTAAGCCATTCTTTCGGTGTTGACTTCGGACGTTTCGATGGAGACGAGCTGTCCTTTGGATTCTGCTGTGGTCGCTTCGCCGGAGAAACCATGTCCGGTTGAAACTCCCATTCAGTCGGTCGTTGTCTGCAATCCTTGAGATGATGAGGTAAGGATCTCATCTTGGTGACTAGACAGTAGCGACATGGTGGCATTACACACATCTTGCCAGTGGAACCATGATGTGACGCCTCACATCGATTGCAGTAGACAAGTTGAGAGTCGCGAGAGCCTTTGCCCTTGCCTCCACCTTTGTCGTTTCCCTTTCCTTTCCCTCTGCCCTGCAGGCCTTTCACACCTTTAGAGCCCTTGAAAGGAATATTGATCTCATGCACCGGCTTGCCTCCGCCCTTGCCTTTGCCTTTGCCTTTGCCTTTTCTGTCCGAAATGGCAAATTGAACCTTCTTTACGGGTGGTTCATTGACGTGTGCAAATGAACACTTGGATCCGCGATTGCAAGTTCCGTTCTGGAATCTGAAGCAAACCCCTGAGGGTGCCCCAACGACGACGTTCAGAGAGTTGATTCCCTCGTCCCGTGGACGTTTGTTCGAGTTGGAAACTGTGCCTGCTCGTAGCCTATGGTGTTCCAAGACGGCATGAGCCCGATGCAATACTTCCCAGAACTTGTCAATGCCCGGACGTTCGGTCTGATCCATCTCAGCTGATGCACGCAGCTTGTCAAATTTGGAAGCCACCGTTGACTTGAGATCACCATCGCCCAGCATGAGAAGTAGTTGTTCGACTTCTTCTTCAACTCCTGCTTGCGTATCAGCATACTTGGGAACTGAAGAGCATTCGTTGTAGTCATCCCGTGCATTATTGTATAAGACTTTGAAGTTATCGATCGACATATCTTTCGCTAGTTTCACTTTGTTGAGTGCCTTGTCCAATTCATCTCGATCGGACTTGGCAGTCATGTAGCCTTCGGATTTGTCATCGCTTAGAATGAGAGCAAGTATGCCTGGAGTTGTCAATCTGTCGGCAAGGAACTCCATGCTGACAAAGTCCATGCGAGCTGCGAACGATTTCGGTAGAAACTTTCGAATCGCTCTGCGAAGATGTATGTCGATGATAAGAAAGACTTGAGCATCGATAACTATCATATTCGAGTAGTCTTTGCTCAACTGAGTTGCCTCTCTGTGAAGATGTGTGTGTCTGTAGGTCGGCCACCCGGCTGCCAGTGTGCAAAGACCTTGCACCGCAGCCCTGACATCACTCGAGGCCAAAACTGAGATGTTATCCTCCTTCTCCGAATAGAGCAACAAATCTCCCCGAGACATCGCTATCCAGGCAGCCTGAAAGCCAACTTCCTTGAAGTAGCGAAGTAGCTCGGCTTGTTGTTTGTGACGCTCCGTTCGGTTTGTCATCGACATCGATGCGAGATACTTCAGTTCAGGGAAGCCACCCGGAGAGTTGACTCCGATCAGCTTCTCCTTCGCATCGAAGTTTGACGTCTGAGTCTTCAACGATGACTTGTTGTACCCAGAACCGATGCTGATCTGTATCCCTCTGTTACACGTGGCAAACTTGATTTGCTCAACGTTTGTGAACGGCCAGCTCGGGAAGTACGAAATATATCTGTG
>Ga0114976_10003107_pt1 | contig 10420 bp, 13 predicted proteins | sample S_130805_EF_Meta_FD_87319 | JGI IMG/M metagenome (GOLD analysis project Ga0114976, IMG submission 87319) | Freshwater microbial communities from Lake Simoncouche, Canada to study carbon cycling - S_130805_EF_MetaG | ecosystem: Environmental > Aquatic > Freshwater > Lake | place: Lake...
AACGCTAGGCGATCTAGAGCAATCCCTGATTCATTACCTTTACCTGAAATAAACACTTGTTCAAACTTGGGCATCACTGAAACAGCGGTCTTGCCAAGTGATGCCGGATTGATAGGCAGTTCGCGCCAACCTAAAACAGTTAAACCTTCTTCAGCGGCGATCTTTTCAATCTCAACGCGGACTTCGGCGCCTTGCGCGACAAATGCGATTCCAGTTGCATATGAACCATCTTTAGGAAGTTCGAATTCAACAACGGCGCGATAGAAAGCATCTGGAACGCGAATTAAAATTCCTGCACCATCACCGCTATCGGGTTCAGCGCCAGATGCACCGCGATGTTCTAGATTGCGAAGGGCGGTAAGTGCTTTCGCAACGATTTCATGTGTTGCAACTTTATTTAGAGTAGCCACCATCGCAACGCCGCATGCATCATGCTCGTTTGCTGGATCATAAAGACCAAGACGCGCTGGATAGTTAGATGAAAGGGCCATCTATTTTCACACTCCTGTTGTCCACACTTGAAAAATCGTGAGGGACAACTTTGGCCCGTAGTAACCATCGACCAGAAAGGTGCGATGGAGCAAAAGGGTAGCAAGAACTGGGGCAATTAGGCACACCCAACAGGTCGAAAAGGTTTAGATCCCGCTCACGTGGAGAAGTTGTCCGATGCCAGCGGTTATCGCCATGCCGAAGCAACCACCGAGGATTACTCGCAGAGTCGGAGCCAGAACCTTTGATCCAGCTGTTTTAGCGCTAACGATGCCGGTGAAGATCAGACCAACGACCGTAAACCCAACGATGCTTACTGCAACTTTGCCAGTCGTTGGTGCGAAGGCGCCTAAGAATGGAATCAAACCGCCTGATGTAAAGGCGGCGGCAGATGCAACCGCAGCTTGCACCGGACGTGCCTTGGTGTGTGGATGTTGCCCGAGTTCATCACGAAGATGCGCCTCTAGCGGATCACGAGCATGCATCGCGCTAGCAACTTCCAAAGCAAGCTCTGGAGTAAGTCCACGATTGATATAGATCTGCTGCAATTCTAATAACTCAGATTCAGGATCGATCGCTAGATGTTCCATCTCTAATAGTCGATCTGATGCTTCAATATCGTTCTGCGAACGCACTGATACATATTCGCCAACGGCCATCGACATAGCACCAGCAACAATTCCAGCAGCGCCTGCGGTAATCAAAAATGTTTGAGCATCTGCACCACCAGTCTTGGCAGCTGTAACACCGATCATTAGTGAAGCAGTTGAGACCAAGCCATCATTTGCGCCAAGAACGGCTGCACGTAACCAACCTGCACGATGGGTGCGATGGTGGAGATTGCGCTGATAGACATCTTCTAAAGCCATAGCGCGAGCCTACCTGATTCCAATTAAATTTCGGGTGAGATGCTCTCTGACTGCCCACGTTGATTTCGCATAAAGAGTGATACCCCGACGATAGCGATGAAAATACTCATCCATTGATTAATCCGTAGCCCAAATAGATCGTGGGCCGGATCTATGCGCAAGCCCTCAATAAAGAATCGGGCAAATGAATAACCAGCGATATAAATGTAGAAGATTGAGCCAGTTGCCCAACGGCTTCCAAATTTAAGCAATACTGCCGCCAATAAAGTGCTCCATATCGCCTCATAGAGAAATGTGGGATGGAAAGTTTCGATAAGTCCATAACCTCTAGGCCGATACTTATATGGAATTTCCAGGGCCCACCATGTATTTAGTGGTCTGCCAAAAAGTTCAGCGTTAAACCAATTTCCAAATCGGCCAATTGCTTGCGCAAGTAAAATTCCGGGGGCGATGGCATCTAAGAAGATTCTAAAAGAGGGTAGTTGCAGATTCTTGGCAAGGCGGCGCCAAGACACATAAGCACCTGCCACACCCAGCGCGATTGCGCCCCAAATACCTAGCCCACCTTTCCAGATTTTAAAGATAGCGAGAACGTTTCCATCGCTACCGAAGTAAGCATCCGGAGAAGTAATGACATGATAAATACGTCCGCCAATAATTCCGGCAGGGACTGCAATTACGGCAACTTCTGAAACAACGCCCTTTAAATCTAATCCAGCACTTTCGCCGTAGAGAGAAAGACGTTTATCACCGAGCCAAATTGCCAAGGCTATGCCGGCAATTATGCAGAGTGCATAGAAGTGAACAGTCAGAGGACCGATAGCGATCTGCGACAGAGTCGGAGTCGGTATCGACGTGTGCATAGTTACCCGTTTTTAACAGCGAGCATAAATTCTGCCAAGCTGTTGTAGGCCTTATTGCGATCGATCTCTTTACCGTTTATAAAGACGGTAGGAGTTGAATTGATATTTCGCTTAGCGCCTTCATTTGCCACATTTACAACCCAATCTTTGTATTCATTCTTGGCAATACATTGATCATAAGCCTTATCTGAAATTCCCAGACCTAAGCTAAGTGTTGTGAAGTAAGAAGGTGTCCAGGCGCCGGAGTTCTCAGGTGGCTGGTTGGCAAAGAGCAACTTATGAAAAGCTAAGAACTTTCCTTGATCTGCCGCACAACCGGCGGCATTCGCGGCAAGTTGGGATTCTCCTCCGAGGAAGGAAAGTGCGTGGAATGCAACCTTTGCCTGCTTGGTATTAATCAGATCTTCAATGTATTCACCGCTAATTGATTCAAAGCGCTGACATGCCGGGCATTGGAAATCTTCGTAAATTTCGATGAAAGGAACATCTTTCACATCTTTGTTAAAGACCATTCCATAACCATCTTCGACTGAAACGCTAGAAGGTATGGCTGCGCTGGTATTAGTCTTCTTAGAGAGGACAGTTGGAACGAGCATGATTAGAACCACGCCCACAACCACTGCGATTACAAGATTCCGGGTGAAGTTATCCTTACCGCCTGCTGGGTTCTTTGCCTGCGCCATTCTTATGCCACATCCTTCTGTGAAGTACTATCCGCGGGTTTCTTATCTACTGAAAACTTGGTTACAGGGTAGCGAATTAAATAGGCGGCGAGAAATGCAAGCCCCGCATCTCTGAGAATTTCCTGTAAATACTTAGTCTGTCCAGGTTCGACGGCGCCGCCACCACCGAAACATCCGCAATCGATATTTAGACCACGTGCCCAGGCCTGTGAGATAGCGATAATAAATATGACCATCGTGAATCCACCGAGGGCTGCCATAGCGCGAGTAAGTGATCCGAGAATGAGCAGGGCGCCAATGGCAACTTCTGCAAAGGGAAGAATTAGACCGAGGGCGTTTGCAACAGAGATTGGCAACATCTCATAGGCGCGCACCGCCATCTGTGATTTATCTGGTGCGCTAACTTTTAAATATCCAGCAATAAATAAGACTCCCCCAAGGATTAGGCGAGCAAAGAGCCCGATCCATGGTTGCGCGGTGAGAAATTTTTCCTTCATCGCCCCTCACGCACTCCCTTGGCTAGTTCTTTTGCCAATTCTGTTACTGCCGCCAAACCTGCTTCTTCACTTGGCGCATCTTGCATCGCTTTAATGAAGGCTGACCCGACAATCACGCCATCGGCATATGCAGCTACTCCTTTAGCTTGTTCGCGAGTTGATACGCCCAGGCCAACAGCAATTGGTAGATCTGTAACTTTACGAACGCGGGCAACTAGATCTGCCGCACCGGTTGAAACCGTTGCCCGCGCACCAGTTACTCCCATCAAACTTGCAGCGTAGACAAAGCCGCCACATTTAGAAGTTACTTGGGCCAGACGCGCATCTTTCGTACTTGGCGCAACAACATAGATTGGATTAATCGCAGAATTATCGGTTGCATCGATCCAACTAGTTGATTCTTCAATAGTTAAATCTGGAGTAATAACGCCTGAGCCACCATTTTCAGCGATCGCTGTGGCAAATCCCGTAACTCCAAAGCGTTCGATTGGATTCCAGTAAGTCATGACAACTGCTGGTAACGATGCGCTAGCAACTTTTAACGCAGCTAGAACTTCCTGTGCACCTGTTCCATTTTCAAGGGATGTTACTGCCGCGGCTTGAATAGTTGGTCCATCCATAACTGGGTCGCTATATGGATACCCAATTTCAATGGCATCTACTCCCCCGGCGATAAAGGCGGCAATTACGCGATGGCAGCCAGCTTGCGAAGGAAAGCCAGCAGGAATGTATGCAATTAAAGCTGCGCGATTTTCAGCGCGAACTTTTACAAAGAGTTGATCTAACGCGGTCATTAATCGAGGGGAATTCCAAAGTAACTAGCGGCTGTTTGCACATCTTTATCGCCGCGGCCAGAAAGATTAATTACGATGATGGCATCTTTGCCGAGTTCATTACCTACCTGCATCGCACCAGCTAAGGCGTGCGCAGTTTCAATCGCTGGAATAATTCCTTCAGTCTTTGATAACAAAGCAAAGGCATGCATCGCTTGCGCATCTGTGATTGCGCGGTATTCAGCGCGACCGATGTCATGCAGGTAGGCGTGCTCTGGTCCAACGCCGGGATAATCAAGTCCTGCAGAAATCGAATGCGATTCAACTGTCTGGCCGTTTTCATCTTGCAATACGTAAGAACGAGTTCCGTGCAATACACCAGGAGTTCCACCAGTAATTGTTGCGGCATGACGACCGGTTTCTACGCCATCGCCACCTGCTTCAAGTCCAATTAAGCGAACGCTGGGATCAGAGATAAAGCGATGGAAAATTCCGATGGCATTTGATCCTCCGCCAACACATGCCAGAACTGCATCAGGCAGGCGACCAGTTAATTCAAGAACTTGTTCGCGAGTTTCTTCGCCAATTATCTTATGGAAATCGCGGACCATCGTTGGGAATGGATGCGGGCCGGCAACAGTTCCTAACATGTAATGAGTAGTCTCAACATTTGTTACCCAGTCACGCATGGCCTCATTGATGGCATCTTTAAGTGTGCGCGATCCGGAGGTCACAGGAATAACTTCGGCGCCAAGTAACTTCATGCGCGCTACATTTAAAGATTGGCGTTTTGTATCTTCCTCGCCCATGTAAACAACACATTCCAAGCCCATAAGTGCGGCGGCAGTTGCAGAGGCAACGCCATGTTGACCAGCGCCAGTTTCGGCGATGATGCGCTTCTTGCCCATGCGTTTGGTAAGTAGCGCTTGACCAAGAACGTTATTTATTTTGTGGCTACCAGTGTGATTTAAATCTTCGCGCTTTAAAATAATCCTTGCGCCGCCTGCATGTTCAGCAAAGCGCTTAGCCTCGGTAATGATGCTGGGGCGGCCGGTATAAGTGCGATGTAGTTCAGAGAGTTCGGCTAAGAAAGCTGGATCAGATTGCGCGATGCGATGGGCTTCTTCTAACTCTTCTAGTGCACCAATTAGCGCCTCCGGTACAAAGCGCCCGCCGTAGGGACCGAAGTGGCCCAAGATTGCAGAAAGGTCTTCACGCGAGGAAGTAGACATAGTAAAAGTCTACCCTTGCCCTAATAAGGAGCGCATCGCCAAATTTGGGTCAGCCGATGTGACCAGGGCTTCACCAACCAAGATCGCATCGGCTCCTTGGCGCTGGGCAAACTCCACATCACTACGTTGCGAGATTCCAGACTCGGCGACGCGAATCACATCTTGCGGAATCCGAGGAATCAGATCTGCAAATGCCGCCGCATCTACATCTAAAGTCTTTAAGTTTCGAGAATTAACGCCAACAATGCGCGTTGAAATCTCCATCGCCCGTTCTAATTCAACAGCGGTATGAACTTCAATTAGCGCGGCCATGCCGAGTTCGGTTGCCAGATCATAGAAATCACGCAGTTGGCTCTTAGCTAGCGCTGCCACAATCAGCAGAACCATATCGGCACCATGTGCACGTGCTTCAAAGAATTGATATTCATCGACCATAAAGTCTTTCCGTAAAACTGGAATTAAAACCCTGGAACGCACTGCAGTTAAATCCGCCAAGGTTCCTTTAAATCTGCGCTCCTCTGTCAAGACGCTAATCACGCTAGCACCGGCAGCTTCATATTGTTGAGCAAGTGCTGCTGGATCAGTAATTGTAGATAGCGCACCTTTGCTCGGAGATGAACGTTTTACTTCTGCAATTACTGACATCTCCCCTTTTTTGAAAGCTGCATAAGCATCTAAGGCAGGTGCTGCTTGTGCCATCTCTTCATGTAACTCGTTAAGAGATTTACGGCGCTTAGCTAAATCTTCACGAACTCCAGAGATGATCGAATCAAGCACGCTCATTTTTCGCCACTTCTTGCGATGGATCAATTCCCTCATCCAGTGCGCTCCAAGGTGTATGGACCTTGGGCTTGCGCTCATAGCGCGATGAGATATTAAAGCGGCGTGAAATTAGAAAGACTAATAAGACGATAATGATTAGCGAAAATAGCACTGGCGCAAAATCTGACATTTAAGAAACTTTCCCATGGCTTGCCAACTTGTTAGCGGCGCTGATCGCACCTAACACGGCTGCTGCTTTATTTAAGCACTCTTGATTTTCGGACTCGGGATCTGAATCTGCAACTACTCCAGCACCTGCCTGTACATAGGCGGTGCCTTTATAAATTAAAGCGGTGCGAATTGCAATACAAGTATCGATATTGCCAGTGAAATCTAAGTAACCGATCGCACCGCCATAGATACCGCGCCGAGTTGGCTCTAACTCTTCAATTATCTCCATCGCTCTTGGCTTTGGTGCTCCCGATAAGGTGCCCGCCGGAAAGACGGCAAATAAAGCATCAACTGGAGACGAGTCTGCGGCAAGTTCTCCAATTACCGTAGAGACAATATGCATAACGTGTGAATAGCGCTCGATATGCATGAAATCAATTACTTCGACTGTGCCTGGTGCGCAGATGCGCCCAAGATCATTTCGCCCCAGATCTACCAACATTAAATGCTCAGCGCGCTCTTTCGGATCAGCAAGCAACTCCTCGCCTAAGCGATGGTCTTCTTCGGCAGAACTGGAACGTTTGCGGGTGCCCGCAATTGGATGAACCATAACTTCTTTACCGGTGACCTTAACAAGTGCTTCTGGGCTAGAACCTACAACTTCAACTCCATCGGTAAAGCGGAATAAATACATATAGGGACTTGGGTTGTGTAAGCGCAACATGCGATAGACATCTAGCGCATCTGCAGTGCATTCCATCGCAAATCGTTGTGAGAGAACTATCTGAAAGGCTTCTCCTGCAACGATCTCTTCTTTGGCCTTAAGTATCTTCGCCTTGTAGTCATCGCCTGAGATATTTCGGGAAAATTCAGGTAAATCCTTATCCGCTAATTCTGCGACAAAGCCTGGGAGTGAACCTTGTAAATCACTCTGCATTCGATCTAAACGAACTTGTGCATCATCAAATGCTTGATCAACGCGATCGCCGGTTCCGTCCCAGTTAATTGCATTTGCAATTAGCGTGATGGTTCCTTCCACGTGATCCATCACTGCTAGATCACTCGTTAACATAAATGCTAATTCTGGTAGGTCAATATCTTTCTTGCTTAGCGTTGGCAATTTCTCTAAGCGACGAACGCTGTCATAACCCATATATCCAACTAAGCCACCAGTAAGCGGTGGAAGTCCAGCAATCTTTGGTGAGCGCAAGTGAGCTGCCGATAGTCGCAGCGCTGCAAGTGGATCAATTCCCATCGGTGCACCAGCTGGGGTTGTGCCGACCCAGATCGCTTTGCCGTCTCTCTCACTTAAAGTTGCTTGGCTATTGGCTCCAATAAATGAGTAACGCGACCATACTCCCCCGTGTTCAGCAGATTCCAATAAGAATGTAGATGGCGCGTTCTTGGCTAACTTTCGATATATACCAATTGGAGTTTCCCCATCAGCGAGAAGTTTTCGGTAGACCGGGATGACATTAAAGTTTTTGGCGTATTCCTGGAATTCAGAACGTTGCATTAGCGATCACCTGCTGATTGATCGAGTTCTATCGGGTTGTGAAAACAACTCTTATCTCCGGTGTGGCAGGCAGCGCCACTTTGCTCAACTTTTAGCAGTAACGCATCGCCATCACAATCTAGTGAGATCGCTAGAACTTTCTGGGTATTGCCAGATGTTGCGCCTTTCTCCCAGAGTTCGCTGCGACTGCGGCTCCAATAAGTTGCTTTACCAGTCTTTAAAGTTATCGCTAGTGATTGACGGCTCATGTAGGCCAGCATCAAAACTTCACCGGTGCTTACATCTTGAGCGATAGCCGGAATAAGATCCAAATCTGATTTTAAGCGCGCAGCAATATCCTCAGGTAATTGCGGAGGTAATTGCGCATTCATGACCTTATTCTGCCTTAGGCGATGCGGTTGTTGCGAATGGAATAACCTTGAGCGCTTAAGTACTTCTTAACATCGCTAATTCGGTGTATTCCGAAGTGAAATACGCTCGCAGCCAGTAGCGCATCTGCGCCAGCATCTAGGGCGCTAGCAAAATCTTCCAAGGTTCCAGCGCCACCGCTGGCAATTAGTGGAACCTTTGAGATCGCACGTACTGCAGTGATCATGCCAATGTCATATCCGGCACGCGTGCCATCGGCATCCATTGAATTAAGAAGAATCTCGCCGGCGCCAAGTGCGCAAGCTTTCTCAACCCAGGCAAGTGCATCAATTCCTGCACTCTGGCGACCACCATGGGTTGTAACCTCGAATCCAGATTCGGTACGTGCGCGTCGTGCATCAACTGAGATAACTAAGACTTGTGATCCAAAGCGATCGGCAATTTCTGCAATTAATTCAGGTCGGGCAATTGCGGATGTATTTATGGAAACTTTATCGGCACCGGCGCGTAGTAAGCGATCAACATCCTCAACGCTGCGAATTCCGCCTCCCACAGTTAAGGGGATAAATACCTGCTCTGCAGTCTTTCGCACAACATCTAAAGTTGTTTCGCGATCAGAGCTGCTTGCAGAAATATCTAGAAAAGTTAACTCATCTGCACCTTCCAAGTTATAGAGATTAGCCATCTCAACTGGATCACCGGCATCTACTAAATCGGTGAAGTTAACGCCCTTTACAACCCGGCCATCAGTTACATCTAGGCAAGGGATTATGCGGACCGAAAGCGCCATTTACTTTGCACCTTTAGTAAGTGCTAGCGCCTCTTGCAAAGTGAATGCTCCGGCGTATAAGGCTTTGCCGACAATCGCGCCTTCAACTCCTATTTCATTTAACGCAGCTAATGCTGCAATATCTGCAAGGGAAGAAATACCACCGCTGGCAACAACCGGCTTCTTTGTAGCGTTGCAGACTTCGCGTAAGAGTTCCAGGTTAGGTCCTTGCAGAGTGCCATCCTTTGTTACATCCGTTACGACATATCGCGCACAGCCATCGCTTTCTAAGCGCGACAGCGTTTCAAATAAATCGCCACCTTCTTTAGTCCAACCACGCGCTGCAAGGACATGGCCGCGTACATCTAAACCAACTGCGATTCGATCGCCATATTCGGCAATTACCTGCGCCGTCCATTCTGGATTCTCAAGCGCTGCAGTACCCAGATTGATTCGGCGACAGCCTGTTGCAAGGGCTCGCTTTAAAGATTCGTCATCGCGAATTCCACCTGATAACTCAACTTTTATATCTAAGCGACCAACTACTTCAGCCAAGATCGCGCTGTTATCACCGCGTCCGAAAGCTGCATCAAGGTCGACTAAGTGAAGCCATTCTGCGCCGGCTGCCTGGAATTCAAGTGCCACTTCTAGTGGTCGGCCATAGACGCTCTCGCGCGCTAACTCACCTTGTACAAGTCTTACCGCGCGGCCATCTTTAACATCTACGGCAGGCAGCAGCTCTAGATAATTTACTTGGCTCATAGCATCCCCACCCAATTCTTAATTAGCGCAAGACCGGCATCGCCAGATTTTTCAGGGTGAAATTGCGTAGCGCAGATCGCACCATCTTCAACGGCGCTTAGAAATTTCTCACCATGTGTTGTCCAAGCCTGTGCAAGACCAACCTTGGCCTTGGCGGCATAAGAGTGGACGAAGTAAAAGGCTTGATCTTCGATTCCGTTAAATAGCTGTGATGGACCAGTAACTGCAACAGTATTCCATCCCATGTGCGGCAGAATTGGTGCAGATATCTTGGTAATGCTCTCCTGCCAAATACCTACGCCCTTATGTAGTTCGGTGGTTGCATATTCGTCACCATCACGAAAGAGAATCTGCATACCAACACAAATTCCAAGAGTTGGACGCTTGGCCGCAACGCGGGCGCGCACAATCTCATCTCCCCCGATTGCAATTAAACCGCGCATGCATGCGGCAAAGGCACCAACGCCTGGCACAACAAGTCCTGACGCATTTAGCGCAACATCGCGATCAGAGGTAACTACAACTTCGGAGCCACTGCGCTCAAAGGCGCGTTGTGCCGAACGTAAATTACCTGACCCGTAGTCAAGAATTGCGATCACTATTAGAGCGAACCTTTTGTAGAAGGAACTCCTGCGATTCCGCCATCGAGTGAGACTGCATCACGA
>Ga0114976_10003109_pt1 | contig 10418 bp, 9 predicted proteins | sample S_130805_EF_Meta_FD_87319 | JGI IMG/M metagenome (GOLD analysis project Ga0114976, IMG submission 87319) | Freshwater microbial communities from Lake Simoncouche, Canada to study carbon cycling - S_130805_EF_MetaG | ecosystem: Environmental > Aquatic > Freshwater > Lake | place: Lake...
GATCCCACTCCTTTGCTGTTCCATGCCAGGGAGGTGGGATCGGAGCCATTGGTGGATACACCTGCCAACCGACTCAAGGGCTGGAAAAGGATTGTGCTGTTCGCGAATTATTTTCGGCCGGATGTAGTTTCAGTCCCCGGTTTATCTTCACTCCTTTCGGATTTTGTCAAGGCTACTGATAGGAGCCCACGGTGTCACCTTGGCTTTTATCCTTTCCGATGGTCCGCGGATTGGGAGTCTTGTGCAGACACCTTTTTGAGGGGCGTTGATCATGATGTTGGCTTTACACTAGCCCCAGTATTGGAGAGACTTGTCTTTAACCGGGCCCGAGTTATCTATGCTGAGTGGATCGCAACTTTGAGTCAATGTTCCGATTTGCGTTCACTTATATCTGCCCATTATTCTGCCCCTCACCCGATAACCAGCGCTAATCTCTATACATTTAGGGACAGGCTTGATCAGCGTACTTGGGCTCGATCGGATGGCGCCTGGCAGCTGCTTGCTTCCATTGATCGATTTTTGTTGGAAAGCCATCTCGTTCCTGGAAATCCAAGCATAGATAACTCTTCTTGAATATGAATCTGACTATAGATCTGGTAGGATCCTCTTGGCGGCCAATTTTGACATGATCTTTTTTCGCAGTCTTGTCCATTTTGGTTGTGGAGCGTTAAGGAGTGGAGTTAACTTCCAGGGTGTTGTGGATTTCGCATTGAGATAGACCTGTTTGTATGGATGTGTACAGCTTGCATGCCAGGGTTTCAATGGACCGGGTCCAGCAAAGTGGACGATTGCGGGATTTTTGATTGCTGTATTTTCCGATTCCGTTAGGGAGTTAGGAGAAAGATCGTAAGCTCCATTGAGACCGAACAAATGCGGGCAAGCATTCCATCGCTCATCAATAGCAAGCCAGTCGCCCTGGAATACAGCGTTCAGGACATCTTGGTCCCAGTGACGAAGGCGATGGGGATTTTCTTTGGCAAATACAAGACCCTTTTCAACGATCTTGCTCTCCCTCCATCTACCCAGATCGATCAGCATGACACCTGAATTGAAGTATTCCCCATGCTCGTAACCATGATCAAGACAGCAGAACTTATGTTCACCGACTGCGGCGAGTGATTTTCCTTTAAGATCCATGGCCCACAGATCGCTGAGCCGATTGACGACAACGGTGTCGGAATCAATAAACAAGACTTTATCCAAACCAAATGGCAAGATATCGGGGATCATCAGTTTTAGATAGGCCGCAACAGAGCCATGCCCGCTGACCGGAAAATCTCTCAGCTTTTCAACGGATGCTGGAAGAAATGATATAGAGGAATAAATACTCTGCAGATAGGCGAATGCTTTGATGAGCTCATTGGAATCGGCACTGTGATGAATAAGAAAAATGCTTGGATTGAGATGTCCGATCTGTTTTCGTAGCGTCTCCAACATGATCACGCAATGGGGAAGATAATTTCCATCCGTTGCGCAGACAATGTTCATTTTCCTGTTGCTGTTGTCTCGAAGTTAGCATGGAAGCTCAGAAATCCGGCAACCCCAGCTGAGCAGAGGCCAGCTTCCGATGTTATTGCTCGAGTGTCGAACTTAGTGATTTCAGCCTCCTCTTCAGGTTGCGCAGCTTGCTAAGCGGTGTTTCCACGAAGGGAATGCGGAAAAAGACCTCGTGATAAATCTGGTCGAGCGATTTAATGGAAGTTCCAAATTCCCGGTGATGGAGAATGACGGTGTTGCGTTTGATTGGTTTTGCTTTATAATGAAAATCTCGCAATTCATCCCCATAGGGTTGCATGCCCAGCCGATGGGCCACGATTCCGGCTGCTGGCTGATCACAGCGGTGCCCCTTAACGCGGGGATCAGTTGAAATTCTGGCTCCAGTGTTCCAGAAGACCGCTTGATAATCCTCCCAATCTTCAATGGTTCGTGATGTACCTTTGGCAGAAACGCCATCTCTCATGATGCTGCTCCAGGCTTGTAGAAATGCAACGGCGCGTTCCGATCGCATGTCCAGCCCCAGAACTGAGCATGGAATTTCAGGGATTTGCAACGCTTGCTCGCGTGTGATGTGGTTAGCCGAAAGAGTGGCATCCCCGCACCACTGCCCCATCATTTGTCCATAGTTATTGTTGAATAAAATATAGCCATTTTTTTGCATCTGGTGATAAATTCCATCCAAGGGGCGTAGGGCAACACAGGGGGGATCCATCCAAAGGATTTGCTCGTATCCAAGTTCCTTGGCTGCAAAAAAGCAATATGCTTTGAAAGCAAAAGGTGCGTCCAGGAATTCAGGGCAGCCTTCCGGGTAGTGGTCGCTCCATGTCAATAAATCCCCTGCAAAGCCTGTTCGAACAAGACTCTCGGCCAAGCGGTCAAGACACTTTTTATAGACTTCTTTGCCAACTCCCAGACTAATGACACACCTTTTTGAAGCGGTGTGTCCGCCTCGAATCTTAATGACCTGCATGCTCTTCTTATGCATCCACAAGAGAACCGTGATTGTTGCTTGATGATTGGATGCTTTGCTATTGAGCGGGGGTGAGCAGCGAATTCAAATCGGTACCCAGGGTGTTTTTGATCGCCTCTTGAATCTCAACCGGCTCTTCATAGCCGTAGGTGGCGAAAATGTTGATACCCTTGTTGGTGCATTTTGCGCAGAGCTCACTGCTCACCCGCTTCTTTTGCATGTCGCTGTAGCTGTCCTCGAGGTAATTGCCAAGTCGTGGCGATGAAGGAGATTCAACACAACAAACAGAGTAATTGCCCTCCATGTCCAAGGTGACTTGTGAATCGCGCATGAAGCAGCGCTGAGAGCGATGACTGCCAATGGCTTGGCTCACCATTTGGGGTGAGTATTCGATGTAATCAAACCCATCAGGGATGCCATCAAGACCTTCGAACATCCGATCGATCGGCATATAATAGGCGTGATAAGGCGTGAATTTAAGGCCAAGTTTGTCACAGAAGTGCTTGAACAGGTGCACTTCGTGTTTGTTGTCACGATGCACGAGATAGCGAACGTCGATATCCTTGTAGCTTTCCCAGTCGGAGAGCGTTTCGGAAATGCGGATCAGGTTCGCCAATACCGGTTCGATTCTGCCGCCTTTGTGGTTGATGGCGTAGGTCTTCTGGGTAAATCCCGAAACGGTGATCGTGAAGTTCCAGAGCTTGAATGGTTTCAGCTTTGTCCAGTCGTAATCATGGTTGAGATTGGAGGAGATGCCGCAGGGAATTTCGTGTTTCAGAGCAATGGCAATCAGCTGATCGAGGCGAGAGTGCAGCGTTGGCTCGGTCCAGTTGTAGAGGCCGATCCGCAGATTTCCTTCGGTGTCCTGCTTGGCTTTGATGCAGATCTGCTCGAACAGATCGGGTTCCATTTCCTGCAGGGATTGACCAATGCTATTTGAGAATTCAGGCATGCCCACCGGGCAGGCCGTGCAGCGCAGATTGCAACCGCTGACAACATCAATCCAGTATTCAACAGGCTTTTTCGGGGGGGGCGAGGGAGCATCCTTGATCCCGATCCAATCCTTGATCTTGTGCTTTACCGACACCGGAACTGCTTGCTTCAGGGATGCGGTGATTGCCATCTCGACCTCTGTTCAGTGACGAAAGCTTAAGTCCCTGCCCCACCATCGGTCTGGCAAGAGGCCGGAATGCAGGGGTGTCACAGCAACATGGGCCAGGAAGCCAGTCGGCGAGCTCAGGAAGGTTCAACGCTTGTGGCGCTGATGGGTTCGCCCGATCGATTCAAAGCCTGAGTTCGCCTGGATCGTCGCTCGACAGGCTGTCCGCCGTGCCCAGCAGCGAGCCTTCCAACTCCATGCGCTGCTCCATCTGCCGCAAGAAATAGCCCGTCATCATGGCGGAAGCGAGCAGGCCGGCCAGGTTCTCGCGGCTGGTCTGGATCTTCACCTCAAACTGCTCGCCGGGAAGCATCCCCAACAGCCCTTGCACATTGTGGCGGATCACATCCTGAATTTCGCCGCTGGCGGAACGGGCGACCTGCTGCAGGACATCCGGTGATTGTTCCTGCAGATATTGGATCAGGGAATTGCCGCTGATGGACTCGTTATCGCTGGTCAGGAACTCCGGATTAAACATGGCACTCCCGCTTGGCTGGCCAGGTCCCAGGCTGTCCATGGCCCAGGGTTTGCGCAGCACCCTACCGCAGGTGTTCAGGCCTCCCCAGCCGCCGCGGTGGGTGAGAACCGTATCGGGCCGAAGCGCTGCAGGGGCCAGTACCGCCAGATCGCCGTGCCGATCACCTCCCGGCGCGGAAGCGGCCCCCAGACATGGGAATCGAGGCTGGCGTTGCGGTTGTCCCCCAGCACCAGGAGGTGACCTGGCGGCACCACGACAGGCCCGAAGTGGTAGTCCATGCTCTGGCCGCTCCAGTCGGGTTCCACGGCCTCGCCGTTGCGCAGCAGCTGGCCGCCTCGGACCTCCACCCGGTCCCCGGGGCCGGCCACCACCCGTTTGATCAGCGCCGCGGCGGGGTCGTAGCCGGCTTCCACCAACACGGTGGGGGCATGGAACACCACCACCGTTCCGGGCGGGATGCTGGCGCCGACGCGCGGGCGTATCTTCTCCACCAGGATCCTGTCCTGCAGCTGCAGGGTGGGAAGCATTGACCCTGAGGGAATCCAGCGAGGTTCCACCACCAGCCAGCGCAGCAGCAGGGCCAGCAGCAGCCAGAGCAGCAGGGAGGCCAGCTGGCGTGCCAGACCATGGAGGGGGCCGGTGGCGGTTTCCGCCAGGCTCGCCTGCACCGGGCCCGCCTGTTCCGTGCCTTCGCCTTGGTGGGGCGAAGCCCCGTGAGGATGATCCATGCACCCATCCTCTCGCCCCTGACGCCGTGGCCGCGGATTCCCCCCCTGCTGATCGGGCGGCCGCCAACCTGAGGGCCGGCCTGCGGCTGCTGGCAGCCCTGCAGCAAGCGGGGGTGGGGCATGGGGTGCTCTGCCCGGGCAGCCGTTCGGCACCCCTGGCGGTCGCGGCCGGCCTCCTGCAGCAACGCGGATGGCGCCTCTACACGGCCCTGGATGAGCGCTCGGCTGCCTTTTTCGCCCTCGGTCTGGCCAAGTCCTCCGGGCAGCCCGCCGCCGTGATCACCACCTCCGGTTCGGCGGTGGCCCAGTTGCTGCCCGCCTGCGTGGAGGCCGACCACGGCGCCATCCCGCTGCTCCTGCTCACGGCGGACCGGCCCGCCCGGCTCAAGGGCTGCGGCGCCAACCAGAGCGTGAACCAGGAGCACTTCCTGCGCTGCAGCTGCCGCTGGCTGGGCCAGGGGGACGCCGATGGGATCGGGGGGATGGCGCCTGCCGCCATCGAGGCCCTGGCCGCCGCGGCCTACCAGCGTGCGATCGGTGGGCAGGGCGCCCTGCCCGCCGGCCCCGTGCATCTCAACCTGCCCTTTGAGGAGCCGCTGCACATCGGCGCTGCTGCCCTGGCTGATCTTGCGGGTGAGGGGGTTGACAGCGCTCCCGGCTGCTCGCCATCCGCCACCGCGACCTCCCCTGCCAGACCCTTCGGTGTCTCCCTGACGGCCAGCCCCGCCGGCGCATCCGCCCCCACAGGCCCCACGGACCCGGCGGGAAGCGTGGCCGCCGCGTCGCCGCTGCCCCTCCTTGATCCCCAGCAGCCGGGGGTGGTGGTGGCCGGACCCTGGCGGGGGAGTCCGCAAGCCTGGGACGACCACCTCGAAGCCCTGATCCTCTGGCAGCGGCGCACGGGCTGGCCGGTGCTGGCCGATCCCCTCTCCGGCCTGCGGGGGCAGGGACGGCTCACCTGGGTGGGGGGGTACGACCTCCTGCTGGAGTCTCCGGATCCCGCCCTGGTTCCCGCTCAGGTGCTCCGGCTCGGCAGCCTGCCCGCCAGCCGCCGCCTGGAGCGCTGGCTTGCGGCTCTGGCCGCCGATCAGGTGCTCGTGAGTGAAGGGGACCCGCGGCCCCTCGATCCGCTGGCGGTGGTGCGGGCCCAGACGGAGGTGGGCTTGGCGGCCTGGGTGCGGGCCCACCCCCCCGTTGATCAGGAGGAGCCTTGCCTTGGGAGCCTGCGCCTGGGGGGGGCCTGGTGGGAGGCGGAGCGGCGACTGCAGGCGCTGCTGGATCAGGAGCTCGGAGCGGCCATGCCCCTCGAAGGCCAAGCCGTGATCGGCGGGGAGGTCAGCGCCGCGCGTGCCTGGAGCGAACCTTCCCTGGCCCGGCAGCTCAACCGCCTGCTGCCGGCCGGTCTGCCGCTGATGCTCGCGAACAGCTCGCCGGTGCGGGACTGGGAGAGCTTTGCCGATCCATGCGCCGCGGCCCGGCCCGTGTATGGCTTCCGGGGCGCCTCCGGCATCGATGGCACCCTCTCGGAGGCCTGCGGCCTGGCCGAGGCCCTGGGGGCCTGCCTGCTGGTCAGTGGTGATCTGGCCCTGCTCCACGACGCCAACGGCTGGCTGTGGCGCCCCCAGCTGAGGGGCCGGCTCACGGTGCTGCTGATCGACAACGGCGGCGGCGGCATCTTCGAGCAGCTGCCGATCCGCACGCCACGTTCCGATCTGCTGGATTTCGAGCGCCTCTTCGCCATGCCCCAGCCCCTTGATCCCCTCGCCCTGGCCCAGGCCCACGGCGTGCCCTGCCGCCGACTGGACACGCCGGCCAGCCTGGGGGCCGATCTCGCCTGGGCCCTGGAGCACCCCTTCAGCCTGCTGGTGGCGCGCACGGACCGGCGCCGCGACGCGGCTCTGCGCCAGCGGCTGCGCACAATGGCGGCAACGGATGCATCGCCCTGATGACCCAGGCCCCCGCCGCCCCCGACCCCGCTCCGGTGCAGTGGGAGCCCGTGGGCGATTACCGCGACATCCGCTTCCTGCGCAGCGCCGAGGGCATCGCCCGCATCAGCCTCCATCGCCCGGAGAAGCGCAATGCCTTCCGGCCCGGCACCGTGCAGGAGCTCTGCGACGCCTTCAGCCGCGTGCGGGAGGATCCCGGCATCGGCGTGGTGCTGTTCACCGGCGATGGCCCGGCCGCCGACGGGGTGTGGGCCTTCTGCGCCGGCGGTGATCAGAGCGTGCGCGGTGATGGCGGTTATCTGGATGACACGGGCCTGCCCCGGCTCAATGTGCTCGACCTCCAGCGCCTGATTCGCAGCCTGCCCAAGGTGGTGATCGCCCTGGTGGCGGGCTACGCGATCGGCGGCGGCCAGGTGCTTCATCTGCTGTGCGACCTCAGCCTGGCGGCTGAGAATGCCGTGTTCGGCCAGACCGGGCCGCGGGTGGGCAGCTTCGACGGGGGCTTCGGGGCGGGGTATCTGGCGCGGGTGGTGGGGCAGCGCAAGGCACGCGAAATCTGGTTTCTCTGCCGCCGCTACGGCGCCCAGGAGGCCCTGGCCATGGGCCTGGTGAATGCGGTGGTGCCCCTGGATCGGCTGGAGGCCGAAGGGGTGGCCTGGGCCCGGGAGGTGCTCGCCCACAGCCCCACGGCAATCCGCTGCCTGAAGGCGGCCTTCAATGCCGAAACCGATGGGCTGGCCGGCATTCAGGAGCTGGCGGGGCAGGCCACCCACCTCTTCTACCGGACCGCCGAGGGCCAGGAGGGGCGCAATGCCTTCCTGGAGAAGCGGGATCCCGATTTCTCCCCGAACGGCTGGTTGCCCTGAGTCAGCCTGCCCGGGGCCCGAACTGGGTAACGTGCCTGCTGCACCGCGTTGCGGCGGCCTTCCGGGATCCGTGTTGCGTCCTTCGCTGAGACCCTTGCCGGGCATGCATCGCCGCCCATCTGCCGCAGCGGCCGCGCTCCTTGGGATCCCGCGGCGATCCGCCCTGGTGTTGCTGCTGCTGCCGGTTCTGGCCGCCGCCGGCCGCGCCGAGCCCTTACCTCTCCCCCTTGGCCCGCAAGGGCCGGTGCCAACCCGTGGGCGGGTGGCCCCTCCTCCGGCGGCCCCTCCGCCGGCGGTCGGTGCCGCTGCCCTGCTGGGCCCTGAACCGCTCACCATCGGCACGGACGCGGCCCTGCCGGTGCCGCCGCCCCTGCCCCTGGCCCCAACGGCCCTGGAGGGTCAGCCGAGCCCCGCGCCCGCCGGTCCCCGGCCCCTCCCGGCGGCCGCCCTCCCTGGCGCCCCTTCGCCCCTGGGCCGCCCGGTTCCTGCGCCCGCCACCGGGACCGCCAGCCCCGCAAGTGGCCCTGGCACCCCATCACCGCCCGAGGGAACCGTGACCTCCCCCGCGGCACCCGCTGCCCCCCTCCAGCTGGATCGGGCCCTGGTGCTGGATCGCCAGCGGCGCCTGCTCAGCCTTCTGGAGAATGGCAGGGTGGTGCGCCGCTTTCCCGTGGCCGTGGGCATGCCCGGCTGGGAGACGCCGGTGGGCCGCTTCCAGGTGATCAACAAGACGGAGAATCCCGTGTGGGAGCACCCCGAGAAGGGCACCCACACCCCCGCTGGTCCCGCCAATCCCCTCGGCAGTCGCTGGATCGGCTTCCATCAGGACTGCGTAGGCCGCCGCGGCTGGGATGGCGAGCACATGCTCGATGTGAAGGGCTGTGTGGTGGCCGGCTTTCATGGCACACCCCACCGCTGGACCGTGGGCCAGGCCCTTTCCCATGGCTGCGTTCGCCTCTACGACGAGGACGTGCGGCATGTGTTCGAGTTCGTGTCGATCGGCACCCCGGTCACCGTGCTGCCCTGAGCCCTGCTGGCTTCCGGTGAGGGTGGAGAAGGCCCGTACACTGGCGCCCATCACGCCCTGGAAGGATGCGGGTTCTCTTCGCCGCGGCCGAATGCGCCCCGATGGTCAAGGTGGGGGGAATGGGCGATGTGGTGGGCTCCCTGCCGCCGGCGCTGGCGGCCCTGGGCCATGACGTGCGCATCATCATGCCGGGCTACGGCAAGTTATGGAGCCGGCTGACGATCAGCCCCGAGCCGATCTGGCGCGGCCACACGATGGGCGCCGATTTTGCGATCTTCGAAACCCGCCACCCCAGCAACGGACTGCCGATCTATCTGGTGGGCCATCCGGTGTTCGATCCTGAACGGATCTACGGCGGCGAAGATGAGGACTGGCGCTTCACCTTCTTCGCCAGCGCCAGCGCGGAATTCGCCTGGAACGGCGGCTGGAAGCCCCAGGTTTTCCATTGCCATGACTGGCATACCGGCATGATTCCGGTGTGGATGCATCAGGACCCGGAGATCAGCACGGTGTTCACGATCCACAACCTCAAATATCAGGGGCCCTGGCGCTGGAAGCTCGACCGCATGACCTGGTGCCCCTGGTACATGCAGGGTGACCACACGATGGCGGCGGCGTTGCTCTATGCCGACCGGGTCAATGCGGTGTCGCCCACCTATGCCCAGGAGATCCGCACCTCCGAATACGGCGAGAAGCTGGAGGGATTGCTGAATTACATCAGCGGCAAGCTGCGCGGCATCCTCAATGGCATCGACACCGCCGACTGGGATCCCTCCACCGACACGGCGCTGGCCGCCACCTTCAGCTCCCGCAACCTCGAGCCGCGTGCGGCCAACAAGGCCCTGCTCCAGGAGCGCATGGGTCTCACGGTGAACCCGGACACTTACCTGATGGGCATGGTGAGCCGCCTGGTGGATCAAAAGGGCGTGGACCTGTTGCTGCAGGTGGCCGATCGCGTGCTCGCCTACACCGACAGCCAGTTCGTGGTGCTGGGCACGGGCGATCGCGGTTACGAATCGGGCCTCTGGCAGATGGCCGCACGCCACCCGGGCCGCTTCGCCGTGTTCCTTACCTACGACGACGCGCTCTCGCGCCTCATCTATGCCGGCACCGACGCCTTCCTGATGCCCAGCCGCTTCGAACCCTGCGGCATCAGTCAGTTGCTGGCCATGCGCTACGGCTCGATTCCGGTGGTGCGCAAGGTGGGTGGTCTGGTGGACACGGTTCCCCCCCACGACCCCCGTGCCCACACGGGCACCGGTTTCTGCTTTGACCGCTACGAGCCGGTGGATTTCTACACGGCGATCGTGCGCTCCTGGGAGGCCTACCGCCACGCCGACAGCTGGCGCGAGCTTCAGCGCCGCGCCATGGAGCAGGACTTCAGCTGGCAGCGCTCGGCCCGCGAGTACGACCTGATGTACCGCGAGGTGTGTGGCGTGAAGGAACCCACCCCGGCGGCCGAGGAGGTGGAGCGCTTCTCCCAGGGCCAGGGGGCCGACCCCAGCCTGCGTCCGGGTGCCGCCAGCCCGGAGGTGGTGAGCGAGCCCTCGGCCGAGTTCCCCCGTTCCCGCAATCCCCTGTCCCTGCTGCGTCGCCGCGCCGAGGGTTGAGCGGCGCCCGGAGTGGCGGGCGCTCAGGAGCGGCCCCCTGACCCATGGCATCCCCACCGCCCTTCCCTGAGGAGCAGCGCAGTCCCCTGCCAGTCCCCTACGAAGATCCCTGGCGCCGGTTGGCCACCGACCTGGCC
>Ga0114976_10003110_pt1 | contig 10414 bp, 16 predicted proteins | sample S_130805_EF_Meta_FD_87319 | JGI IMG/M metagenome (GOLD analysis project Ga0114976, IMG submission 87319) | Freshwater microbial communities from Lake Simoncouche, Canada to study carbon cycling - S_130805_EF_MetaG | ecosystem: Environmental > Aquatic > Freshwater > Lake | place: Lake...
ACAAGATTTTCTAGTATAGTAAATGTTGCTGGATCAAAAAATGGTTCACCGCCCAGTAAACTAATGCGCCGAGCTGTAGAATAATTAATATCTATGTTTTCTAAATTGAGCTTGGTTAACTGTTTTGGAGCTAGGCCCATTCTTTTTTCAATTTCTGCCCATTTAGTTGAAGCTCCACTGCCACATGATACACAGGCTTGGTTGCAAAGGTTACTAGTTTTTATTTGATAAACTAACGGGTCAATTGATTTTGTTTTACAATCTTCTCGAATTTTGTCTAAATCTCGATCAAGTTTGTAGTCCAAAAATTCATTTTCTAATTGTCGTCTACTTTTCTCCCCTTTTGATTCAACTCGCCAACATGTTGAGCAGGCTGACGATTTAATTCCAGTTAGTAAATCTTTTTTAACTTGAACAATATCAGTATTTTTGGGCAACAAACAGCAGGGAGAATTAGCTGGCAATTCTAGACTATACCACGGCAAAACGCAAAATGTATCCATCTCGTATTTAAGAATACTATATGCTATAATCAAATAAATAATAAAAAGGTCCTGGACTAAAATGCAAAAGAAAACTCGTAGTTTGTTAGAAGAATTAGACTCAATGTACATTGAGCGTGATCAACGCCATGTGATTGAAAACCGTGCATCTAATGTCATAGCCAGTGCCATACGCTTGTTGGAAGAAATTGATTCTAGTTACAGCACAGAAGATGCCCAGAACCTACAGCGTAAGCTACTCAATGCTATCAATCAGCGTGACCCTGGCAAATTTACTCGAATAGTGAGACGCACAGATGCAAATTCATGAAATAACAAACGCACAATTAAAAGAAGGTCTTGGGAGCTTCCTAGGTAATGTGGCTGGCAAAGTAGCCGGTGGCATCAACAAGGTAGCCGGTGCAATATCACCGGTAGGGGCTGCAAAAAACGCTTATTCCTCGGCTGTAAGACCACAGCAAACAGCCATGCTGGGCAAAAAAGTTGCACAAATATGGGCCAACTACGTTGAACAACTCAAAGCCGCTACTCCAGATCCTGCACGTTATAACACAATGTATCAGCAGGCACTAACAGCATTTGTGCAAAAAAATCTATTGGGCGGTCAACCTATTAGTTCTGCAATTAACAAACAAGAAATTACTCAATTGATCACACAGATAACTTCTGCCAAAGACAATCCGCAACAGGTTGCTACACTAATTCCTAAACTAGTTCAACAAGCGTCAGTCAGTCAACAAAATGCACAAGGAATAGGCTCATTGGTTAAGGTTATTAGCACAAATCCAGCAGTTATTCAATATCGCAATATTTCTTATGCACAAGATTCTCATGGCGACTGGGCAGATCAAAGAACCGGCAACGTTCCAGATGAATCAATGCAACGGTTTTTGGATCAAGAAGCTCGTTTAGCAGGAGCTTAGAGAATGCAATTATCAGAAGGCGGCAACGTATTCAAAGACGGTGACGGCCGTGCGCTGACACAACGTATCAATCAGACTGATGTTAAATCAACTCTGGCTTGGTTGGAAGAAATGTTGCCAGGTCTTGACTTACAAAACAACACACTTGGATCAACCGGTATCAAAGACACATCAGGCGATTTAGACATTGCGGTCGACGCCAAACAACTAACCAAAGAACAATTGATAGCACAGTTGACCCGTTGGGCAACCAGTCAAAAACAAAAACCCGAAGAGTGGGTCAAGCAAACCGGTGCAGGAGTACATTTTAAAACTCCTATCAATGGTCGTCCAGATCTAGGCTATGTGCAGACTGATTTTATGTTTCTTAACAATGTGCCCTGGTCAAAGTTTGTGCTAGGTGCCATGCCCACAGATTCGAAATACAAAGGCCGTGAGCGTAATGTGCTAATGAATTCGATAGCCAAGAGCTTGGGTTATAAATTAAATCAGATTGCCGGCATTGCTGACCGTGACACAAATAAAATCATTACCGATGATCCAGATCGGGTAGCAAAACTGTTGTTGAACCGAACAGCCACACGTCAGGATCTAGCCAGTGTAGAAACAATACTACAAGCACTCAGTACAGATCCTAACCGTGACGCCAAACTAGCAGATTTTAAACAGCATATGGAACGTGAAGGTCTTCCATTTATGGAAAGCGAAACACCCCCAGTTACTGGATACACAGAAGTAAACTTCTTGGCCAAACTGCGTGACCGCATTGTTAACCAAGGCATGCAGGTCATTGTTGAAGCCGAAGTACAAGGCGGGCGTGCCAAGGGCATTGAGCATCTGGAAGATCTTGTGTTCCGTAACGGCAGTGCCGGCATTAAAAGTGCATTAGACATTGTGAAACACACTGCCGCTGACACAGGCAAGACCACCACAGTCAAGTGGGACGGCAAACCAGCATTGATATTTGGTCGTGATCCAGAAGGAACATTTGTACTGACTGATGTTTCTGGATTTACTGCCCGCGGATACCAAGGCCTGTTTACAAGCCCACGTCAGGTTGAACGACATTTGGCACAACGTGATGCGGCAGCAGAAGCTCAGGGCAAGTCTGCCACTCGTGTTGCGACACTACTGCCCATATATCAACAATTATGGCCCATGTTGGAAGCCTCGTTGACCAAAGATTTTAGAGGGTATGTGCAAGGTGATTTGCTGTACACACAGCGTCCTCCTGAACAGGCTGGAAATTTTGTGTTTACTCCCAACACTGTAGAATACAAAATTCCAGTGGCCAGTGATGTAGGACAACGTATTGCCCGCAGTGAAGTTGGCATTGCCATGCATACACAGTATGCAGAACCTGGTGCTCCTAAAGAACCCATTGGTAACATCAAGTTTAAACCTGTTCCTGGACTGTTGTTATTAGAACCAGTATACGCCAAAGAAAATGTACGACCAAATCGTCAGCTGGTACAGCAAGTCAAAGATGTGTACAACAGCCAAGGCGCCGCAATTGATCAACTGTTTAATCCTGCTGAACTTAGATCCGCACAAATTACTGATTTGCCTCGATTGTGTATAGACTATATCAACAGCAGAGTTGGTACTGGGTTTGATAATCTGTTGGCACAATTTGGGCCATGGCTCCAGCAACATGTTACTCCTAAAAAGTTCAACAACATCATAGAATACATTCAAAGTCCACGTAGCAATTTGGATGGCATGGCCGCGGCATTTACAGCCTGGGTCTTGCTACACGATATCAAAATGGATATCTTAAATCAATTGGATCTACAACACCCGGGTCAAGAGGGCTGGGTAATGGCCACAGGAGCCGGCATGGCCAAAGCAGTTAATCGTTTAGCCGGTGGATTTACCGCGGCAAATCGTGCCCTAAACAACCCAAAACAACCGGCCTAACTCTTAATTTTATCCAAATGGTATAAATAAAAGTAGGACCTCTGAGTCCACATACTAAGGAGAATTACCATGGCATCAATTACTAAAGTTTCAGGCGGATCACAACCAGTATTCGCATCAGATACCCTAAACGGATTTAACAGTGACGTTCAAAATCCCGCAAGTGCAAACTACGCACCTGCTGGCGTACCAACTCAACTAGCAGGCCCTAAGTTACAATTCTTTGGCGCTGACCTAGGTGGCAATCCATTTGCTCAAGCTGGTCAAGGTGGTGCAATTCAAGCACTATTGCAAGCTCTTGAACAGACCTGCACAGTATCAGTTTATCAAGTGCAAAATTCAGCTGCAGCCAATAACTTCAGCGTAGGTATCTACCCATTTGGTGCTTTTAACACAGCAACTGATGGTAGTGACAACTCTGCAGCCAATCTCAAGACCCTAACTGATGCCCTTGGTACAGTAAACGGTTATGACTTTGCCAGCCCAGGCAGCGCCTACACCAACATTGGTTTCAAACTTGCTGCAAGTTAATTAATGTTAATTACACAAAACCCTGCTCCGGCAGGGTTTTTTGTGGCCAAAAGGTAAATAAAAGCAGGACCTCTGTGTCCATACATTAAGGAGATTTATCATGGCATTTATTACCCCCGTATCAGGCGGATCACAACCAGTATTCGCAACCGACGTATTAAACGGACCAGTCGCTCAAGGCGCTAACATCGCTGCTCAAGGTCCTGTTCAAGTAGCTGGTCCTAAGTTAGACTTTTATTCATTCACAGCTAATGTTAGTCTTGCAACTGCAGGTGGTGTCAATGGTTATGTTGCTAACGTGTTGCAAGCTCTACAGCAAGTGACTACAGTTGCACAATATCAAGTTGGCCCATCTGGTAACGTAATTAACGTTGGTTTGTATCCAACTGGTTCATTTGCTAACGTTGCTGCTGCTGTTGCTCAAGCACAAACAGCTAACGGCGCAATTGGTATCAGTTCTGGTTCTAACGTTGCTACATTTACATCAACAACTGCTGCTTCTTAAGCCGCTTTGTTGTCGTATACAAAAACCTGCCTCGGCAGGTTTTTTGTTGACTTGTGTTTTTAGCTTAAATACTATCATGGAAGTTAGCAAAATTACAGAATTAACGGTGTTTGAAAGTCCCGACGGTGGCCGTACTGTTTATGCCAGAAAACCTGGCTCTACCAAACGAGAATTGCATTGGAAAGATCCCAAGCTACAACAAGAACTCAAAGAGTTGGAAAGTCAAAAACGCTGGGTAGATATTTTTCAGGCCCGCAGGGATAATATCGAACTTGATCACTTGTGTGAGCAGGTTGAACTGTTGTATGAACTTGGTAGGCGACCCGAATGAAATTTGCCTGCCAGACTTTGTTTGATATCACTGCCACAGGTGTAACTGGTCACTGTAAAACAACCCGTATGCCTTTTAAAGATCATGCTGGACAATTGATACATGACTCTGATTCTTGGAATCGCAGTCGTAATCAACAAAGAAACTGGGAAACGCTGACACAAATCTTAAGTCTCCGCACACAGTTGTTTGAAATTACAGACCCTATACCAGATCAAACTGGCACACGATGGATGTTTGAATTTGAAACTGAGTCAGACGGTATATATGGACCCAACGATGATCCGGTATCTGTGTTACGCTCTGATGCCAGGGGTGTTCCTATGTTGCGTGAACTCAATAACGACCCAGATATTGACACAGTATTGATCACCGAAGGTGCCAGACAGAATATTTGGTTTGCACCTATTTCCATAAATATATGATGGAGATTACAAATGGTTGAGCCAACTGATATTGAAAAGAAAAGTCTAGAAGCCCATGTGGAATTGTGTGCTGAACGCTACAATGCGTTGGAAGACAAAATGACCGCTATGAGTGTAAGTATTGCTCATCTTTGCGACATGGTCTCAGAAGTCAAATTCACTGTAAGTAAAATGAGTGAAAAAAACACTGACAGATTAATTGGCTGGGGTGTTGGAATTATTGGATTTTTATTTGTTTCGACCATTTATCTTATATCCCACTACGTTATTAAATGAAGCCAGACCAAGAATTTGAACGTATGTTCCGACAAGAATTTAAGGACATAACTCCCAATTTAATCTGGCAAAACGACTCGGGTGAGTATGAAGTATTTGGACGATATCGAATTGTCCCCCAGCGTCCTGGATATCAAGTATTTTGTTCGGAGTCTGAAGTGGGCACGTTTAACAGCACTAAATCGGCACTGAGTTGGTGTATAGCCGATAAAAATAGTGCCTATAACACAGCCCGCGAATTACTAACTGTGGACAACAAATTAGCCGCACTTGCCCAGGATATTAATACCAGAGCTGCAGTGGGTGATCGTAGTAACAACCCTGCCCTACGTGAGATTATTTTAACCAAGTTAGAAAGCAAGATTATTCATAAAAAACTGTTAGAAAATCAGTTAACCAAATGTGTCAACTGGGCTAAATATATTCAACAACGAGGATTTGATAATGAAACTCAACGAACTGGCCGTAGTCAGCCCAACAAAACAAGCCGCTAAAGTATTCGAAAGTTACTTTGGTAATCGTATCTCTTTTGAGGCGATGTCTCAAAAGCAAGCTCGTGGTATGCTCAACCGTGTTCGCAATCTAATTGCTGAACATCGTCGTACTCCAGAATTCCACCGTAGCGAACAAAATTCAAGCTATCTAAAATTAGTTGTTATGGAGCAAGCTCTGGCAACTCAAGCCACAGCCGCACAGATGACTCCTCAGCAACAGGCTGGAATGCAAGCCGCACAGATTCAGCAAGGGCGCAAACAGATTCAAGACGCTATCAAACAAAAGCAACAAGAACTTGCTGACTTACAAAAACAATTGAGCAATCCAACCATGGCAGCCATGGCTGAAAATCGTCGTAGCCTACGTCAGCGTTTGAAAGAAAGTGAAGTACAACAAGCTCAAGTTGTGTTGGCAAGCCAAGACATGGTTGACCAAGTGCAAAAGATGAGTGAAGATATCAGTGCCATGCAGTTCAAAGACTTGCCAGCCTTGGTAGATCAGATCAAGAATGAAGTCGGTGTAGACCAAGCCATGCAGTTCAACACAGATGCCACAGCTGCCTTGGCCGGTCTGTTACAGAACTTGCAAGGTGCCAAGACTCAGTTAGAGCAGGCTCTAGGTGTAGTGACTGGTCAAGCTCCACAAGTGCCAGGCGAAGAACTTGCACCACCCATGCCAGGCCAAGAAGAAATCGGCATTGATGCTGAGATCCCTACCGTCGACGGTGAAGAAGATATCGATGCTGAAATGGATGCCAACGTTGAGCCAGTAGGCCTAGGTCGTGAACGTAGATAATGTTAATCCGCGAAGTTGCAGATCCTAACACACAACGACTGGCTGCATTAAGCCAGTTTTTGCTTGGCCGTAGTGAAGATGAAAGTGCTAAAAAACAAATCAGTCAAGATGCGTTTATAGAAGCCGCCAAAAGTTTAGGCGTGAATGTTACCGTAGACAACTTGGGTGACTTGATCAGCCAACCACCACTGAGCAACATTCTGGCGCCACTGCAACCAAATTCTAAAGTTATCAACTTTAAAGGCGATACCGAAGCCCAAACAGGAATGAGTGTGGATCAAGCTAGAGCAGTGGTAGATTCCAATGCCAAGTCCGCAATGAAGCGCCGCTCTTAATCAAAACTGTTGTAAATAATCAAGCAGTGTGTTACAATATACAAAGGAGTATACAATGGCCTATTCAGACAAAGTAATTGATCATTATGAAAATCCACGCAATGTGGGAAAAATGGAAATAGACGATACCATAGGCACAGGCATGGTCGGAGCACCTGCCTGCGGTGACGTAATGAAACTACAAATAAAGGTCAAAGATGGAATCATCACAGATGCTAAATTTAAAACTTACGGTTGCGGATCGGCGATTGCTAGCAGTTCGCTCGTTACTGAATGGGTCAAAGGAAAAACGCTTGACCAAGCAAGCGAGATTAAGAACTCAGAGATTGCGGAAGAGCTTGCCCTACCGCCTGTCAAGATCCACTGCTCGATACTGGCTGAAGACGCTATCAAGGCCGCAGTAGCAGATTATCGTAAAAAAAATCAATGAATCCATATGTAACTACTACTCCAGAATTTCATTTGCCCAACGAGTTGCATGAAATATTATTAAACGACATCAATAATAATACTTGCATTAAAGCAACATTTAATATTAGTAAAAAAAATATACTCTCTACTGATTCCTGGTTGGTTAAGTTATATGTTTCAATAAGTTCTGGCAATGGAGAGGCACAAAATTATCGACTGTCAGAGTTAGCAGAACAACAGGTAGTTAATCATTTTCAAGATTTTTTAAATTTTGTTAACCGACCTTACAAAATTAGATACAAGACTCTGAAAAATGTTCGTTGGTTTTTGCCTCACAGTGATCGCTCCGCCTATGGCACCAATAGTGATGGCCATTATGGTGATAGTTGCTCGATATACATTGGTATAATTACCAATGATGAAATAACTAATTGGTACTCTGGACCCACTAATTTCCAAACTAACAGTGTGTTCAATTTATTTAAATTAAAAAAACAAGAATCTATCTGTTTAGAAGATAAAAAATCTTGTTTATTTAATAATGCAGCAATACATTCTGTTAGCAACTGTGATTCTAGTAAACAACGCTGGGGATTGGCAATTAGTTGGCATGATATTTCATATGATGAATTAGTTGGATTATATCAAAGGTACATAACAAAATGACTTTAATTACACTGACCGAGGTTGCTGCAAAGAAGATTAAACAAAATCTTGACAAGCGCGGGAAAGGCATAGGGATTCGTGTTGGTGTAAGAACTACTGGATGTTCTGGTATGGCGTATGTACTTGAGTATGTAGATCAAACAAGCGACCACGAAGGTAGCATAGTGATACAAGCAGACAATCACATTAATATTTTTACCAACAAAAAAGATGCAGTTTATCTTGAAGGCATGACTATTGATTATGTCCGTCAAGGACTAAATGAAGGTTTTGAATTTGTTAACCCAAATGAACGAGACCGTTGTGGTTGCGGCGAGTCATTTAGAATATAGCAGTGGTTGTTTAATTGCTATAATCCTGTTATACTTACTCAATGTATAATCCAAAATTTAATTACCACGAACTAAGTCGTACAACTGAAGAAGGCAAACGACTGTATTCTACCCCAGATGGCAGTAGAGTTCCTAGTGTAACGACTATCCTAGATAAAACCAAACCCGAAGAAAAAAAACAAGCCCTTAATGAATGGCGAAAGCGTGTGGGTGTAGAAAACGCACAGAAGATTACTACAGAAGCTGCCAATCGTGGCACTCGTATGCACACTTACTTAGAAGATTATATCAAGCAAGGTGAACTTAAAGACCGCGGGTCAAATCCGTTTGGTTGGGCCAGCCATGCCATGGCACAAACTGTTATTGAAGACGGACTTGTAAGTGTTGACGAAATTTGGGGTGTGGAGATTCCATTATATTTTCCCAAGCTGTACGCCGGTACAACCGACGGCTGTGGCATACATCAAGGCGAAGAAAGTATCCTAGACTACAAACAAACTAATAAGCCCAAAAAACAAGAATGGATCGAAGACTATTACTTACAGCTAACAGCCTATGCTCTAGCACACAACGAAGTGTACGGTACAAACATACGCAAAGGTGTAGTACTAATGTGTGTGAAACCACCCGTAGACGACATGGGCAATCCCTTGGCCCGCCCTGTTTACCAAGAATTCATCCTAAAATCCGAGGATTTTGACTATTGGTCAGATCAATGGTGGCGCCGTTTAGAATTATATTATTTGCAAACCTAACATGAAAACAATTGTTATTACTGGATGCAGTTGGGGAGCCGGCGAATGGACCGATTTAGCAATAACGCATTCTGGATTAGCCCAATATTTTATAGACAACGGATTTAATATAGTAAATTTAAGTCAACCCGGCAACGGCCCGTTTTCTTTACTACAATCATTGAATAGTTTTTTAGAAGTTAACAAAAAAATATTAGATATTCAATTTGTTTTTTTACTGCAATCCGACATTGGCAGAGATTTTAAAAAATTTAGTCATGAATATTCATATCGTCAGATTATATGGAATGAAGATCTAAATTTAGATCGCAATATAAACGGAATTTATCGTCAATTTTACAACCACTTAAATAATATTGGACAGAATTGGGAAATAAAAATACAGTTAATTGGCGGACTTACTGATTTGGTCATGGATTTTAAACACGAATTTAAATATGTAAATTTTTTAGTGCCAAGTTGGGTACAACTAATTGAACCCACAGCATCACCGGTATTTTTACTCGATCAAACTAACATCCCTGATTTTTGGCGAGATAAACAACAACTTTTATCTTATATACAATCTGCAGAAGAAAGACTTAATATACTTTGGGATAGCCACTTTTTTCCAGATAACGGGCACCCTGATCGTAATGGACATAAACTACTATATCAACATCTACAAAGCCTGGGTCTATTTAACTAAATACTGGATAGAATTCAAGGAAGACTAAATTGGCCATTGTACAGATCTCACAAATTACTAACCGTAAAGGGTTAAATGAAAATTTACCACAATTAGCTGGTGCTGAACTTGGCTGGAGCACAGATACTCGCCAATTATACATCGGTAATGGCACACTGGAAGATGGTGCGCCTGTGATTGGCAACACTGAAATTTTAACAGAATTCAGTGACATATTAAATTTTACCAACACTTACACTTACGAAGGTCAAGCAGCTGGATATACAGTACAAACAGGAGTCACTGCCGGGACTCCTGTAACTTTAAGTTTACAGTCGTGGTTAGATCAGTTTGCCAGTGTGCTAGATTTTGGTGCAACGGGTGACGGTGTCACTGATGACACCGCAGCCATTAATCGTGCCCTGTATCAATTATTTTGTAGAGAAGTAAATCCACAGATTCGTCGCAGTTTGTTCTTCCCAGCAGGAGTATATCGTGTAACCGGCTCTATTGACATTCCACCTTATGCTACCCTGTATGGTGA
>Ga0114976_10003112_pt1 | contig 10409 bp, 9 predicted proteins | sample S_130805_EF_Meta_FD_87319 | JGI IMG/M metagenome (GOLD analysis project Ga0114976, IMG submission 87319) | Freshwater microbial communities from Lake Simoncouche, Canada to study carbon cycling - S_130805_EF_MetaG | ecosystem: Environmental > Aquatic > Freshwater > Lake | place: Lake...
GGGGCCGTTCTTGCGCCAGGCTTTGGCATCTTCCTGGCCTGCCGCCTGCTGCAGGCGGCGATTGCGACCGGCTTCGTGCTGTCGCGCGCTGTCGTGCGCGATATGGTTTCACAGAACGAGGCGGCCTCGATGATCGGCTATGTCACCATGGGCATGTCGGTGGTGCCGATGGTCGGACCGGTGATCGGGGGCGCTTTGGGCGAAGTGTTCGGCTGGCAGTCAACCTTTGTGCTGCTGGGCGTCGGCGGCCTTGGCCTGCTGGCGCTGGTCTGGGCCGATCAGGGCGAGACGAACATGCGGCGCGCAGGCAGCATGGCGGACCAGCTGGCCCGGTATCCACAGCTTTTGCGGTCGCAAAGGTTCTGGGGCTATTGCCTGGCTTCGGCCTTCGCCTCGGGCGCGTTCTTTGCCTATCTGGGGGGTGCGCCCTTTATCGGGCTGAACGTGTTCCATCTGCGGCCGGCAACCCTGGGCTTCTACTTCGGCGCGCCCGCGCTGGGATATATGTTGGGCAACTTCCTGTCAGGCCGGTTCTCGGTGCGGATGGGGGTGGACCGCATGGTGATGGCGGGGGCGCTGCTGACAACGGCGGGGCTGGGGCTGCTTCTGGTGCTGGACCTGGCCGGGATCATGGGGCCGGGCATCTTCTTTGGCCTGGTGATCACCGTGGGGCTGGGCAATGGCATCCTGCTGCCAAACGCCAATGCCGGGATGCTGTCGGTGCGCCCGTCCCTGGCCGGATCGGCCGCGGGACTGGGCGGGGCCTTTACCATCGGCGGGGGTGCGGCCCTGTCAGCGCTGGCCGGGGCCCTGCTGCATCACGGGACCGGCCCGATGCCCTTGATCCTGCTGATGCTGGCCAGTTCGGCCCTGTCGATCGTGTCGATCCTGTGGGTCATGCACCGCGCGCGCCAGATCGCCTGAAACCAGCCCGTGAAAGCCTTGCCATCGAGGATTTGCAAAGCATAGTGTGACGTTTCGCAAATCGGCGGGGGCAGACGATGGCGATGCAGAAACTCTATGCGGGCACGACCCTGCGCGAAGTGCGGGGCCGCTTCGGACTGACGCAGAAAGCCTTTGCGGAAAAGCTGGGCGTGTCCCTGCCCTATCTGAACCAGATGGAAAACAACCACCGCCCGGTTTCGACCGGCGTTGTGCTGGCGCTGGCGCAGGAGTTCGGCTTTGACGTGACCGGGCTGAGCGCCGGCGACAGCGAACGCATGGTCAGCGACATGCGCGAGGCGCTGGCGGACCCGGTGTTCGGGCCAAAGGCCCCGCCGCTGGCGGACCTGCGGCTGGCAGCCTCGAACGCCCCGGCGCTGGCCCGCGCCTTTCTGGACCTGCACCGCGCCTATCGCCAGACGCATGAACGCCTGGCCTCGCTGGACGAGGCGCTGGGGCGCGACGGGGCCACGCAGCGCCCTTCGCCCTGGGACGAGGTGCGGGATTTCTTCCACTACTGCGACAATTACATCGATGCCGTGGACCGCGCGGCAGAACATTTCGCCAGCCCCGGCGGGCAACGGGCCGATCCTTTATCGGTGGCGACCGAGGCGCTGGCGGCGCGTGGACTCACGCTGCAGTTTTCCGAACAGCCGGTCCTGCGCAATTATGATCCCGTAACACAGGTTCTGACGATTTCGGCGCGCGCCCACGCGGCAACGCAGCGGTTTCAGATTCTGCACCAGATCGCACTTCTCAGCCAGGACAAGCTGCTGGAAGCAACCCTGGACCTTGCCCGGTTTCAGACGGCCGAAGCGCGGGATATCGCAAAGATCGGGCTGGCCAACTATTTTGCGGGGGCCGCGCTGCTTCCCTACCGCGCGTTCCAGCAGGCCGCCCGCAACACGCGTCACGATCTGGAGCAGCTGGCCGATATGTTCGGCGCCTCGATCGAACAGGTGGCGCACCGGCTGTCGACCCTGCAGCGGCCGGGGGCCAAGGGCGTGCCGTTCTTCTTCGTCCGGGTGGATCAGGCGGGAACCATCACCAAGCGACATTCCGCGACAAGGCTGCAATTCGCGCGGTTCGGCGGGGCCTGCCCGCTGTGGAACGTGCATCAGGCCTTCGAGACGCCAGGGCGGTTCCTGCGCCAGCTGGCCGAAACGCCGGACGGCGTGCGCTATCTGTGCCTGGCGCGCGATGTCTCCAAGCCCGGCGGATCGTTCCACGCCCCGGTGCGCCGCTATGCCATCGGTCTGGGCTGTGAAGTGCAGCATGCGGGATCGCTGGTCTATGCCGATGATCTGGACCTGGGGCGCAGGTTTGAACCGATCGGCATTTCCTGCAGGATCTGTGAACGCGTCGCCTGCCACCAGCGGTCGGTGCCGCCGCTGGAACGGCGGCTGCGCGTGACGCCGGACCACCGCAAGATCCTGCCCTATGATATCATCGAATGACCGAGGCCCGCCTTTCCGGACGGGTGGCAATCGCAGCGGCCCCTGCCGTGGTCACCGCTGCCTTGCGCGACCCCGCCCTGCTGCGCCGGATGATACCCGGCTGTACAGAGATCGTGGCAACCGGCCCCGACGCCTGGTCGGCCCGCATTGAAAAGGCCGGCGGCCCGGTGACACTGCGCTTTGTGGCCCGGCTTGCGCTGGAAACGCTGCGGGACGGGGCCGACTATGTGCTGACGGCGCGGGGCAAGACCCTGATCGCGGGGTCAATTTCGCTGCGCCTTGCCCTTGCCCTGACCGGTCAGGCAGGCTCCACCGTGCTGAGTCATGACGGGGTGCTGCTGGCCGACGGGCTGGCAGGCCGCCTGCTGCAGGGGAAAGAGGCGCAGATCACCGCGCGTTCGGACCAGCTGTTCTGCCCTCTGCGCGACCATGTCGAGGCAGCAGCCCGCGCCTGAGGGTCATGCCGCAGCCAGCAGACGGGCGATCTGGTCTTTCAGGATCATCCGCTTGTGGCGCAGGGCCGATTCCGTTGCCGCGTCCATGACATCGACGCGGGTTTCGGCCCGGTGCACAGAGCGGTTCACCGCGTGATACTCGGTGACAAGACGGGCGAAATGCGCATCTTCCAGTTTCAGGCGGTGGATCTTTTCCGCATCCTTCGGGAATTCGACCGAGAGTTCATGGGGTGTATTCGACATCGGGTGTTCCTTTGCAATGCACTTGCAGGGGCACTCCAGGCCCGTGGGCGCATCGCCACCTTGACACCGATCAAGCTCAGCGGTGCGCGGCGCGCCAACCGGCCCGGCGCGCCTGGTCCGCCGAACAGAACCAGCGTTCGCCCTTGTCAGGGTCGATCCGTGTTGCCGCATAGTCTTTCTGACCAGGGGCATGAAAAATGCGCGCTCCGCCTTTCGAAATATTGCCTTTCAGCGCACAGCCCTGTCCGGCATCGCTCTTGGCATCCGAAGCGGCGTGGCGGTAGTCTTCGGGTGTCTCGGTTGTGCCAGACCACAGACCGCGACCTTCGCCTTCGGCCAGGGCTTCGTCCGGGACATATACAGTTGAATAGCGGCGGTAGGCGAAGGCAATGCCATAGCGCACCAAGGTCTGCCCAAGATCCTGATCGCCCAGGCGGCACGTCACCAGCCAGCGCCCGTAGCGGTCCTGATCATTGCCGACGCAGAACAGATCGCGCCCCTTGATCCGTGCGCGAAGCGCATCGCGAGACCATGTTCCACAGGCCCAGGGTTTTCCGGCCCGCTGGCAGGGTTGGGCCAGTTCAGGCGCGTCGATGCCGATAAGTCGCAGCGTCTGACCGGACATCTCGATCGTATCCCCATCCACGACGCGCGCCGTCCCGGTCACGGTCACGGCCAGCGCAGGGGGCGCAGCAAGGCAGAGCATCAGAAGGAAAGCGGCCCGAAGACATGACATGCCTCTGAAGTCAGGCAGGAAATGTCCGAAATCAAGAGAAAGGTTAACAAATAGTTAACACGCGTCATGCCAGCATCGGCACCCCGCCGCTATCTCTGCGACGTTGCCCAGCGCGGGCTGACCCAGGGTTCCAGATTTTCCGGTGCCGGCGGCATGCGGCCCAGGATGTGGTCGGCGGCCTTCTCGCCGACCATGATCGAGGGGCCGTTGAGGTTGCCATTGGTCACGCGCGGGAAGATCGAGCTGTCGGCGACCCGCAGCCCGTCAACGCCGATGACGCAGCAGGCGGGATCAACCACCGCCAGCGGGTCGTTGCGCCGGCCCATGCGCGCGGTGCCACAGGGGTGGTAGGCGCTTTCGGCATGATCGCGGATAAAGGCATCAAGGTCTGCATCCGATTGTACCGCCGCGCCGGGCTGGATTTCGTGCTTCACGAAGGGCCGGATGGCCGACTGGCCGAAGATTTCGCGGGTCAGCCGGATGCAGGTGCGGAAATCGTCCCAGTCTTCGGGGTGGGACATGTAGTTGAACCGGATCACCGGCGCTGCCGCCGGATCGGCAGAGCGCAGCGTGACGGACCCGCGCGATTTCGACCGCATCGGGCCGACATGCGCCTGAAAGCCGTGCCCCCCGGCCGCCGCCTTGCCGTCATAGCGCACGGCGATGGGCAGAAAGTGGTACTGGATATCGGGGTAATCCACGCCGGGTTTCGAGCGGATGAAGGCGCAGGCCTCGAACTGGTTTGACGCGCCAAGGCCACGCCCGGTCAGCAGCCACTGCGCGCCGATGCTGGCCTTGCCCCAGAGGTTCCAGTGCTTGTAAAGCGTGACCGGCTGGCTGGCCGCGAATTGCAGATACAGTTCCAGATGGTCCTGCAGGTTTGCCCCCACACCCGGACGGTCGGCCACGACGGGGATTCCATGACCGGCCAGATGTGCCGCCGGCCCGATGCCGGACAGCATCAGAAGCTTGGGCGTGTTGATGGACGAGGCGGCAAGCACCACCTCCTTCGACGCCGGGATCACCCGAATGGCCCCGCCCTGCGACACCTCGACCCCGGTCGCCCGCCCGTTCTCCAGGATCACCCGTTGCGCCAGCGCGCGGACGACCTGCACGTTGCCGGTCTTGATCGCGGGACGCAGATAGGCATTGGCCGCCGACCAGCGCCTGCCCTTCCAGATCGTGGCTTCCATCGGGCCGAAGCCTTCCTGCGCCTGCCCGTTGTAGTCATCCGTCACCGGATAGCCGGCCTGACGCCCCGATTCGATAAAGGCGTCGAACAGCGGGTTGTTGCGGGGGCCACGCGTGATGTGCAGCGGGCCGTCCTTGCCGCGCCAGTCCGCATCGCCCTTGTCGCCGTGCCAGTGTTCCATCCGTTTGAAATAGGGCAGCACATCGGCATAGGCCCAGCCTGCAGCCCCCTGATCGGCCCAATGGTCAAAGTCGCGGGCATGGCCGCGCACATAGACCATGCCATTGATGCTGGACGATCCGCCCAGCACCTTGCCGCGCGGGGTGGCCAGCACACGGTTGCCCAGGTGCGGTTCGGGTTCGGTATGCAGACCCCAGTCATAGCGGGCCATGTTCATCGGATAGGACAGGGCGGCAGGCATCTGAATGAACGGCCCGGCATCGGTGCCGCCGTGTTCGATCACCGTCACCTTCAACCCGGCCATGCCCAGCCGGTAGGCCATGGCACAGCCTGCCGACCCCGCGCCAACAATCACCACGTCTGCCGTCATGTTCACTCCGATCCGACAAGGGCGGTGAAGCGGCCAAGTGCCACATTCCCGCCCGTCGCGACGATTGCCACTGTCTTGTCCCGGACCGGGATCTGGCCATCCAGCACGGCGGCCAGCGCCACCGCGCCCGAGGGTTCCAGCACCAGTTTCAGCCGTTCAAAGGCAAAGCGCATCGCATGGGCGACCGGCCCGTCCGCCACCGCCACGCCGCGCACACCGGCCTTGCGCGCGGCGGCCAGCGGCGCAGTGCCGGGGGCGGTCGCCTGCAGCGCGTCCGAGATGGTTGGCGTTGCCCCCGGCACGCGGCGCATCTCGCCTGCCGAAAGGGACAGACCCATGCCGTTATAGCCTTCGGGTTCCACCGCCCAGACCGCTGTCGCCGGGCTGGCGTAATGCAGCGCCAGTGCCACGCCCCCCAGCAGCCCCCCGCCGCCGACCGGGCAGGCGACAACGTCGGCTGCAAGGCCAAGGTCGTGCAGCTGTTCCAGCATTTCCAGGCCCGCCCCCGCCTGGCCCGCCACGATCAGCGGATCATCGAAAGGGTGCAGCAGCACAAGGCCTTCGCGGGCGGCGATATCACGGGCCAGGGCGCTGGCCACCTCTTCGCGCGGGCGGTCGCCGTGGTGCGACAGGATCACCCGCGCGCCATAGCCTTCGGTTGCCTCGCGCTTCAGCGCGGGCGCGTCGGCGGGCATGACGATGGTGACGGGCACGCCAAGACTGCGGCCCGCCGCCGCCAGACCTTGCGCGAAATTTCCCGAGGAAAAGGCGACGACGCCGCGCGCCCGGTCTTCGGGCGGCAGGCACCAAAGCCGCCAGTAGGCCCCCCTGATCTTGAACGAGCCGGTCGATTGCAGGCTTTCCGCCTTGACCAGCGCGCGTGCCGCCCCGGTGGCCCGCGCCAGCGCGTCGCAGTCCAGCAGCGGCGTGCGCTGTGTGGCCTGACGCGTCACCGCATAAGCGGCGGCAAGATCGGCACGGGTTGGAACAAGGCCAGGTTGCATCATTCGCCCCTTGGGAAGCGCTGGCTGGTTTCCAGCACGTTCAGGTCCATGTGGTTGCGCATGTAGCGTTCGGACGCCTTTTGCAGCGGCTGGAAATCCCACGGGTAATACGCGCCGTTGCGCAGCGCCTGATAGACGATCAGGCGGCGGGCCTGGCTGGCGCGGACATCGGCATCAAAACGGTCAAGGTCCCACAGGGCGCGGGCTTCGTCCTTCAGTTCTGCAAGGGTTGCGGCATGCTCCGCCAGCGGGGCAAGGTTATGCAGTTCCTGCGGGTCTGCTTCCAGGTCAAACAGCAGATCAGGGTCCAGCGGGCAAAGGATCAGCTTCCAGCGGCCCTTGCGCAGGCCGGCCATCGGGGATTCGCTGGCTTCGGCCGCATATTCCATCGGCACCGCGCGGCGCCCCCCCTGCCCGGTGGCCAGCGGCAGCAGCGAGGTGCCGTCGGTCCAGGGGCGGATATCGTCCAGCGCGACCCCGGCAAGATCGCAAAGCGTGGGCATGACATCCAGTGTCGAAACCGGGTGGCCGATCACGCCCGGGGTCAGGCCGGGGGCGCAGATCATCAGCGGAACGCGGGCAGAGCCTTCGAAGAAGGTCATCTTGAACCACAGCCCGCGCTCGCCCAGCATGTCGCCGTGGTCCGAGACAAAGACGATCACGGCCTCTTGCCGCGTCGCCTCCAGCGCTGCCAGAACCTGGCCGATCTTGTCATCGACATAAGAGATATTGGCGAAATAGGCGCGGCGCGACCGGGCCACCATGTCTTCGGTCAGGGTGTAGCTGTGCCAGTCGCTGGCATTCAGGATGCGGCGCGAATGGGGGTCCTGGTCGCCAAAGGAAATGGCCGGGACCTGCGGCATCAGATGCGCGCAATCTTCATAAAGGTCCCAGTATTTCCGCCGCGCGACATAGGGATCGTGCGGGTGCGTGAAGCTGACGGTCATCATCCAGGGGCGGGTATCGGCCGCGCGGGCGTAATCATAGACCTTCTGTGTGGCATGGAAGGCCACCTCGTCATCATATTCCAGCTGATTGGTGATCTCGGCCACGCCTGCGCCGGTGACCGAGCCCATGTTGTGATACCACCAGTCAATGCGTTCGCCGGGGCGGCGGTAATCGGGCGTCCAGCCAAAATCAGCCGGGTAGATGTCGGTCGTCAGACGCTCTTCAAAGCCGTGCATCTGGTCGGGGCCGACGAAATGCATCTTGCCGGACAGCGCGGTGCGGTAGCCGGCGCGGCGCAGGTGATGGGCAAAGGTGGGGATGTCGCTGCGGAATTCCGCCGCATTGTCATAGACGCCGGTGCGCGAGGGCAATTGCCCGGACATGAACGCAGCACGCGCGGGCGCGCAAAGCGGCGATGCCGTGTAGGCATTGGCAAAGCGCACAGAGCGTGCCGAAAGCGCCTTGAGGTTTGGCGCATGCAGCCAGTCTGCGGGTCCGTCGGGAAAGAACGGGCCGGCAAGCTGATCGACCATCAAGATCAGGATGTTCGGCCCGGTCACGCCCCCGCCCCCCGCGACACTTCGGTGCAAAGAACGCCAAGCACGGTATCGACGGCAACCGCACGGTCGGTCTTGCCGCGCACAAGCGCCTGACGCAGATAGACGCCGTCAATCAGGGCCGCCAGTGCCTCGGCAACCGTGGCCGCGCGCGGGCCTACCAGAGGGCGCAGATCGTGGCGCAGGTTCGACCGCAGGCGGCATTGGTAGACGTCCAGCAGACGTGCGGCCTCGGGCATGGTCTGGGCCATGACGTAGAAATTCAGCCAGGCCCCGATAACCTCGCGCCGGAAGCTGGCCGGGCTGAACGACGCGCGCACCACCGCCTGCACCCGCGCCTCCGGCCCCTGGGCCACGGCCAGCGCGCCACGCACCTCGGCCCCGTACAGGGTCAGAACGTGGCGCATCGCGGCCAGAAACATCGCCTCTTTTCCGCGAAAATAGTGATGCGCCAACGCAGAAGACATGCCTGCCCGCTTGGCGATCTGGCTGACCGTCACGTCAAGGCTGCCGGTCCGCCCGATTTCGGAAATCGTGGCGTTGACCAGCGCTGCCTTTCGGATAGGCTCCATCCCAAGCTTGGGCATCGGCGGACTTCCTTGCGATAAAGCTTGCCATCCGGTGCTAGCTTGAAGTTTCATCCGGTGCTAGCTTGAAGTTTATTGACTCGTCAATCAACAAAAAACGGGGAGACTGCCACCATGACCACCTTCCGCAACGCGCTGCTTGCAAGCGCACTGGTGCTGACATCTGCACCCGCCTTTGCGACCTGTGACAAGGTCACCTTTTCCGACGTGGGCTGGACGGACATCACCGCCACCACCGCCGTGACGACGCTGATCCTGGAAGCGCTTGGCTATGAGACCGACATCAAGGTTCTGTCCGTGCCGGTGACCTACACCTCGATGGCCGAAGGCGATATCGACGTCTTCCTGGGCAACTGGATGCCGACGATGGAGGGCGACATCGCCCCCTACCGCGACGCGGGCACCGTGGATGTCGTGCGCACCAACCTGGAAGGTGCCAAGTACACGCTGGCCACCAATGCCAGGGGCACCGAACTGGGCATCAAGGATTTCGCCGATATTGCCGCCCAGGCAGAAGCGCTGGATGGCAAGATCTATGGCATCGAGGCCGGCAATGACGGCAACCGCCTGATCATGGACATGGTCGGCAAGGATGCCTTCGGTCTGAAGGACTTTGAAGTGGTCGAAAGCAGCGAACAGGGGATGCTGGCCCAGGTCGCCCGCGCGGATGAGCGCGGCGAGCCGGTGATCTTTCTGGGCTGGGAACCGCACCCGATGAACGCCAACTTCAAGATGTCCTACCTGACAGGGGGCGATGATTTCTTCGGACCGAATCTGGGCGGGGCCACGGTGATGACCAACACCCGCGCCGGCTATGTCGCGGAATGCCCGAACACCGGCAAACTGCTGAGCAACCTGTCCTTCACGCTGGCCATGGAAAATCAGATCATGGGCGCGATCCTGAATGACGGGGCCGATCCGGCCGCGGCCGCAAAGGCCTGGCTGCAGGCGAATCCGGATGCGGTGACGCCGTGGCTGGAAGGGGTAACGACCAGGGACGGCGGCGATGCTGCTGCCGCGGTGGCCGCCGCGCTGGCCGGGTGATGGTGGCTATTGCCGGGCGGTCGGGCGACCCTGCCGGTACGTGGCGGGCGCGCTTCGATAAAGCAACGGCGATCGGAGTCTGTGGTGCTTCCGCGGGGCTTGTGGGTTACGGATTCGTAAGATTGGCAAGGGGTCACAAGGGTGCTGCGATTGCCGTATAAGCAACAGTTTGTACTTACGAGGCTTATGTTTCTGCTGCGCTTTGCTGCACTAATGGGGTACCGGAAATCCACTGGGGGACCATGACGCCTATCGCTATAACTATTTTAACATGCAAACCAGCAGAGAAAACAACCTCTGGTTGAAAGCCCGTTCGGCGAAGGCCACCCTTGGCCTACTCCAGCCCAGTGATAAAAAGGAAAGCAAAGGACATATGAATGCTAATACAAGACTTTATTGTCCCAACGGCAATCGCAACGCTTACAGTTGTGTTGTTTGATAGATATTTCCGAGGGCTTAATCCCAGATCTAACTGGAAACACTATGCTGTTTTCTCAGCAGTGGTCTTCGTTGGGTTGCTTTCAATCAGATATTTTGATATCGGCTTTTGGTAGACACAATTTCGATTGAGATTGTCAGGCGGTGCAAATTGTGGATCAGACTTATCTTCTGTTGTCCACGATTGGAGGGAATTATTGTGCCACGATCAACGTGGCCTCTGTCCGGGCGGATTGCGGCAGTTCCGGCAGGATGA
>Ga0114976_10003115_pt1 | contig 10404 bp, 9 predicted proteins | sample S_130805_EF_Meta_FD_87319 | JGI IMG/M metagenome (GOLD analysis project Ga0114976, IMG submission 87319) | Freshwater microbial communities from Lake Simoncouche, Canada to study carbon cycling - S_130805_EF_MetaG | ecosystem: Environmental > Aquatic > Freshwater > Lake | place: Lake...
AGCGATGCGTAGGCTTGATTTTTAGCGTAGACATAGGCAAGTTCTTCGCTGGTTTTGCTTCGTCGCTTCACTGTTTTGGCTTCTTGGTAATAGCGCATCACCGCTAGTTTCTCGCTGATCATCGTTGCGTTGGTATGGCGGGAGAAGCGAAACCAGAGGTCGTAATCCATGAGCAGGTGGAGTTGCTCATCTACCCCCCCTACGCGTTGCCAGAGGCCCTTGGTCCAGAAGCAGCACTGCTGCATCACCCAGCGGTCATGTTTCCAGTTGACCATGGTGGCTTCATCCATCGGCAAGGGAGGGATGTGGCGAAGAAAGTGATGATCGAGGCTGATCACATCTCCCGCCCCCACCGCGAACTCAAGCTTGGGGTCGGCCTGAAAACAGGCTGCCACCCTCCAGAGGGCGTTGGGCAGGAGGTAGTCGTCGGAATTCAACCAGAAGAAAATGTCGCCGCTGGCCCGGCCAAAGCCTTTATTGATCGCATCGGATTGACCCTTGTCCGGTCCATGAAGCACGGCGCTCAACCGTTCGCTGTAGCGATTCAGGATGGTTGGTGTGGCATCGCTGCTGCCGCCGTCGGCCACGATGATCTCAAGGTGGGGATAGTCCTGATGAATCAGCGAAAGCAGCGTGTCCTCGATCGTTGTTCCCTGATTCAGCGTGGGGATCACCACCGAGAAGCGCAGGGGTTGGCGATTGCGCGCCTCCGCGATGGCGGGGCCGCTGGGTTCGCCGCCGTGGGGGGGCCAGCCGTAGAGGTGGGCGCAGGGATGGCGGAGGGAATCGGACGGCATGGTGGATCTCATACCCCAGGCCTGTTCGCCAGCACCTGTTTCCAGTGGGCCATGGTGAGCAGGAAGGCGAGGCTGCGGGTGCGGTCCACGCCGCTTCTGTGCTGCTGGAGAATACCGTTCACCGTGCTCGGATCCACCACGTCCTCCAGCAGGGCCAGCCGGGAGGTGAGGCTCTCTTGAAGCGCTGCTTCCCGATACCAGCCGCTGCTGCGGTCATAGGTGATGTAGGGGGTTCGCCGCATCAGTGGGGTCCAGTACAAGGGAGGTGCCTTGGCCAACATTCTGTTGGGCTGAAAACCATTCTCCTCGGGAAAATTCAGCAGCTCTGGCATGTTTTTGGCAATCGCGTAGCGGTGCCAGTTCGATCCGAGTTTCCAGCTCGCCGGCAGGTTCCAGATGGCCTGAAGCCATTCGCGGTTGTGAAAAGGCGATCGCCACTGGCTTGAAGCCTGATACATCGCGATGCCGTTGGCATAAAAATTAGGGACCCTTTGCTCGAAGTAGTAGCGGGTCAGGCCGGGCAGGAATGAATCATGACAATAGTGGCGAAGTCTGGAAACGCGGGAAGCAATGCCTGGCTCCTCAAGCTGGGCTGCAAGCTGGGGAGAAAGACCCGCAAGTTCCTGGGATAAAAAGGTGGGATGGCGGTGCAGCTTCATCCCCCAGAACCGCTGGAGTGCTGCGCCGGGGAAACGGTCGCCAAGCCGCCCGAGTTGACCGCGATCGAAATAATAGGAGCGGGCAAATTCTCCAAGGGTTCCCACGAAGAAGGAACTGCTGCTGGGAATCTTTGCCTTGAGTGGATAAAGGTAGGTGTGCCAATGCCAGGCGGTCTTGGTGCCGTTGGTAACGCTGGAGATTTCAGGCCCGTGGCTGAGGAAATCATCGAGCTCGATCCGCACCAGGTCATGCCGCAGGCCAAAGCGTTTGGCGATGGCGCGGGCCACGCTCACATCCGAGCATTCGTCGGTTCCCATCGTGATCAGATGAGGCTGGATGCCTTGCTTGAGCATCGAACTCAGGATCACCCTGGAGTCAAAGCCACCCGAGAGGGAGAGATAGGGCTGATTCCCTGCCAGCCGGGCCACTTCGGCATTCAGGGCGGCCACCGCCCGGTCGGGATCGGGGACCTCGCTCTGCAGGCTTTCGACGGCCGAGCGGGTGTCACGCCGCAACTCACCCCCGGCGGCCTGAAGGATGGTGCCCGGTGGAACTCTGTGGATCTCGGGGTGGAGGGTGGCATTGTCGGTGAGATTCTCCAGTTGGCAGAGATCACCGAGGGCCTGCCAGTTCCAGGCCCAATTCAGTCCAGCCCTGGTGAGAATGTCGACAAGGCGGCGTCCGTGGACAAAACCTGCTCGGCCATGACCGGCCTGGGTATAAAAATAGTGCATCGCCCCCACCGGCGAGGTGATGATCGTGCACTGATGCTGATCCTCAAAAACCAGGGTGTATTCTCCGCGAAGATTGCGAAGTCGTTCAAAGTCTCCTTGTTGGGCTAGATTTAGAAGATCTGACTCGTTAAGTTCGCAATATCCGTGTACCGTAATCTCAGTTGGCTTCAATCCCGCTGCTTGGTTGGAAGGTTGATGCGCGGAGAAGACCATGAGCAAGGCGTGTATCTGGTGAAAAGCGTTAGGTCGTTGCCCCAGCGGCGCCGGTCTCGGCTCGCCTGGACGTGTCGTCTTCCCCTTTTTACGACGGATCTCTGCGGATCCAGCCGCTTGTGGCCAAAGTGGGAAGTTGCCAGCTCTCCAGTCTCAGGCACCCCCATGGCTGGTACGAGAACGCAGGCAGGGCGACGCCGGAGGCGATGGGCCCTTCCGCTCATGATCGGGCTGCTTCTGACCCTGGCCCGCCAGAATCCTGCGGACCTTTCGCTGCGTGCCGATTCTGGGCGCCGTGGCCCTCTTGATCATCGCCATGTTGCCGTGGTGATCAACAGTGAGGATCCCCTCAGCGAGGCCATCGGCCGCCACTATCAGCGCGTCCGCGGCATTCCCCGGGAGCAGGTGCTGCGGGTCCGCTTTCCTCCCCATCGGGCCAATCTGGATCCTGGTCGCTTTCTGGCGATCCGGCGCCAGCTGCTGCGGGATACCCCATCACGCGTGCAGGTGTACGCCCTGGCCTGGGCCGCGCCCTATCGTGTCGGCTGCCAGTCGATCACCAGCGCCTTCAGCCTCGGTCTCCACCCCGGCTGGTGCGCGGTGGGTTGCCATGTCACGCGGATCAGCCCCTATTTCGCCAGGGGGGAGGTGAGCCGGCCCTGGGATGCCCTGCGCATCCGCCCCTCCATGATGCTGGCCGCCACCAGCGAGGCCGCTGGACTTGCCTTGATCGAGCGGGGGGCACGGGCCGATGGTTCGGCGCCGCGGGGTGCTGTCTATCTGCTGAGCACCAGCGATTACAAGCGCAATGTCCGCCTGCCGGAATACCTGCAGGCGCTGCGGCTCGACCGAGCGGACCTCCGGGTTCATCTCCTGCGGCAGGACACCCTCAGCGGGGCGCCCGATGTGCTCGGCTATTTCACCGGTCTGGCCGTCGTGCCCGGGATTGCCACCAACCACTTCCTCCCGGGAGCGATTGCCGATCACCTCACCTCGTTCGGGGGGCAGCTCACCGACAGCCCCCAGATGAGTGCCCTGCGCTGGCTCGAGGCGGGTGCCACCGCCAGCTACGGCACCGTGGAAGAGCCCTGCAATCTGCCGGCCAAGTTCCCCGATCCCGGCCTGGCGCTCAGTTACTACCGGCGGGGAGACACCCTGATCGAGGCTTATTGGCGCAGTGTCGCCATGCCGGGCCAGGGGGTGTTCATCGGTGAACCCCTCGCCCGTCCCTGGTCCAACGGGCGCGAAACGCTGCTCAGGGGAAGTGGCGCCGCTGGTGCCACCTCCAGGCGTGCTCAATGATGGTGTCCAGCTCGGGATAGCGAGGACGCCACCCCAGTTCCTCGCGGGCTCTTGTGGCACTGGCCACAAGTTGGGCCGGATCGCCCTCGCGCCGCTTGGCCACATGGGCCAGCAGGCCCCTGCCGGTCACGGCCTTAGCGGCTTCGATCACCTGCTGCACGGAGTAGCCGGTGCCATTGCCGAGGTTGTAGATCAGGGGCTGACGCTGGGGTTCCTGCCGCTCCTTCAGCCGCAGCAGCCGCTCAAGACCCAGCACATGCGCGTCGGCCAGATCGCTCACGTGGATGTAATCGCGGATGCAGGTTCCATCCGGTGTCGGGTAATCGTCGCCGAAGATCTGCAGATAGGGTTCGCGGCCACTCATCACATCCAGCACCCTGGGAATCAGATGGGTCTCAGGATCGTGGTCTTCACCGAGATCCCCATCCGGATCGGCACCGGCGGCATTGAAGTAGCGGAAGATCACGCAGGGCAGCCCGTAGGCGCGGCTGAAATCGCGGAGCAGGTGCTCCACCATCCACTTACTGCGGCCATAGGGATTGATCGGGGCCTGGGGATGCTCCTCCGTCATCGGGATCGCCTGGGGCGGCCCATAGGTGGCGCAGGTGGAGGAGAACACGATCGGGATCGGTTGCTCACCGGCCACCAGTGTTTCCAGCAGGGTGAGGGTGTCGCCGAGATTGTTGCGGTAGTACTTCGCCGGATCACTCACCGATTCACCCACATAGGCGTAGGCGGCAAAGTGCAGAACCGCCTCGATCGGCTTCGCTTCCAAGGAGGTGCCGACCAGATCGGGATGATGGCCGCTCAGCAGCGGTTCGATCAGCTGGCGGTCCCCCACCTGACCGTTGATGAGGGGAACCCCCAGGACCTTCCGCACGATTTCGGCGTGGCCGTACACCAGGTTGTCCAGCACAACCGGTTGGTGGCCGGATCGGCTCAGTGCACGCACGGCGTGGCTGCCGATGTAGCCGGCGCCACCGGTGACAAGAACTCTCACAGCCGCACCTCCTCGCCGAGGCTCTGGCGTTGAACGTAGTCGGCCGTGGTGGCGCGCAATCCCTCCTCCAGGGGAATCCTGGCGGACCAACCCAGGGTCTTCAGCCTGCTCACATCCAGGAGTTTGCGGGGCGTTCCATCCGGCTTGGAGGTGTCCCACGTGAGGCTGCCCCGATAGCCAACGGCATCGGCCACCAACGCGGCCAGGTCGCCGATGGGTAGGTCGATGCCCGTGCCCACATTAAGGAACTGGAGATCGTCGGCGGCGGGTTGCCAGTGCTCCAGGCAGAACACGGCGGCGTCGGCCAGATCATCCACGTGGAGAAATTCCCGTCGCGGTGTCCCGGTTCCCCAGCAGGTCACGGAGGGAAGGCCATCGCGGTGGGCTTCGTGGAAGCGGCGGATCAGCGCGGGCAACACGTGGCTGTTGGTGGGGTGATAGTTATCGCCTGGTCCATAGAGATTGGTGGGCATCAGGCTGATGGCGTCAAAGCCGTGCTGCTGCCTGAGGGCTCGGCAGAGCTGGATCCCGGTGATCTTGGCAATGGCATACCATTCATTCGTGGGTTCCAGGGAGCCGGTGAGCAGGGATTCTTCCTGAATCGGTTGGTTGGCGAACTTCGGATAGATGCAGCTGCTGCCGAGAAACAACAGGCGCTTCACCCCGATACGCCAGGCGGCTTCGATCACATTGTTCTGGATCTTCAGATTATCCAGAAGAAAATCAGCGGGGTAGGTGGCATTGGCCTGAATGCCGCCAACCTTGGCTGCGGCCAGAATCACCACATCGGGCTTCTGCTCTTGCAGCCAGGCTGCCGTTGACCCGGCATCTCTTAGATCAAGCTGGTCATGGGTCACGGTGAGCAGTTGGTCATAGCCTGCCTGGTTCAGGCGACGCACAATGGCCGAGCCAGCCATGCCACGGTGGCCGGCCACAAAGATCTTGTCGGCCTGGTTGATCAGGGTGGTCATGATTGAACAACGCTGACCTGGGGGGGATTTTCCATGGAGCCCACCACCCGGAAACCCTCGCGAAGCAGCAAGGCTTCCTTGGCCGCTTCCTCACGGTCGGCACTCACCATCTCCGCCACCAGTTCCTCCAGCGTGGTGGTGGGAGTCCAGCCCAGTTTTTCCCGGGCCCGGGTTGGATCGCCAAGCAGAGTTTCCACTTCGGCCGGGCGGAAATAGCGCTGATCAATCCGAACCACCAAGGCACCTGTGTCGGCACGATGCCCGGTTTCGTGAATGCCTTTCCCACGCCATTCAATGCCATTCCAGCCCAGCTGGTTGGCGGTGAGTTCAATGAACCTTCGCACCGATTCCTGGCGACCTGTGGCGATTACGAAATCCTCAGGATTGTCCTGTTGGAGCATGCGCCATTGCATCTCAACATAATCACGAGCGTGACCCCAATCCCTCAGAGAATCAAGGTTGCCCATGTACAAGCATTGGTCAAGGCCTGCATCAATGCGAGCCAAACCTCGGGTGATCTTACGGGTGACAAACGTTTCGCCGCGGCGCGGGCTTTCGTGGTTGAAGAGAATGCCATTGCAGGCATACATCCCATAGGATTCTCGATAATTAACAGTGATCCAGTAGGCGTAGAGCTTGGCAACTCCGTAAGGGCTTCTGGGGTAGAAAGGTGTAGTTTCTTTCTGGGGTATTTCCTGGACGAGTCCGTACAATTCGGAGGTGGATGCCTGGTAGATTCGAGTTTTATCGATCAGGCCAAGAATGCGAATTGCTTCAAGGAGTCGCAGGGTTCCAAGGGCGTCGGAGTTGGCTGTGTATTCAGGACTCTCAAAGCTTACGGCAACATGGCTTTGGGCGCCCAAGTTATAAATTTCATCCGGCTGCACCTGCTGGATGATCCGGATCAGATTGGTGGAGTCGGTGAGATCGCCGTAGTGCAATACCAGTCGAGGATCCTGTTCATGGGGATCCTGATAAAGATGATCAATCCTTTCGGTGTTGAAACTGCTGGCTCGCCGTTTGATGCCGTGAACAACATAGCCCTTCTCCAGCAGCAGTTCGGTGAGATAGCTGCCATCCTGACCGGTGATGCCGGTGATCAATGCTGTCTTGGCCATGGGCTTTGATTGAGTCTGAATGCCTAGGGGATTGGCAGGGTTGGTTGCTTGATCCGGCGCGGGCGGAGTTTCTCAGTCTGTTCCCAGAAAAAAGCCTGACGTCCCTTGAACAAGGGCCGCCAGGCGATCAACATGGAAATTCAGCTTGGAAAGTCAGCATGCAAGCCTGCATCCTCCTATGGCCCCATTCAAGCATGGCGCCAGAGGCGAGGCCGAGCTGTCACTCGCGCCGACCACCTCCTTGGAGGGCGATGATCAGCCGAAGAACGAAGACGAAAAGATTGATGTAAGTGAGATACATGCCGAGGGCGCCGGCAAGATACTGGTCGTCCCTGTAGGTGCGCGGCATCGTGTAAAAGTCCACGAAAGCTGCGCCCACAAAAAGAACGGTGCCCAGACCAGCAATCAGGAGTTCAAAGCTTCCGCCGGCAAAGATTGCCGGAGCAAAGAAACTGCCCACGACCTGAACCAGCATCGCCACGATCAGCCCAAGCAGGCCAAGGCCCACGGCGCCGGTGAGAGCCTGTCCCACACTGTCACTCATGCGGCGTCCCATCACCGAGGCGGCGATGAAGGTGATGCCGGTGGCCAGGGCCGCCGTGCCCACGGCTCCGACGCCGGCACTGGTGAGGGCGTAGCTCACCAGTCCGCTCAAGGTGAAGCCGGTGAGCAGGCTGTAGGAGGCGAGAAGGGGAAGGGCAGTGGCATTGTCCGCCTTGTTGGCCACGTTCTGGGCCACAAAAAACAGGATGAAGTTGCCGATCAGGGCCACCCAGAAGAGGGGCATGAACAGGGCCACATTGCTGGCCATCAGGCTCAGCCCACCGAGCACACCCGCGGCGGTGAGCACCATGCCGCCTCCCACGTAGGGAAGGGCACGATTCACCACATTGGGTCCGACCAGTCCGCCGAAATTGGCTTCCCGGATGGCCTGTTGGAAATTGCTGCTGGCCGGCATGGCGGCGAGGAAACGAACTCCGCTCATCCTGCCAGTCCTGGCCTGAAGGCTGCGGCTTTTTAGCCCTTGCAAACGTTCGGATCTCCCTATCGATCGGAACGGTTGGGGGCAGCTGGTCGGGGCGCTCTGCCGATCTTCTGCCGTGGATCCGTGCCCGGTGCCGCCTGATCCCGACGGGCGTAGGCCTGCACCAGGCGTTGCACGAGCGGGTGGCGCACCACATCGGCCTCGGCGAAGCGGCAGAGGGCCACGCCCTCCACGCCCTCCAGCACCTGGGCCGCTTCCACCAGGCCGCTCATCTGGCCGGCCGGCAAGTCGATCTGGGTGATGTCACCGGTCACCACCATGCGGGCATTCTCCCCGAGCCGGGTCAGCACCATCCGCATCTGGGCGCAACTGGTGTTCTGGGCCTCATCGAGGATCACGAATGCATCGGCCAGGGTCCGGCCACGCATGTAGGCCAGCGGGGCGATCTCGATCACCCCCTTTTCGATCAGCTGGCTGGTGCGTTCCTGGCCCAGGAGCAGGTGGAGGGCGTCATAGAGCGGGCGGAGGTATGGATCCACCTTCTGTTGAAGATCCCCAGGCAGAAAGCCCAGACGTTCCCCCGCCTCCACCGCCGGCCTGGTGAGCACGATTCGCTCCACCTTGCGTTCCTGCAGGTGGCGCACGGCTTGCACCGTGGCGAGAAAGGTCTTTCCTGTTCCTGCCGGTCCGATGGCAAGCGTCAGCGGATGGCGCTCAATCGCTTCCACGAAGGCGTGCTGCCGGCTGGTTCGGGGCCTCAGGCGGCGGCCGTTGGCCTGGGTGGCGAGCACACCCGAAACCTGGTGGGCGTGTTCGTCGGTGCGGCCGGTGTCCAGGGCCGTCAGGGCCTGACGGATCTCGACGGCTCCGAGGCCATCACCGCTTTCCCACAGTGGTTTGAGCAGGCCAATCAATCGGAAGGCCCGATCGACCGCCCCTGCAGCCCCGGCGAGATGGAGATCAATCCCCCGCAGCACGAGACGGGAACCGGTGAGGCTTTCGATCAAACGAAGGTTGACCTCGCCCGGACCCGCCAGGGCAAGAGCCGCCTCCGGAGAGGGGAAAGAGAGTGGGGCGGTGGCTGGTGTCAGGCCTCGGATTCCGGCGCCTCCTCCGAGGCTGCAGGGGCATCAACGGCTGCTTGCTCAGCGGCAGCGGCTTCGGCGGCAGCGGCTTCCGCAGCAGCTGCGGCTTCTGCCGCCTCAGCGGCAGCCTTGGCCTTGGCCTCGGCTTCCGCCTTCTTCGCAGCGGCGGCTTCCGCTTCGCGGGCAGCAGCCTGTTTCAGTTTGCCCACGATCTCGGCGGGGCGAACGGTTTTGGCGATCAGACCGCCTTTCTCCAGCAGCGATCGCACTGAATCGGTGGGTTGGGCACCTTGATCGAGCCGGGTGCGGATCGCCTCGGCGTCGAGCCGGGTTTCCTTGGTGCGGGGGTTGTAAAAGCCCAGCTCCTCAAGGGGGCGCCCATCCCGGCGCGAGGTGCTGTTGGTGGCCACGAGGCGGAAACTCGCTTCCCGCTTCTTACCGAACCGCTTCAGGCGGAGCTTGATCATCGTGGCCTTGTCGCGTGGTGTCCAAACGAAGAGCTTACCCCCTCGGGTGTCTCAGAGCTGTCCGAAGCCCTTCCGTTTCTTGGCGGGTTTCGGGGCCTTGCGCGGCCCGGCACCACCCCTGGCTCCGCCAGCCCCGCCCGGAGCTGCCATCCCGGGAACGCCGCCCATGCCAGGGAATCCCCCGCCCATGCCGGGAAAACCACCCCCCATGCCGGGCATCCCCGGCATGCCACCACGGGTCATCTGCTGCATGAAGCCCCGCATTTTCTGGAAGTCCGCGAGCACCTTGTCCACATCGGCCGGTCTGTGGCCGCTGCCGGCGGCGATGCGTCGCCGTCGCGAGGGCTGGGAGGCCAGAAGTTCCGGCTGGCGCCGTTCGGCTTCCGTCATCGAGCCGATCATGGCCTCGATCTTCTTGAGTTGCTGCTCGCCCTGCTTGAGCATGCCGTCGTCGATCTTGTTCATGCCTGGGATCATCTTCATCAGCCCACCAAGCGAGCCCATTCGCTTGATCAGGCGCATCTGCTGAAGGAAATCCGAGAAATCGAAGCTGGCCTCCTGCAGCTTCTGCTGCATCTTGGCCACATCGGCGAGCTCCACCTCCTTGGTGGCCTTCTCCACCAGGGTGAGCACGTCGCCCATGCCGAGGATGCGGCTGGCCATCCGCTCGGGATGGAAGGGCTGCAGGGCCTCCACCTTTTCGCCGGTGCCGATGAACTTGATCGGTGCCCCGCTCACCTTGCGGATCGAGAGGGCCGCGCCCCCCCGGGAATCTCCGTCCAGCTTGGTGAGCACGGCCCCGGTGATGCCCACCTGCTCATGGAAGGCCCGGGTGAGGTCGGCCGCCTCCTGGCCGATCATCGAATCCACCACCAGCAGCACCTCATCGGGGTTGCAGGCCTGGCGGATCCGCACCATCTCATCCATCATCGCCGGATCGATCTGCAGGCGGCCGGCGGTGTCCACCAGCACAGTGTCGAACCCCTCGGCCTTCGCCTTTTCGATGCCGGCGGCGGCAATCGCTTCGGGGGTGGCCTCGGTGCCGAGGCTGAACACCTCCACCCCGATCTGG
>Ga0114976_10003118_pt1 | contig 10396 bp, 13 predicted proteins | sample S_130805_EF_Meta_FD_87319 | JGI IMG/M metagenome (GOLD analysis project Ga0114976, IMG submission 87319) | Freshwater microbial communities from Lake Simoncouche, Canada to study carbon cycling - S_130805_EF_MetaG | ecosystem: Environmental > Aquatic > Freshwater > Lake | place: Lake...
TTGATTCTATATTTGGTTTTTCTATAAAAATACTTTCTTGTGCTAAATAAGGAACTTCATACCATTTAGTATTACCACCATCGGATGTTACTGATGTAATTTGTATTATATTAGTGTCAGAAAGAGTTGCGGTAGGATAATCCGTATCGTTGGATACAAATGTAATGGTTGTTGAAACTTCTTGAGCCGATATCGCTTTTATTTTTTTACTAACCAAATATACCGAAGGAACTCCTGTTGCAAGTCTTTCGTATACTTCTATTTCCCTTCCGGTTGGTGATGAAAAATCAACAACATCAACTGTTCTAAATATTATAGATGAATTAGTAGTCGATTCAACCTCCATACCATCTTTAATTCTTAAATAAAAATTCTCATCAGGTCCATTATTAATTCCTGATAAATTGTTTGATGGAACCAATTGATATACCGTTAATTCTGTAACTGCTGGTGAAGTAACTTTTGGTTTATACCCCATTTGTTGTGCCAATGCCATAACATTCTTTCTTTCAGTTGCATGGGCTAACATGGATTCTTTTAGTTGTACATCCTGATAGAATGATAACATATCACCTATTGCAGCTGCCTGGTCAATGAATATACTACCCGGCGAAGCTTCTGAGAAGTCTGCATATTGATTTGGAAAATATGTTTTTGTAAAATCTATAAGATTTTGCTTTAATGTTGCAAAGTCTTTACCAACATATGATAATTCCTTACTTCCTATATTATTTAAAGGTTTAATGGCCATTTTAATTATTTACATTTATTTGAAGTGTATCTGATAAATTTGGGTTTGACGCCAACGAAAATTTTATATCCAAAAATATTTTATTATTGTCAATATCAATATCATCATAGTCAAATATTATTTCATTTATTGTTATATATGGCATCCAAATCGAAACTGCGTCTATTATTACATTTTCAATTTTATTTTCAATCAATTCTCCATCAATTTGTTCAAATATTAGTTTCCATATATCACATCCAAATTCTGGTTCCATAATTCTTTCACCTTTGTGAGTTAGAATTAAGTTTTTTAAAGAATCTTTGGCTTGATTTAATGTAGTATAGTTAACAGCAAAAATACCATTAGAATCCGATGTTCTATTTACACCAATTCCCAATACTTTATAATTATTTTGTGTTAAGTCGGTAACATTAACTTTACCAATTTCTATTGCCATTTATTAAAATCTTTTAACTAATTCTCTATAATCTCTCGTCAATGCTTTTATCGTAGCATCTTGTAATCCATCGCCGGTTGTTTCAAAATTTGAAACATTAGATGGTACATTTACTTCTCTAAAATCCATTGTTTCCCATTCATTTTCATCAACTCTCAATTCAGGTTTAATCATATCCAATACACTACCTACGGCTTGTGCACCCTCTTTCCTTTGTTCAGATGTAAATGGTTGAGTCATATTCAAAATCTCATTAATCATTGGGTCTTTTGAAAATTCCTTTGTAGGTCTTTGAGGTTGTTGAACGGTTTGTTGTTTTTTAACCGGTGTAGGAGTAACTTCTGTCATCTCTCTCAATGTTGGAGTAGATGGTTTCTTTTGTGAGTTCAATGTAACTGCACCAGATTTGATAAGTTTAACAAGTTCTTCTTTTACTTGTAACTTAACTTCGTTTTTAACAACTTCTTTAATTAAAGTTAGTAAAATTTCTGATTTCATAATAATTGTTTATATATGTTTAGTAATAAATATTTGATTTAATAATTTATCCAATAACTTTATATCCAGTCCAATTTAATATTGCAGGAGCCGGTGGAGCTGGTGGTGTATATTGTGCCAATACGGACATATTGCCCGATGTTCCCATCAAATGAAACTTAGCCAAATTTACAAATGGCCCTATGAATATATTTGTTGGATAGGAGAAAACATAAGTTGGTAATGTAAACCATATATTTGGTATGTTTGGTAATCTATCTAATATAATTTGTTCTGCCAAATCTCTCAATTCCTCCTCAGTTGGTATTTGTTCCTCTATTTGTTTTTTAATTTCTTTTATATTTGGAATTTTTGGAATAGAAATGTATAATGACAAATCTATAACAGGTATCAAACTCTCTGCAGTATCCTTAACATACTTTACAACCTCTTCCTTAGTCGGTAATGGTTTTGGTATGGTATTCTTTGCAAGTTCAATTGCATTAACTATTGGAACAACAAATGGTTGTAATATGATTTCTTCAATCGGTGGTATTATTTGTTTTTTTATTTCTTCAATTGCCTGTTCTATTAATTTTTCTTTAGCTTCTTCTATTAATTTCTTTTTATTTGGTAATTTTGGAAATGGAAACTTTATAGATTTTTTAATTTGACTACCAATTGCCGGTTTTTTCTTTTTGGCTTCTTTTAATTTTTTAATTATTTCAATTGCACTTTTAACTATTGGGTTGTTTTTGATATCTGGTGCAACTACTTCTTTGTTTATTATTTTCATTGCAGTTTCATATAGTGGAATCGTAATAGGTGGTAGTGGTGGAATACCTGGAATAGTAACTGATTGTTTTTTAAGTTCTTCTTCTAATATTTTTAATGCTTCTACTTCTGCTTTATTTTTTGCTGCCGAAATTGCAAGGGATGTTGGATTCGGCCCTAAGTTTTGAATTGTACCAGTTGCGGGTAATGTAGATGCCCAACCCAAAGGTTTTAGTATTGGATTTGGTATCGGTGCCATTTCACCACCCAACCAATATGCATCAAATGCTGCGGGGTAGATTTCCTCTAATATATTAAAATTCTCTCCATCACTTTCTTGTCCTTTTTTCATTGCATTTTTGATAACATCGGACATACCTTTTACATTACCATTAACAACAGGAACTCCGTATATATTATCACCACCTCTCTTTATACATTGGTCATACTCATTGGCATAGAAATCAGCAAATCCTTCCGTATCTGCGGCAAAACGGCCGGTAATCATTGATTCTAAAATATTCTTTTTAAATATTAACCAAGACATATTACTTACTTAAGAAATTATTAGATGATAACATATCCCTTAATTTGGACTTAATTACATCAAATTCAAATCTATTAGACGGGCCTTGGAATGTAGGGCCTACTGGTGTTGCGTATATTTGTCTGTTTATTGCATCTATCAATTCTCCCATTAGTTTTATTAATTCACCACCTAATACCATTTTTTGTACAGCCGCTCCTGCATCCCCCGCACCAGTATTCTTACCTAAAAATATCTTACCATTTTCCGAATTAAGGAATATTTGATTAGCTCCTTCGGAATGTATTGTTATATTTTGTTTATTGTGTATATAAACTTCTCTTTCTGCATCTATTGAATAATTACCATCGGTTATTACACCGGTATTTCCTTTTCCAAATATAATAAACTCAGATGCCTTTGCTGACAATACGATTCTATCCGAATTTACAAACAATTGATTACCTGTTAGTTTTTCGGAATTAGGATATTCTTTAAAACCTACTTTTGTTTTACTTATATTTTCTTTAAATGGTACTTTTATTTTATTTGATGTAATGTAAATTGATGTACCATCTTTATTTATGTCCTCATCAACCAATTCACCAATTTTTTTAGAATCCAAATCCGAACTTTGTTTATTACGAATGAATATACCAGGAGACGATGTTTTACCATCTTCCGTCAAATGTAATTCACTAAAACGAATTGTATTACCAACTCTACCACTTATAATTGTATCACCTTGTTTTGGATTTAAAAATTTAATTTTTTCGTTTATTTCATAACCAATATCATTTTTTTTGGTTTTGCCAGAATTAGTTGTACCACCTGTTTTTGAAGTATTGGATAAAGATTGGCCTGATTTTGAATCTCCCTGTGTATCAACCGGTCTAGTTGCTGTGTAAGTTACTTCATCTCTTCTATAATTTGAATATGGTGTATTCGTATATGGTAACCAAAATGTCTGATTAAACATTTTAAATATAACAACCGTTTCACCCTTTATTGGAAATGTAAAATTGTTTTTGTCAAATGGAAATGCATAATCGTCAGTTTCAAATGTATCTTCAAATTCATAAGTTATTGCACCATACATTCTGGTATCCAAATCGGAAAAATCTTTATTATCATTGTGTATAGAAACTACATCTTCTTTATCTTTTGTAAAAAATTTAGAATTTGTAGGATAAACATTATTGACAATAGCTAAAAATGAATTTACTTCGGTCATTACAATTTAGTTTTAATTTCTTCTATTTCTATTTGAATATCTGTCATTTGTTCTTTAGCTTTTTCTTCAACTGCGTTTATAGTATCTTCCATATCTGCCAGTAATTGAGCTTTCTCATTTTCACTTAACCAACCATCTTCACCAATACCCTTTGCTTCCGCAGCTGCCAATCTTTGTGCAATTGTTGCAAGTTTAATTAAGTGGTCATCGTTCTTAACCGATACTTCAATCAAATCTTTTATAATAGGTGCAATAACAGTTGCTTCTCCCACATTACGAATAAGTTTTCTTAGTGATTCAATCAACTCAGAAATGTTTTTCTTTTTGTTTTGTTGATTTTCGTATATATCTTTAAACAATGATGATAAGTTTTTACCATCAAATAATTGAAATTCTGTTGCCATTTTATATGTTTATGTACTAATAATTATTTACTTATTAAAAACTTACCCAAAACTAAATAATCCATATCACAATTATGAAATGTCCAAATTGCTTTTTGTGGGTCATTTGTCATTGTGTGGTCTTTTAAGTTAAATGATGTATTCAATAGAATAGGTGTTCCTGTTAGTTTTTCGAACTCCTTTAATAAGTCATAGTAAAGTGGGTTATCTTCCCTTTTAAGTGTCTGTATCCTTGCAGAATTGTCAACATGGGTTACTGACGGAATGTTTACATCCTTTTTAACTTTGACAACCTGATTCATATATGGAACATCTTCTTCCGATAGAAAATACTTTTGATAATCTTCAATTGTAACCGATGGAGCAAATGGTCTAAACATTTCTCTTTTTTTGACAACCTTATTAATTCTATCTCTAACATCTTTCAAATGCGGATTAGCTAATATAGAACGATTACCTAACGCTCTTGCACCAAATTCAGTTCTACCTTGAAACCAACCTACTATATTACCTTCTTCAATTAGTTTTGCAACCTCTTTACATAATGTCTGATGGGTATCATGCATTACAACTTTACTTCTATTGTTTTGTAATATAATTTTAAGTAATTCAGGACTACTCCACTCCTCACCCAAATACGGAGACTTATTATCACCACCCTTTACTTTAGGATTACCAAATGTTTGATGATAGTGATATAAACATGCACCGATTGCAGAACCTGAATCTGATGGTGCGAATGGAATCCAAACATTTTTAATATTTGTATGTTTTTTAATTTTACCATTAGCAGTTCCGTTATATGCACATCCACCACCCAATACTAAATTTTCACATTCCCAAATATTAGTAATTCTATTGATAATAAAATATAATGCACTTTCATACCACTTTTGTAATGAGGCAGCTAGGTCTTTATGACATTGTTCAATTGGTTCATCTTTAAATCTTGGTGGAAATCCAATTAAATCAATAAGTTTTTCATTAAACATATCATTATCCGATGCATGCCATGTAAAGTAAGACATATCCATCTTTACAATATCGATTTCACCACCAGTAGTAATAACTTTATCAAATATGTTATTATATTTTTCATTATCACCATATGGGGCCAATCCCATCACTTTATACTCACCTTCGTTTGGTTTAAATCCTAAATACGCCGTAAATGCCGAATAAATCAACCCCAAAGAATGTGGAAATTGTAATGTTTGTATTTTATGAAACCCCCTACTATCACACATTGTGGCATATACCGAATGTCTTTCACCAACCCCGTCAATTGACAAACCTATTGTTGTATCAAATGGTGATGTATAATATGAAAGTGCTAAATGTGATAAATGATGTTGTGTATAGGTAATGATTCCTTCATATCCAATGGATTTCAATATTTTTTTTAAATTACCTTCGGTTTCATTCCATCTTTTATTAAACTTTCTCCACTTCATTGGGTATCTTAAACCACCCCACTTTCCTATTGTTTCTCTAACTCTTTCATACTTATCATTTGGGTTTTCATACCAACAAACCATATCAATTTCATCAATTGTTATTTTTGTATATTCTAAACACCATTGAATTGCTTTAAACGGAAAAGAACTATCGTGTTTAATTCCTGATAGTTTCTCCTCTTCAATTGCACATATAACTTTACCATCTACTAATAGTGCTGCGGCCGAATCGTGATAAAATGCAGATAAACCTAATTGTATCATACTTAAATTTTTATATCACCATATTTATCAAATTCATTATATAATTCCATTTGTCTTTCTTTCATTTTGTTGACAACTTTGGTTATATAATGAGTAGGGTGACCTGTCATTTCTCTAATAAGTAAATATAATGATTTTTTATTAAAGTTTTCTATATAATTTGCTCTTCTAAATAATTCTAATACCGAGTCTGCTATTTGCATATCTCTTTTCTTTGGAAAGTAATTTTCTAAATGTTTATCCCAATATTGTAACATTCTAATATTAAATGTTCTATGTTCATCGTTTCTTTCTTCTTCTCTAAAATTATTTTCAGTATCAAATGATTCAGGTAGGCCTGACATTACATCCGTATCTTTATATCGTTTGTAATTGGCATTATTATTTAAAATAAGATAGTTTCTTGCAACAATGGTAAAATATGAAAAGGATTTTCCCTTTCCTGATTTATACATGTGTATTTTTTCAATAATAAATGCAACAACTCCCGACATTACATCTTTTGGGTCATCATCAAAATAAGTAAATTTCCATTTATTATAAACTATCTCTGCAAGTTTGTCAAACGCAGATGCAATTCTTTCTCTATACAATTTATCTTTAATATACTGGTCATCGGTTAGATTATATTCGATTATAGCATCTTCCGTATCTTTTGTAAAGTATTGACGATTGGGGCCTCTTTTTTTTCTAATTGGCATTTTGTTTTGTTTTGAATTTTTCGATAGTTTCTTTTATTTGATAAAATATAGAACCTACTTCATCGTCCTTCTCAAACATTTCACGACTATCTATCAATCGTAATGCCTCCAGTAATGCTTCGTTTCTTTCCAATTCCGTTTGTAAAAAAATATCATTTTCTTCAATGATATCTTCGTATTTTTCTAATTTATTTAAAAGATTATAAATTGCAAATGACAATGCAACTACTAATACTGATAATATTGATATTATTGTGTATAACATAATTAAACGATTTCGTATCCTTGTAAAAAATATTTGTTTGCATTTTTGAATTTAATTTCAACCATTTCACCTTCTTTGGATTTCATTACAATTTTATCGTTTCTACCATATGTTTGTCTTTTAACAACTTGTGTATTATAAACTCTATCTTTAATTGTAAATCCATCTAAATGGTCTATCTCATGCTGAACAATTACGGTCATCATAGTTTCTTTTGAAATTGATTCATTTTGTTTATCTCCATCAGGATTAATTTCAAATGTTAACTCACCTAAGTTATCGGTATCTACAACAATTTTACAAGCTCTAATAGTTCTAACAGGTTTTTCAACAGTTGATGGGATTGATAAACATCCTTCAAAGAATAAAAAACCTTCTTTTGATTTTTCTTTAATTATTGGATTTACTAAAAATAATTCTTCGTCACCAAACTGAATTAAACAAACTCTTTTCTTAATTCCAATTTGTGTTGCAGAAATTCCTAGTCCTGGATGTTTTACCAAAGCTTCACTTAATTGTAATCGTAATCCATCAGATTCTTGTTGTGTTATTTCTGATTTTAATACAGGAGTTTTAAGATACTCCGTAAACTCTTTTGTTATTAGTCCGTTAGAACCTTTGTCAATTATTAATTTCATATTTTTATATTAATGTTTTACTTTGTTTTTTAGAATAATCAATCTTTTTCCAATGTAGAAAAAATTGTAACACTCTTTCATTTTCATTACAAATAAGTTTATTTATCCAATGTATTATTTTATCAGAATCCGTTAATATGATACAATCACCAACATTTGTATTAAAATTTACATTTTTATTATCAATTTCAGCCCATAATGGCCATTGCTTATTTATTGTAGATTCTAAACATATAGACATGGTTATGTTGATATCGGTTCTATCCAAATGTTTTACTAAAAATGAATCATTTTTGTATTCTCTCACATATACATTTGTATTTGTTAGGTCAGTAATATTTAATGTTTCTAAAACTTTTGGTTTTAATTTATCCAAATAAACATTAAATTTATTTGATGGTCTGAATCCAAATGTGTTCGGTGTAGCTCTAATATCATCAACATTTTTTGTATTAGATTTTTCTAAATCAAATTGGGTTGCTAAAAATTTACATTCTTCTTCTGAAAGAATATTAGGTATCAAATATATCATTATTTATTTTTTAATCCGTATTTAATCCACTTATACCAAATTCTTTCGTGAATATAGTATTGAATGGGTTTATAAATCAATTCTGCTACTCCAAATGCTGCTCCAACTTTAATTGAACCACTTATCAACCACATTAATAAGAAACCAATTAAGGTGCTTAAAATACGATATGATATAGTTTTAGCAATGTGTCTTTTACGCTCTACTATCATCTTCGGTATCTATATTATAAACAATTACATCACCATTTGAATCGATGTATTTTTTTCTAATGGCGGTTCCACTAATTTGTTCAATTTCTTTTGGTGGTTCGTGATATATTACATCATAACCCACACCTCTACCATAGTTTACACTTTCAACGTCTGGAATAATTGATAACAATATTTTATCCCAATTGTTTGTAAAAAAGGGTTCTTTTTGTAATTCTTGTAATACTTCTTGTGCAGATTTTGGATTATTTTCATCCTTTTGTACATCTCTAATTGCAACCCAACAATTCTTTCCGTTTTTTAATTGTTGATTGATTAGCCATTCATGTCCTTTATGCCAAGTTTGCCATCTTCCGATGAATAATGCGTATTTTTTCATAAATTATTAATTTTGATATTTCTAATATACAAAAATAATTTATAATTACCAAATATTTAATTTAATTTTTAATTTTGGTATGAACTTTTCAGCAAAAATAGCGTGGCCTTTTAATGAATAGTGTGAATCGTTACAAATTCCTTCTGATTTAAATGTTGATATTTCTTTCGAAAATTCTGGTTCTCTCCACGCCCATATTCCTATTTTTTTGGCCAATTCACTTCTTTTTGGAAATTTTACAAATTCAGTTGTCCAATTACTTCTATTATTTAATGTATTTATAATAATAGATTCATCTTTTTCATATGGATATATATTTGATATCTTTGACTCAAATTCTTGCTCTTCTATATTTTCAAATGGTAAAAAAGTTATACCTTTTGATTCTAAAAATCCCTTATATTCGTATAAATACATTAAATATTTTGCAACATAATAATCAAAATCATAATGATTTATTATAAACTCATGTCCTAATTTTTCCTCTCTCATTGAAGAATTGTAAAAATTAAATCCATTATTAGTTTGTGGATTTTTTAATAAATCAATTCTACTAAGTGCGGGTATTTGGTAAATAAATAAACATTTTGCAAAATCAATTTTATCTTCGTTTTCTATGATAAAAGATGATACTTTTCTTAGTTGTGCCTCTATTCCTGTTCCCGGTAAGGATAAATTGTGAATATTTTTAAATCCCAAAGTTTTACCTATCAAATGTGGGTGTGCTTTTTGAATTGTAGCTTCTTGTGCATCTTTAACCGTATGTATGTTTGGAAATTCATCCGCATATGATGGAGTTATCCACTTTACTGGTTCAGTATTTAAATCTATATCTTTAGAATATTGTTCGTGATAAAATCCTGTTGGGTATGAGTGTGAACATCCTGACCATATTAATGTTTCATATTTCATTTAACAAATATTAATAAGTTTTAATATTTTCATTTTCACTTCTTAGTCTAGATAACTCTCTAACATTACCACCCTTAGTTGATAACCAATAATTAACTGCCTTTGGGTTATTTATCCATAAATTTCTTTTATTCCAAGGAAATTCTGGATGCATATACTCTTCCCATTTTAAATCTGGAAGTGTTTCTTCTACATTTTCAGAAATAGGTGGAACATCAACCACAACATCAATAGATTCAACATTTGTTTCTTCATTTTTTGTGTTAGTCTCATTTTCTTTGTTTTCGTTAATAATATCATCTCCGTAAACCTTATAATCTTTGTAATTTTCTTGCATCAAATCATCTAAATCATATAATCCTAATTTTTGGTTATTTTCTACCATTTCACCTAAAAGTCTTTCTTGTTTTTTGTTTTTATTTTCAATTAAA
>Ga0114976_10003122_pt1 | contig 10386 bp, 6 predicted proteins | sample S_130805_EF_Meta_FD_87319 | JGI IMG/M metagenome (GOLD analysis project Ga0114976, IMG submission 87319) | Freshwater microbial communities from Lake Simoncouche, Canada to study carbon cycling - S_130805_EF_MetaG | ecosystem: Environmental > Aquatic > Freshwater > Lake | place: Lake...
AAGATATCTATGTCGTTTTGGGCGCAAGGCTTCTGCCTTTAATTTGTTGCATCAGGCAACGGGAGCATTTAATCAGGATATGGGAATTACCACAACTTTAATGCCCAAAAACCCAATAAATTACCTTCAGGTACCTCAGGATTATATGGATTCGGATCCGGAAGTTACGGATGCTTCTTTAGGCGCATTAGTTTTTTATCTTCAGGTATTACAGGCACCATTAAGAAGGAATTCAGGAAATGCAGAGGTACTTAAGGGAGAAGCCTTATTTAAAACGATTGGGTGTGAAAAATGCCATCGAGAAACCCTAAAAACCGGATATTCCAATATAAGCGTACTATCTGAGAAAACTTTTCATCCCTATACTGACCTGCTTTTGCATGATATGGGTCAAGGACTTAATGATGGCTATACAGAAGGGACTGCTTTACCATCTGAATGGAAAACACAACCCTTATGGGGCCTGGGTTTAGCTGTTAACGCACAGGGGGGACAAGTGTTTTTATTGCATGATGGAAGAGCACATTCTATTAATGAAGCAATTTTGTTTCACGGAGGGGAGTCCCAAACATCAAGAGACAACTACAATAAACTCTCCGAATCAGATAAATCTGCGATCATAGCATTTTTAGAATCTCTTTAAAATGAACAGAAAAGATTTTATTAAAACCTGTTGTCTGGCAGGTATGGGCGGACTTGGAATTGAAATGCTCGAAGGTTGCGCATCTTCAGGATACTATGCAGTTCATTCCGTTAATGGAGAGCAGCTGTCTCTAAATAAATCTGAATTTACAAAAGTTGTAAAGGATAAAACTGTTCAAAGAAAATTTGTTCTTGTAAAATCTGAAAAGTACAATTTTCCGATTTGTGTATATAAGCAGTCTGAACAAAAATACACAGCATTGCTTATGGAGTGCACGCATAAAAGTTGTGAGCTACAGCCACACGGTGAGTATTTAATTTGTCCCTGCCACGGAAGCGAATTCAGTAATACAGGTGAAGTACAGAACCCGCCTGCAGAAATAAATCTAAAAACCTTTAAGGTCACCAATGATAATGAAAAAATTTACATTGCACTGTAAATTCTGCCTGGCATTAACTGGCTATTTATTAATGACAGGTTTGGGTTTTGCGCAAAGTGATTCCTCATTAATCAAAAGGGTCCCTATTGATTCTACCCGTCAAAACATGAATATGGATGCGGTTTATAATCGTCCTTTCCTACTTATGAATAAGCTACCGGTTGCAATAGGAGGCTATGCAGAAGCAAATACTATGTACTCTGTAACCGATGGTGTCTCAGAAGGATTTTCTTTTAGAATGCAAAGAATGACCCTGTTTGTTTCTTCAACTGTGGCCAAAAAGATAAAATTTTTATCTGAACTTGAATTTGAGGATGGAACAAAAGAAATTAGTCTGGAATATGCCGCACTTGATTTGGAATTTCATCCTTCCTTTAACTTTCGGGGAGGCATACTCTTGAATCCCATTGGTTCTTTTAACCAAAATCATGATGGACCAAGATGGGATTTTATTGATCGCCCGCTGTCTTCAACCACCTTGTTGCCTGCAACATTAAGCAGTGTAGGGATGGGATTCAACGGAAAATATTTTACACACGGATGGATTTTTGGATATGAAGCCTATTTAACAAATGGCTTTGATAATTCTATTATTGATAATGAACAAAACAGAACTTCATTGCCAGAAGCCAAAGAAAATCCAAACAGATTCGAAGAAAGTAGCAATGGCATGCCAATGTTTACAGGAAAGATTGCCATCAGAAGTCGGAAATTAGGAGAGCTGGGAATATCATTCATGAACAACGTTTATAACAAATTTCAGTCAGATGGTTTAACAATAGATTCAAAGCGAAACCTAAGTGTTTTTGTTTTGGATTTTAATACTTCATTTTTAAAAAACCGATTAACACTCAATACTGAAGTTGCAAATATTTGGATACAAATACCTCAGAACTACAGCCCGGCTTTTGGAAACAGGCAAGCAGGTTTTTATGCTGATGTAGTTTATACTTTTTATCAGAAACCTATCTTAGGATGGGAAAAAGCGAAGCTGAATTTTGGAATAAGGACTGAGTATGTAGATTACAATATTGGAGCGTTTACTGAAACGAATCAGGAAAAAGGGGATGACGTTTGGGCTTTGGTACCAGCTCTTGCTTTCCGTCCTGTTGGGACAACTGTTTTAAGGTTAAATTACCGTTATGAATGGCATAAGGATTTATTTGGAAATCCGCCTTCTAGAACTGGTGCAATTGAATTTGGGTTTTCTGCTTATTTTTAATACCAGAACATCCAAAACTTATTAATTGTATTAAATTAAATTTTTTAAATTTATTTAATTTTTATGTCTAAAAGGTTTCTTCTTTTATTATTGCAAAACATATTGATTTTTAGCTTAGTTTGTTCCCAAACCAAGCCCATCAGAAGTGAGTTGTCTCTTTTGACGGATAATGATGTGTTTTTCTCAACTGATTATTATTATTCAGCTGGACAGGAAATAGCATATAAAAATTATATTAATCCTAATTCCGGTTTTCAAGATTTGTTATGCAAATCGGATACCACCAAACTGGTTTTAATTCTCAGAGGCGGAATTAAAATGTTTACTCCCCGGAAAACTGGTCAAACAGATATTAAAAAGAAAGACAGACCTTATGCAGGTTATGATTACTTAAATGTAGGTGTTGTAAAATTTACCAAACAAAATCAGGGAAGTGCTTTCAACATCGAAATAGGGTTGGTAGGAACGGCCTCAGGAGTAGATCGGATTCAAAGTAATTGGCATGAATTTTGGCATTTGAGGCCGTTTTATGGCTGGGAAGGACAAATTTCAAATGAGGTGGTGCTCAATTTGAATTATTCATTTCTTAAAGCCTGGCAAATTTCCAAAGGATTTGATATTGTAAATAACTCTTCAATAACGGGAGGAACTGGAAGTAATAAGTTATCCCAAGATTTTTCTTTCAGATTATTGCGTTTTAATCCTTTAAAAGAATCGAACTTTTGTGGCACTGTCCTTGGTCCCAGTTCAAATAGAAAAGAATTTTATTTGTTTGGTGGTATAGGGCTGGATTATGTGATTTCAAATATTTTTTTAGAGGGTAGTTTATTTGAAAATAGAATTAGTCCATTAACCTACCCAGCTGAGCCATTTGTTTTCCGACAAAATATCGGCTTAATGTTTTCGGCTCCAAATTGGTTTTGCTCTGCGAAAATCAACCATCTGAGCAAGGAAGTGTCAGAAGGCCTTGATCATACCTATGGAAGTATAAATCTGGGATTTCGATTTTGATTTTTTGGAACAATAACTGTTTTTGGCAAACAAAACGCTTGAAAATTGTTTAAAACAACTTTATACTTTGTCAAAACATTCTATAATTTTGCATTAAATTCCAATTATGAATTCATCTGAAGCAATTAAAGAACTTGAAAAATTATCAATCGAGATAAAGGATAATTTTGGTTCGCTCAACCCTGATAAGCTGAACTATAAGCCTGCTCAAAATGTATGGAGTATATCAGAAAATCTATTGCACCTTGCTGAGGTAAATCTTTCCTATTTTCCGGTATTTAAGGAATTGGAAAAGGGCAATATCAAGCTGTCTTTTTTAGCAAAAATCCCGTTTGTTGTTGGTTTATTTGGAAAAATGATTTTAGGTTCGGTTAATCCTGACAGATCCCGAAAAATGAAAACCTTCGCAATCTGGGAACCTGGAAATTCAGATTCAGCAAGGCCTGCTCTTGACTTTTTTTTGGATAGTCAGGATAAGTTAATTGCTAACATAAAAGCCAATGCAAAGGCAGTAGATTCTGAACAGATTATATCTTCGCCTGCCAACAAAAATATCGTTTATAAACTTTCTGTGGCTTTAGAGATAATTATAAATCATGAGAAAAGGCATTTAAATCAAGCAAAAGAAGTGCTTTTGTTGGTAAAGTAAATGGTTGCCTGTAATTGAAAATATTAATATCCTCTTAACCAGAAAGGCAATTTCTTCCGCTACCTTTAAGGGCAGAATACCATGGAAAATAAAATCGCACTAGTAACCGGAGCAAGCAGAGGCTTAGGCAAGGACATGGCTTTAAAACTTGCTCAATCTGGGCATGACATTATTCTAACCTATAATGAACAAAAGGAAGCCGCGAATGAAGTTGCTGGTCTGATAGTCTCGATGGGTCAAAAAGCGATGGTATTACAATTGGATATGTCTGATTTTTCAGGATTGGATGCTTTTGTTGAACAAGTAAAAACTGTCCTGAGTGAAACCTGGAGTACAACAACTTTTGATTTTCTAATTAACAATGCCGGGATTGGTGCAACAATTCCAATTCCACAGGTAACAGAAGAGGCATTTGATAAATTAATGAATATTCATTTTAAAAATGTCTTTTTCCTTACTCAGAAATGTCTTCCACTTATAAGTGATGGAGGAAGAATTGTGAACGTTTCTTCCGGAACTACACGTTTTTGTATTTTTGGGTATTCGGTTTATTCCTCCCTTAAATCTGCAATTGAGACTTTTACAAAATATCTTGCAAAAGAATTAGGGTCTAGAGGTATAACGGCCAATGTTGTTGCGCCTGGTCCAATTGAAACGGATTTCAATAATGCAACTATTCGAAATAATCCTAACGTAAAGGCATATTTAACAGGTCAAACGGCTTTGGGTCGGGTGGGAGAAGCCACAGATATTGGTGGCGTTGTTGCCTTTTTATGTTCCAAAGAGGCATACTGGATTAATGGACAAAGAATTGAAGTATCAGGTGGCGTTAACCTTTAATTGGTTAATGTATGATGGTTACGGTACCTGATTTTTCGAGCGGAGTACCTTCAACAGCAGTAGCTTTAATTAAATAAGTATAAACCCCTTCAGGCAAAGGACTGCCCAAATGGTAGCCATTCCAGCGGAAGTTTAAATCGCGGTTTTCGTAAAGTAAATTTCCCCAACGGTCGAAAATATAAATATGAAAATCTTTTACCAACCTGTGAGATAGCCAGAAAGCGTCATTTACCCCATCTCCATTGGGTGAAAATACATTTGGAACAACCATTCGGATATCCTTTCCAACTGCGATATAATCTGGTTTATATTTTTCGCCTATACACCCATGCTCATCCACAACTCTGAAAAGAACGGAATAAAGTCCTTCATTACTGTATTGATGTACCGGGTCTTCATAATCATCTGTAAATCCATCTCCAAATTCCCAATAATAAGAGGCAATTAAAGCCTGAGTCTGCACCTGTCCATCAAAGGTTACAATGGCGTACGGAATTTCGGTAGAAGTTGTAGAGGCAAGAAAATCAACTTCAGGCAAAGGAAAAATCGAAGCGTTTGCAACAACAGGGTAGCTTTTGCATCCGTAATAATCTACAGCAATAGCAAAATAGATGGTTGCATTGGTAAGATTTGGAATTGTATAACTATTTCCCTGATATACGGTTGTGCCGTTTGAATCTAGCCAATGAATTTGAAGTCCAAATCCTGCAGTAGCTGTCAAAATTGCTTGTGAACCATCACAAACCGTATCCCCCTGAGCTAAAGGGGCTTCTGGTCTGGGATGAACTGTTACGAATACAGAATCAGAAGCAGAAAAACCACAACCATCAGTTACTGTAACTTCAAAACCTGAACTTAAGGTATCTGTAAACTGAGGGTTTTGTAAAAATGGATCTGATACACCAGATGCAGGACTCCATAAAAAGAAATAAGGACCACCATTTCCTCCGGAAACTGTTGCGCCCAAAATTAGGGTATCGCCTTCGCAAATTGTAAATGGTCCGTTGCCTGTAACGGTGATTCCACTGAATAACGTAACTAATAATGAATCTGAATCCGGTTGATTGCAACCATCAGTGGCAGTAACTATATACTCTGTATTTCCTGGAGGATTTCCGATGGTATTTTGGTTTCCCGGATTTTGTACAAAACCAGAAGGAGCCCATGAATACTGTACCGGGGAGCCGTTACCTCCTGTTACTGAAGCATTTAATTGAACTGTTCCTCCCGGGCAGATGGTTGTATCATTACCTATAAAAACTTCCAGAGGTGGAAAAACAAACACCTCAACTGAATCCAGAGGGCCGGCACAGCCATTATTGCTTCCAGAAACTCCTACAAAGTATGTTCCGCCGGATAAAAAGGAAACAAGGTAAGGTCCGGGTCCTGAACCAGAAATAACCTGAGCAGACCCAAAATTCCAAGCAGTTAATACACCGGGTGAAGGAGGAGTTGCCAGAGATATTGTTACTGAATTGCCCGGACATACTGAATCGGGATTTACAGTTAGATTCAGAACGGGACTTATAAAAACTTCTATAAATACACTATCATTTAATACCGTTCCGCAGGCATCAGTAGTTGTAAGATAAAAAGTCGTGGAAGTTGCTGGAAAAGCTAAAGGATTGGAAACTAAGGAATTGCTGAGAAATTGTGAGGGAGTCCAGGAATACTGGTATAATGGACTTCCATTTTGTAAAATGGCATTTAGTGATACAGTGTCTCCCTCACAAATAGGTCCTGCACCTGGAACAGAAAGAGTTAATGGAGCATTTACATCAATTTGTACGGTAACGGAATCAACACATCCGGCAGAATTGCTTACAATTACCGTATAAAAACTCGTACCAAAATTTGGAAGTACCTGAGTTTGAGATTGATTGGGTGTAAATACAGTCCCATTACTTCCATTCCATGAATAGGAATTTCCTCCTGCAGCCCAAAGTGTAACAGTATCCCCAGGACAAACAATAGTGTCCGGTGAGGCTGATGCAATTGCATTATTAATAAATACAGAAACTGTATCTGTAGCAGTACAACCAAATGAATCTGTAACTGTTAAGGTATACAAGGTATTCACAGCTGGCGAAGCAAAGGGATTCAGAATATTGCCATTGGTAAGGCTTCCTGCGGGCGACCAGCTAAAAGCAACACTTCCTGGACTGCTTGCATTTAACTGAACCGGAGAACCTGTGCAAGTGGTTAGCGGTAATCCAGCATCAACCGCAGGTGGAGTTCTTACATAAACAGTCTGATAGGTTGTATCATATAAGTTACAGGAAGAAAGGTTCTCCGTAATTAAAGTAATGGTATATGTCCCTGGATTAACATAGGTATGTGTTGGATTGGCCTGAGTGGAAGTGTTAAGATCACCAAAGTCCCAGGAATATCCTGTTCCATTGGTACTGAGATTGGTAAAAGTAAAAGTGTAGGGTGTTGTGCAAATTATTGCAGATGGTTGAACCTGAAAATCAGCGATAACGAGATTCGGTTCAAAATCAAATCGAAAAGCAGCCAAATTGCAATTAGAGGCATTGTTTGTTGTTGACCATACGCCGGTCGTTGTTGGAAAGTCTGAGTTTCCGCCACATCCAGCACAAACTGCATGATAAATAACTCCTTTTTTATCAAATCTGCAGGTGCCTCCATCAACATGTTCCAGACTGGTACTGCCTCCCAAAAATGTTGCATACACCAAGGCGGTTGCATCCACATCCAAAACCATAAGGTAAAGGTCACTACCATTTGTGGTGCTTTGGTAAGCATTTGAAGTTAAGGGCAAACCCGTTGTACCACCACCAAAGGAGTTGGTTAACCCACCCCATCCAGCGATATAAATATGCTTGCAATTGTCAACCAAAAAGGCTGTTGGAGATATGTCTATACTTCCAGAACCCGTTCCAAAAACAGTTGAAAATTGAATTGCAGAAAGATTTGCATCAAAGCAGGTTATGAATTGTCCTGAATTGGGATTAGTATAAACTCCTGAAGAGACCGGAAAGTTAGTTGGGTCCTGTGTTTGCCCATATACATATACTCTACCATCATAGTCCACATCAGTGAAATAAGATTGATCATAATCACCTGTACCTAAAAAGGTAGCATCTAATAATGTAGTTCCATTTGCATCAAGACGTGCAACAAAAGCATCCGGGGAATTTCCTGTACTATTAAAAGAAGCATCGTAACCACCTACTGGCATCGGAAAATCAGAACTTAAAGTTCCTCCTGTTACCAACACATTAAATTGAGGATCAACAGCAATTCCATATGCGGCATCTGCCTGTGAGCCACCTAAAAAGGTTCCCCAAAGCATGACACTCAAATTACTGTTCATTTTGTAAATACAACCTTCCTGACTTCCTGCCAGAACAGGCTGAGCGCATCCCGATGAAACAGGAAAATCTGAGGATTCTGTTGAGGATGCTACGTAAATATTTCCCTGATAATCTGTTATAACTTCCCCTCTTGCATGATCGCCATAATTGGCAGATAAGGATGATCCAACATTTAATCCGTCAGAACCAATTCCACCAACATAGGTGCATCCATTTAAGGCTGTACCGGCACTATTGAACTTCGCAAGAAATTGGTCTGCCCCGCTTGAAAAATCAACTACAAAAGTGACAGTTAATGCGGGTCCTCCATTAAAAGAGTTGTCAAAGCAACCATTGGTTACAGGAAAATCAGAAGAACCTGTGGTACCAAATACAACCAGTTCATCCTGGTTATTTACGACCAGACTATGAGGTAATTCATTTCCAGAACCACCCAAATAGGTAGAATAAATTAGGGTCGTGCCATCAGGGCTGAATTTAGAAATTGCAACATCTGTTGGAAAAAAGCCTGATCCGCCAGCAAAATTTATCTGATAAGCACCCGTTGTTACCGGATAGCCAAAATTGAAAATGATACCTCCGGCGTATAAATTACCTGTTTGATCATAGGTGGCAGTATATCCCCAGTTGTCGGAGGTTGAACCTGTATAGGTGGCAAAAACAAGTACCGGGTCGATTACCAATGGAATAGAAACATCATATCCCTCCGGAAAATCAAAACCAACAATTCCATTGTCTAAAGTGAATGTACAGGGTACTGGAAATTTAATGCCATCCTTTATCTGCCAGGCTACAGGTGCAGCTTCTTTGGTTGTTTGAATCGAATTTCTGACAATCAATGCTCCTTCATCCAGAAAAATTTCCTGAGCACCTTCATAAGCTAATTTTATTTCTTTTGGGTCACCACCCGGTTCAACCAGGTAGTCATATTTCATGCCTTCAGATGTGCTGTATAATTTGAGGTCAATGTTTGAGTAAAGCTGGGAATAGGTTAATTCCCTGTAATGTTTCACTCCAGTTTTCCAGCCTGAAGGATCTTTCCCTAAATAATAATTCGAGAAATCAGGTCTCTCGTTATTTCCCGAAACCAGAGTTTGATTATTTGCTCCAAGAAATTTTTGCCGGATAACATGAGCGGGTATATTTTCTACCCTAACATTGGATTTACCATTGTGCAGGTCATGTACTGCAGACAAATCATAGAAATGCCAGGTAAATCCAGCATTTTCAAAGTACAACCGACCACCCGGGATTTCGGTCCGGAATTTCACATTTTCAGGAAACTGTCCTTCGTTGCGAACCAGACACAATCCTCCACCCTGATGTGCCAAAAGCAAACCGGGTAAACTGGTCAGTAAAAAGAACACCCAAAACTTCCGCATGCGCGTAGAGGTTAAAATTAATCATTTCATGGCCATAGTGTTCAAACAAACAGGGTTGAACTGCTTAAAACGGGGTTGAATGGTAATTCTGAAAGGGAAAAGAAAACATTTTTTTAGGATGGCTATTCTGTAAACAAAACAGAAGGATTAGTTTTAACAACAATAAGAAGAGGCTGCCCTTTTGAGACAGCCTCTTCTTTTAGAAATAAATATTAGTTTAATTTTTTACGGGTAAGAAAGCATATTCTTTTCCGTAAAACATCATTTGTTCTGTAAAGTCCGCAGGATATTCAATTTTCACATCCGTGATTTTACCGTCTTTTTCAACTGCAACCAATTTAGGGTTGAGGAAACCGCCATACGGTGCGATTTTGAGTTTTTCATAGCGTGCCAATACTTCTTTATGCAGAATAGGATCAACTTTTACACCATAAGTTTCTACCAGACTTTGACCAGCTTTGAAATCACCTTCTGATTTAATGCGTTGCACTTCTCTCAGTAGTTCTCCAAATAGGGTACGTAATTTTTCATAGTTACGGATAACAAAATAAGTTTTATTTTCTTTTGTAACTTTTTCAATTACATTTTCCGCTTTGCCTTTTTCAAATACCCACTGTGCAATGAGCTGACGGTTACGCATGTGAGATTCTTCAATATTGTCTCCAGGCTTAAGACGAACCAATTGAGTCATCATGCCATTTCTCATATAATCGTTGTATTGTGCTTTTCCAACTTCTAGGGAAGGCATAACACCAATTTCAACGAGCTTATTATCGAGCATATAGTATAAAGCTACCAAGTCAGCACGAGCTTCTTCCAGAGTTGAAGCATAGTTTTTCAGTGTTTCAGCTGGCTGACCTAC
>Ga0114976_10003123_pt1 | contig 10385 bp, 10 predicted proteins | sample S_130805_EF_Meta_FD_87319 | JGI IMG/M metagenome (GOLD analysis project Ga0114976, IMG submission 87319) | Freshwater microbial communities from Lake Simoncouche, Canada to study carbon cycling - S_130805_EF_MetaG | ecosystem: Environmental > Aquatic > Freshwater > Lake | place: Lake...
CAGGTCAGTTTTTATCAGGGATTACCGGCAGCAACAGCTAGGATGCCATGTGTCCGCCGGTGTGCACGGTATTCTCGCCATTGGTGTTGTAGGCGGCGGGATAGTGGTTATAGGGTGTGCTGCCAACACCGTCGCGCGGCTGGATATCGATACGGATGCGATGGCCCTTGCCGAATACCATGCCGATCGGCCAGATTTCGATTTCGCATTCAACAGGCACTCCGGGCTCCAGCCACCAGCGCTCGTCATGCGCGTGGTAAGGGCGGTAGGGCAGCGTCAGTTCGGGGTCCAGTTTGCGGTGCGAGGCGCGCAGCCAGCCCTTGGCCACCGGCACCTGCTGGCCCTGTTGCCCGACTTCCCAGACATCCTTGCCGTCGCGGCCGATGTTGCGGACGGTGACGAACATGTCCATGTCCTTGGTCGTGCTTGAAACCCACAGCACCAGTTTGGCCGGCCCGGTGAGCTCGGTATCCTTATCGAGCGGGGCCGTCTCGAAGGCGATCCCGGTGCGGTGCATGGCACCGGCCTGCAGCATGGTCGAAGAAGCTGAAGCGACACCGGCATGGGAGACGCCGGTGGCGGAATAGGTGATGGCCCCCGCCCTTTTCGGCGGCTTGCGCGCCAGCGTGCCCTCGGTGTCCATCGCCCCGGGGGCGGGGTTTTTGCGCTCCGCCTGCAGGTAGAGTTTGGTCCACTGTGTCCGTTTGAGCGGCCACTCCTTCTCAAAGCGGAACTTGTAGTCCTTCATTGTGCCGCCGCCGGTACGGATCATCAGTTTGACCGGCGGGTCTTTCATGATCCCGGTATCGATGCCCTTCAGCCAGTAGTCGAACCAGCGCAGCTGGTCGAGCCGGCCTTCTTCCGTATAGAACGCGTGGTAATGGGTGCCGGTATGGATGCGCAGCTTCTTGTGTTTGGATTTTGCGCGTACAAAGCCCTCGACATTGCCGCGCAGGTGCAGGTTGTGGCCGCTCCAGTTGCCCGCGGAAAGAAAGGGCACCTTGATTTTGTCCCACTGTGCGCCGCGGTTGTCCCAGTAGCCGGTGTCGAGGCTGTGGCGCATGTAATTGTAGAGGCGCTCGTTGCGGAAAGCGTCAGGGTTGTATTCCTGCGGATCGCCCAGCAGGTGGTGCGCCATCTGCGTGGCGTACCAGGTGGCGAGGTAATAAAGCTGGAAAATGCCGCCGTGGAACACCGAATCACGGTAGGCGTCCCCATAACCTTCCCACGGAATCATGGCTTTCAGCGACGGCGGTTGCAGACCGGCGACGCGCCATTGCGTGACCGCGTGGTAGGAAATACCCGCGGTGCCGATATTGCCGCTGCACCACTTCTGTTTTGCAGTCCATTCGATGGCATCGTAATAGTCCAGCGTTTCCTGCGGACCGCCGGGATCGGACAGGCCCGGCGATTTGCCGGAGCCCCGGGTGTCGACGCGCACGCAGATGTAGCCGCGCGGCACCCACCATGTCGGGTTGACCGTTTCCCAGGTCATGTAGGGATTGGCTTTTTCCTCGAGGTCGTGCGGCGGCACCCAGACCTTGTCCTTCTGGTAGGCGCTGATGTTGACAATGGCCGGGAATTTTCCGGCGGCCTTGGGGCGGAAGATGTCGGCATAGAGGACCGCACCGTCACGCATCGTGATTTTGACGTCTTTCTCGATGACGAGGTCGTATTCGGGTTGTGAGAGTTTTCCGGATTTGCGGCTCATGACGGTCCTAATCAATTTTGACGTTGTTGTCCTGGATGATTTTCAACCAGCGCTTGTTTTCCGACAGCACGTAGGCGTCGAAATCCGCCGGCAATTCACTGACGCTCAGCGGGATCGCGCGTTTGGTCAGCATGCCTTCGGCATCGAGTTCCTTCATCGCGGCGACGATCTCCCGGTGCAGTTTTGCAATCACCGGTTTCGGTGTTCCGGCCCGGGCGAACACGCCGTTCCAGTTCAGGCTGCCGATGCCGGGATAACCGGCTTCGGCCATCGTCGGGACGTTCGGCAGATCGGTCAGGCGCGCTTCGGAAGTGACGGCATACGCCTTGATCTGGCCGGCACGCACGGCACCGATGTTCGAGGCGACATTGGATTCCGTGAAATGAATGTCGCCGCGCAACAGCGCCGGCAGCGTTTCTCCGGCACCTTTGGACGGCAGGTGAACCATCTTTACGCCTGCAGCTGCGGTCAGCGCCAGCATGTCGAGGTGGGAATAGGAGCCCAGCGGCGCCTGGAAGTTAAGTTGTCCCGGGCGCGCTTTGGCGTATTCAAGCGCCTCTTTCAGCGTATTGGCCGGGAGTTTGGGACTGCCGAGGATGAAATTGGGGATCGCAACCAGTTTGGTCACCCCGCTGAGGTCCTTGAGCGCGTTCACCTTCATGGTTTTAGCGAACAGGATGGGGTTGATCGAGTTGGTCGAGATGTTGCCGACCAGCAGGGTGTAGCCGTCGGGCTGCGCCTGCGCGGTCAGTTCGACGGCGATGTTCCCGGCAGCACCTGTACGGTTATCAACGACAATCTGCTGGCCGAGGCGTTTGCTCAGTTTCGGTTCGAGAATGCGGGCAATGATGTCCGTGGCGCCGCCCGGTGCAAACGGTATAACCATGCGGATGGGGCGGGCGGGATAACCCTGTGCATCGGACTGCGCACCCATTGCCGGACCGGTAGCCAGAAGCGTTGCAATAGACAGCAGCAGTACACGAGTCTTGCGAAGCATCGTGCTTCCTCCTATGCGGTGTTGCCTTGCGCCGTTGCGGGCGTGCGGGATCGTGATCGTGAAACCCGGTTCAGGGTCGCATGGGGCGACCTCTTATTGTGGGGGCTAGTGTATGCGGCCCACCCGCATTTCGTCCATACGGCCGGCGGCCGGCACCGCATTGCAACATGTGAACCCCGGGCCGGTTTAACCGCAGGCGTCCGCGATGCATCTGCTAAAATCTGCAACTTTTCCACGGCACATTTTTCACCTGCGAGGACTGCAATGGCAACGAAATCAAAGAAGGCGAACAAGCGCAACTACACCGACATTCTTTACGAAGTGAAGGACCAGGTGGCCTGGATCACCATCAACCGTGAAAAAGTGCTGAATGCATTCCGCGAGCAGACCCTCGATGAAATGATCGACGCGCTGAAATCGACCCGCGAAGACCCGTCCATCGTCTGTGCCGTGATCACCGGCAAGGGCAACAAGTCCTTCTCCGCCGGCGGCGATTTTTATGCGATGAAACGCCTCAACTTCACCAACGCCTATATGTGGAACGATCGCATGCTCGGTCTGGCGATGACCATCCGTGGCCTGCCGATTCCGGTGATCGCCATGGTCAACGGCTGGTGCATGGGCGGGGGACATGAACTGGCACTGTGGTGCGATCTGGTGATTGCCTCTGAAAACGCCGTGCTCGGCCAGACTGGCGCAAAAGTCGGCGCTTGCCCGACCGTCGGTGCGACCCAGTACATCCCGCGAATCATCGGTGAGCGCCTGGCGCGCGAAATGATTTTCTGCGCCCGCCGATTCCCGGCCAAGGAAGCTGTTGAAGTCGGCCTGATCAACAAGTGTGTGCCGCAGAAGGATTTGCTGAAGGAAACCCTGAAATGGTGCGAAACCATGAAGGGCCACAGCGCGCTGACCATCCGCATGACCAAGAAATCGCTTAACTTCGAATCCGACAACCTGTACGCGTCCTGGCAGCAGGGCATGGAACTGCTGGCGCATGTCTGGGGTTCGCCCGAAGCGAATGAAGGCATGGATGCCTTCCTCGCCGGCCGCAAGCCGAACTTCCAGAAATTCCGCATGCAGGCGAAGAAGGAGCTTGAGAGTTACGTCGACGGCTTCGAGCGCGACCTCAACGCGCCGCCGTCGATGCGCCGCAAGAAGCGCTGATCGCAAATCACCGGAAACACAATGGCGGAAAACCCTCAAGGCGCGCTGGCCGGCGTGCGCGTGCTCGATCTGACGCGCATTCTCGCCGGTCCGCTGTGCACGATGATGCTCGGCGACATGGGTGCCGATGTGATCAAGGTCGAACCGCCCGGCACGGGAGACGACACGCGCAGCTGGGGGCCGCCGTTTGCAGCGGGTGAATCGGCGTACTACCTCGGTGTCAACCGCAACAAGCGGTCGATCACGTTGAACATGGCGATGAAGTCCGGTCAGGAAGTACTGGCCGGGCTGATCCGCAAGGCCGATGTGCTGGTCGAGAACTTCAAGGTCGGTACAATGGAGAAGTGGGGCTTCGACAACGAATGGCTCAAGGCGAATGCGCCGCGCGTCGTGCGTTGTTCGATTACCGGTTACGGTTCGGTCGGACCCAAGGCCGGATTGCCCGGTTACGATTTCATCCTGCAGGCCGAGTCGGGACTGATGGGTATCACCGGTGAGCCCGACGGCACGCCGATGAAATACGGTGTGGCCATTGTCGACATCTGCACCGGCATGCTTGCCTGCAATTCGGTGCTGGCGGCGCTGAACGCGCGCTACAGCACAGGTCGCGGCCAGCATGTCGAGGTGTCGCTGTTTGATTCCGGACTGGCGATGCTGGCCAATGTCGCGGCCAATCATCTGGTCTCCGGTAAAAACGCCGGCCGTTTCGGTAACGGCCATCCGAATATCGTGCCCTATACCGCGTATCCGACGTGCGATGACATGATCGCCGTCGCGGTGGGCAATGATGGCCAGTTCGCGAAGTTTTCCGCGGTGCTTGGCCATGCCGAATGGGCTGCCGACCCGCGCTTCATCAAAAATCCGGATCGTATCGGCAACCGTGATGCGCTGGATGCGCTGATCAAAACCGAATTGAAACGCCAGGGCGCTGAAACCTGGATTGAGCAATTGATGGCGGCGGGCATTCCCTGCGGCCGCATCAACAACGTCGCCCAGGCGTTGGCGGCACCGCATGCGATTGCGCGCGACATGGTAACCACGGTGGAGCACCCGACCGCAGGCGCCGTGAAAATGCTCGGCATTCCGTTCCGCTTCAGCGACACGCCGGCGAGCATCCGCCGCGCACCGCCGCTGCTCGGTCAGCACACCGAAGCGGTGCTGCGCGAAGAATTGGGTTTCAGTGATACCCGCATCGCTGAATTGCGGGCAGAAAAAGTCATTTAAAACAAATACTTAAACATGATTACCGGACTCAGTCATGTTTCCATCGTGGTGCCCGACCTGACGGCTGCGCTGGAAAAAATGCGCGCGACCTATGGACTGGCGGCCGGCGAGATCAAGGTCAATGACGAGCAGGGCGTGCGCATGACGTATATCGATCTCGGCAATGCCAAGATCGAACTGATGGAACCGTCGCGCCCGGATTCGCCGATTGCGAAGTTTCTTGAACGCAATCCGAAGGGCGGCATCCACCATTTCTGTCTCGGCGTCGACAGCGTCGAGCAGACGACGAATGCACTGACAGCCGCGGGCGCGCAGGTACTCGGCGCGGGCAAGGTGCAACTCAACGTCCATGGCGAACGCATTGCCTTTGTGCACCCGAAGGATTTTCTCGGGGCGTTGATTGAACTGGAGGAACACGGTGGCTGAGCAGAAACAGAAACAGCGGATTTCCGGCGACAATCTGCGCGCCTTCATCGCAGCTTCTTTCGAAGCGGTGGATGTCCCGCGTGAAGATGCCAAAGCCATTGCGCAGCTGATGGCGCAGGCTGACATCAACGGCTCCGAAGGCCACGGCGTGTTTCGACTGCCCCAGTACATCCGCCGCATCAAGGGCGGTGCGGTCAATGTGAAGCCGAATATCCGCGTCGAGCGCGAAATGGCCGGCATGGCGCTGGTGCATGGCGACAACGGCATGGGCCACCTGGTGATGAAATTCGCCACTGAAAAAGCGATCGAGAAGGCGAAGACTGCGGGCGTGGCCTGGGTCGGCGCGCGCTGGAGCAATCACGCCGGTCCGGCGTCGTTGTATGCAAGCATGCCGCTGGCGCACAACATGATTGGTCTTTATATGGCCGTGGGCAGCGCCAACCATCTGCCGCCATGGGGCGGGCTCGACATGCTGCTGTCGACGAATCCGATTGCAGTCGCGGTGCCGGCCGGTGAAGAGCCCGCGATCATTCTCGACATGGCGACCACCGTGGCGGCTTACGGCAAGGTCAAGACCAAGGCGCAGCGCGGCGAAATGATGCCGGAAGGCTGGATGATGGACCGTCAGGGCAATCCGCTGACCGATCCGAAACGCGCCAACGAAGGATTCCTGCTGCCGATCGGCGGCTACAAGGGTTACGGCCTTGCTCTGGTGATGGGACTGCTCGCCGGCAATCTCAATGGCGCTGCGATGGGCAAGGATGTTGTCGATTTCAATAACGATGACACCACCGAAACCAATACCGGGCACACGATTGTTGCGATCAATGTCGAAGCGTTCCAGGACCTGAAGGAATTCAAGCACGGCATGGATACGCTGATCCGCGATATTCGCAGCTCACAGCGCCTGCCCAATGTCGACCGCATACGCCTTCCGGGTGAGGGCACGCATACTGCGCGTGCCGACCACGAGAAGAATGGCATCCCGATGCCGGATGCACTGCTTGCCGCTCTGGATCAACTGGCCGGTGAACTGAAGGTCGACAGGCTCGCGCGTTAAACGCAGAGTGTTGCCGCACGGCGACACTTCGCAGCGCCCGGCAAGCGATTCGCCGCATATTCCGTGATATTCCGCACGACCCCGTGAAGTCTTTTTCCTGGGTTGTGGAACAATTCATGGATTCCGCCTGCCTAACCCGCGTAACTTTAAACAAAAAAAGCGGGGGGCTGAAAATCATGAAAAAACTGATTGTTGCGCTGGCATTGGCCGCAGTGTCTCTGGTTGTTCCGGCTGCGTACGCACAGACTGCACCGGACGTTTTGGTGCGAACCACGGTCGAGGAAGTGCTTGGCGTGCTCAAGCAGAACAAGGATCGCCGCGCCCTGCAGGATATTGTCGAGAAAAAAGTACTGCCGAATTTCGATTTCCGCTCAATGACCCAGCTGGCAATGGGCAAGGCCTGGCGTGATGCGACTCCGGCGCAGCAGAAGGCGCTGGAAAACTCGTTCCGTACGCTGCTGGTGCGGACCTATACGACAGCACTGGCGGACACCGCTGGCGTAGAGCGCAAGGTCGAAGTCAAACCACTGCAAATGAAGGCTGGCGAGGACTACACGACGGTGCGTACTTTGGTGAAGGAGCCGGGCCGTCCGCCGCTGAGTGTGGATTACCGGATGACGCTGACCGACAAGACGTGGAAGGTGACTGATATCGTGGCCGAAAACGCCAGTCTGGTGATCAATTACCGCGGAACTTTCAACAGTGAGATCACACGTTCCGGTATTGACGGCTTGATCAAGGTTCTCGAAGAAAAGAACAAGCAGGGATCCTGATCCCGTCCGATGCGCTGTTGCAAGTCCGCTGCGGTCATTGTCTCAACGCAGTGTCCGATCTCCTTAATCAAGAACACACCATGCGCCTGCTGCAGCCGGATTCATTCCCCAAGCTGCTCGTCATCGGCTTTTCTATGGTGGCGCTCCCGTTGATCATCGCGCTGGTCAACAACGCGATTTCGATCGATCAGTTTGCCAATCGCAGCCAGCATGCCGTTCACCAGGCCGTGCAGTCGACGCAGTCCAGCCGGCGTGTGGCGGAACTGCTGGCTGCGCTGGAGCGTAATGCCCGCCAGGTGGTCATCATCGGTGACCGTACGCCGCTGTCCGCGTATGGAGCCAATCGCGAACTGTTTCTGCAGGCCGCTGCCGAATTCGGGGCGCTGCCGCTTGATACTGAGCAACGCGCGGCGCTGGTGGCCATCGTCAGCGGTGAAGCTGACAGTTACGCCGTGTTGCGTGACCCACGCTCCGGACCCCGGGATGTGACACGTGCGGCGGGTGCGTATGCGAAGCTCAACACGCAGGCAGCGGAGATCATTGCCCACGGCGATCGCGTAATTGACCGTGAAATCGAGTCAATGGGCAAGATGGCGGCGCGCGCGCAGCGCATCACGTTCTGGCAAATGCTGGCACTGGTGCCGGTCGCCCTGTTGCTGGCCGCGGGATTCACTGTACTGATCGCGCGGCCGATTCGCCAGATCGACGCAGCATTGCGTCGTATGGGGGGCGGCGACTTCTCGGCCCCGGTGGGGGTCAGCGGCCCGCGCGATTTGCAACTGCTGGGGCGGCGCATTGAATGGTTGCGCCATCGCTTGACTGAACTGGAACAGCAGAAGAACAGGTTCCTGCGCCAGGTGTCCCATGAATTGAAGACACCGTTGACTGCTTTGCGCGAGGGTTCCGAACTGCTGTCTGAAGAGGCGCTGGGCAAGCTGACGCCCCAGCAGCAGGAAGTGACGGGCATCCTCCGTGCGAACAGCATCGAGTTGCAGCGGCTGATTGAAGACCTGCTGTCGCACGGCGCCGCGGAATTCAATCGCCGCGAGGTGCGTTACGCCGCAGTCGAAATGCGCCGGGTGGTGGCGCGCGTGCTGGACGACCAGAACCTGGCGCTGCGTGCGCGTGCGCTGCGCATCGCGCCGCAGATCGATGACATCACGCTGGAAGCTGATTTTGAGAAGGTCCGCATCATGCTCGACAACCTGGTGTCCAATGCGGCGAAATTCGCCCCGGAATGCAGTGCCATTCTGATCGAGGCGCAAACGCTGGATGACCGGCTGGTGCTGGAAGTCGCGGACGACGGCCCCGGTATCCCGCCGGCTGATCGTGAACGCGTGTTTGACCCGTTCTACCGTGGCCGAAATACGCCAGGCGGTCGCCTGCCGGGATCGGGGATCGGCCTTTCGATTGTGCGTGATTACGCGCAGGCGCATGGCGGTACGGTGGAAGTTGTGGACGATCCCCACCGCGCTGGCGCCCGGCTGCGAGTCACGTTGCCGCTGCGCCAGGGAGGGCTCGCATGAGGATCTTGTTGGCCGCATTGTTGCCGCTGTTGCTTGCGGGATGCGTCGTGTCGCCGCCCGCGGAAGTGCAGGAGGAGCACGCTGTGGTACCCGATCTGCGCAGTGACGGCAGCAGCGATGTGGGTGCCGTGTTGGCGTTTTATGCGCGCACACGAAAACTGTCCGCGACCGAACTGGTGCGCGAACAGGATTTGGCGAGACGCGCACTGACGCGATCGCGCAGCGACGGCAACCGCATGCGCTACGCGCTTGTGCTGACTGTTCCCGGTGCACCGGCAGCCGATGAAACCCGCGCGCTGGAAACCCTGGAGCCGCTGACGCGCAACACGGCAAGCCCTTTGCATGGACTCGCTGTTTTACTGACGACCTTGCTCCAGGAGCGGCGCCGGCTTGATGTGCAGGGGCAGGGATTGCAACAGAAACTTGACGCGATGCTCGAACTCGAGCGGAGCATGACCGGGCGTGAAGGCAGCGCTCAACGGAAACGGTGAACACCATGATGATGAACATGCAGATAAAACGTAATTCCCGGGTGCTGGTGGTTGACGACGATCCGGGTCTGTTGCGCTTGATGCAGCTGCGACTGGAAGCCGCCGGATACGGCGTCACTGCCGTCGACAGTGGTGAACGTGCGCTGGCGCAACTGGCCGTTTCGCGACCGCAGGCGGTAGTGACCGACCTGCAAATGGGCGGCATGGACGGCATTGCGCTGTTCGAGGCCATTCGCGCCGAGAATCCGGCGTTGCCAGTGATCATCCTGACGGCACACGGGACGATTCCCGACGCTGTTTCCGCAGTAAAAAACGGTGTCTTCGGCTACCTGACCAAGCCGTTCGACGCGAAGGTGTTGCTCGAAGAAATCGAACGGGCGCTGGTCACGTCCGGCGCGCCTGGTGCACCCGGCAATGAAGATGGCTCCTGGCGTTCGGCGATCATCACCCGCAATCCGGCGATGGAGGAAGTGCTGGCGAAAGCGCGCCTTGTTGCGACCGGCGACGCTTCGATCCTGATCCAGGGGGAATCGGGTACCGGCAAGGAGCTGCTGGCGCGCGCGATTCATGCTGCGAGTCCGCGCAGCAACCGTCCGTTTGTGGCGATCAACTGCGGTGCGATTCCCGAGCCGCTGCTTGAGTCCGAGCTATTTGGTCATGTCAAAGGCGCATTTACCGGTGCCATCCGGGAAAACCGCGGCCTGTTCCAGGCGGCAGACGGCGGCACGCTGTTGCTCGACGAGATCGGCGACATGCCCGCAGCGCTGCAGGTCAAGCTGCTGCGCGTATTGCAGGAGCGGCAGGTGCGACCGGTCGGTGGCTTGCAGCACACGCCCGTGGATGTGCGGGTGATTTCGGCAACGCATCGTGACCTCGAGGCGGAACTCGCCGCGGGCAATTTCCGCGAAGATCTGTATTACCGGCTGAATTCAGGGTGTTGGCATTTGTCACATTAATTCAAAATGTTATGCCACTAGGTTCCGCGTTAATGTGACAACAAAGGCAAGATTGAG
>Ga0114976_10003126_pt1 | contig 10381 bp, 9 predicted proteins | sample S_130805_EF_Meta_FD_87319 | JGI IMG/M metagenome (GOLD analysis project Ga0114976, IMG submission 87319) | Freshwater microbial communities from Lake Simoncouche, Canada to study carbon cycling - S_130805_EF_MetaG | ecosystem: Environmental > Aquatic > Freshwater > Lake | place: Lake...
AGCAGGAACAGGCCTTTCGGATGTCCGAGCCAGGTGCCGCCGGGTTGCGAAGTGACGCTGGTATTCATGGTGCTGCGGGTATCCGGTCATGGGGCGCCGGTCTGGCGCGGTGGCGTGCAGTCTCCGCGAATTGGCGGTATGGGCGCAACACAGGCGGCGGGCGATGTCCAAACCGCCCTGCCTGCGGGGTGTCAGCGCTTGTAGACGACGCCCTGTTTCATCACGAAACCGACGTGCTCGAGCGAGCGGATGTCGACGAGCGGATCAGCTGCCACGGCAATGATGTCGGCGGAATACCCAGGCGCGACCTGCCCGACCGTGCGGGCGAGCCCCATCGCATCGGCACCCACCTGCGTGGCGGCCTGAATCGCCTGCATCGGCGTCATCCCGTATTTGACCATCCACGCCAGCTGCTTCGGATTGTCACCGTGGCGATGCACGCCGGAATCAGTGCCCATGGTGAGCTTGATGCCCATCTGCACCGCCTTGCGGAAATTCTCACGCTGCGCCTGCGCGACCTCCCGGTCCTTGCGCAGAAACTCCTCGAGCTCGCCGCGCTTGGGGCCCTCGGTCTGCGTGTATTCGCTGTTGTAGATGTCCATCGACAGCCAGGTGCCGCGCTTTTTGGCCAGCTCCAGTCCTTCCTGATCGATCAGGCTCGCGTGCTCGACCGTATCGACGCCTGCGCGGATCGCCACCTTGATCCCGTCGGCGCCATGCGCGTGCACCGCGACGCGCCGACCGGCCAGATGGGCCTCGTCGATGAGAGCCGTCACTTCCTCCACGGTATATTGCTGTGCACCCGGCGTATCACCCTTGGAGAACACACCGCCCGTGCCGCAGTACTTGATGAGATCCGCGCCATACTTGACGTTGCGCCGCACCATGGCGCGAACTGCGACCGGACCGTCGGCTACGCCCTCGCCGCTGTGGTTGAATTCCGGTGCCAGCATGTTGTCGTCGCAATGCCCGCCGGTGATCCCGATGGCCGGTCCCGACACCAGCATGCGCGGGCCCATGACATCGCCCGCTTCGATGGCATCGCGCAGCGCGACATCCGTGTAACCGCCGGCACCGACGTTGCGTATGGTCGTGACGCCCGCGAGCAGCGTGTCGCGGGCGAACCGGGCACCCAGCAGCGCCTCACGCGGCGCCGAGATGCCATAGCCGTGGTAGGGCGGCGTGGTGGGATCGCCCGTCACATGCGTGTGCGTGTCGATCAATCCGGGCAGGACGGTCTGGCCGGACAGGTCGATGATTTCGGCGCCCGCAGGCACCGGCGTGCTGCCTGCGTTGCCGACCGCAGTGATGTTGCCGCCCTGCACGATGATCAACTGATTGTCGCGGACTTTGCCCGATGCCACGTCGATCAGCCGTCCCGCCTTGATGACGGTCACCGCGGCCGCGGCAGTCGGCGTGCCCTGTGCGTGTACTGCAGATGCCAGTGCCCACACGGTAAGCGTCAATGTGCCGCGGATCGAGCCGCGGGCAAACAGTCGATTTGCCATCCGGTCCCCCTGTTCAGAATCAGCGCTGGAAACTCAATCGCTCCCCGAGTTACCGTCCGCTGTCGCGCCACTCTGCGCGGCGCTGCGGCTTTTGATCATCATCGATGCGAACACGATGCCGAGCTCATACAGCAGGTACATTGGCACGGCCATGAAGCATTGCGACACGGCGTCGGGTGGCGTCAGGAAGGCAGCGACGATGAAGATACCGAGCAGCACATAACCTCGGTTGCGGCGCAGCGTCTCGATCTTCACCAGCCCCGTTGCCGCCAGCAATACCGTGGCTACCGGGACTTCGAACGCCACGCCGAAAGCGAAGAACAGCAGCAGCACGAAGTCGAGGTAACTCGCGATGTCAGTCATCATCTTCACCCCGGTCGGCGTCGCCGAGGTGAGAAACTGGAACATCAGCGGAAACACCACGAAGTACGCGAATGCGGCGCCTGCGTAGAACAACACCACACTCGAGACGAACAGGGGCAAGGCAAAACGCTTCTCGTGCCGATACAGACCTGGAGCGACGAATGCCCATATCTGGTACAGCACATAGGGCATGGCAATGAACACGGCCGCAATCATCGCCAGTTTGAGCGGTGCCATGAACGGCGAGACCACGCTGGTGGCGATCAGCGAGGTGCCCTCCGGTAGCTTGTCGAGCAGCGGCCGGGCAATGAAGGTGAACAGCTCGTTCTGATAGAAGGCCAGCGGGACGAACGCGATGAAGACGGCGATGACCGCTCGCAGCAGCCGGTCGCGCAGCTCGAGCAGGTGGGAAATCAGCGTGCCTTCGGCCAGCGTCTCCGCCTCATGGGGGTTTTGACTCATCGGCTCTGGCTTCCGTCGATTGCTGCGGCTGGGTTGGGCTGGCTGCGGCGGGACTCGTCTCGTCCTGCAGCGGGTCGATGTTCACTTCCTGCTCGAGCTGTGAGCGCAGCTGGCGTGCCATGGAGCGCGCGCGGCCGGCCCAGCGGCCCAAATCGGCTGCCAGCTTGGGCAGGCGCTGTGGGCCGAGTACCAGCAGCGCGATACCGAAGATCAGGACGATCTCCGAGAAGCCGACCTCGAACATGGGCTGCTCAGGCGTCCGTCTTGGAACCCGTCTTGGCGGCACCCTGACGTTCGCTGAAATCGGCGTCCTTGCCGCCGAGATCGCTCAGCTGCCGGCTTTGCTCGTCATCGCCCTCGTTCATCGCCTTTTTGAAGCCCTTGACGGCAGCGCCGAGGTCCGAGCCGACCGACTTCAGCTTCTTGGCGCCGAACAGGACTAGCGCAATCAGCAGGATGATCAGCAACTCGCGAAATCCGATACCCATGGCAGTCTCCCGACCCTTGTTGGCAGTACGTCATCATACGACAATCGCTGCGCCCACCCGTTGCGTTACCGCGCTAGACCTCGAGCCAGAATGTGACCGGACCGTCATTGGTGAGACTGACCTGCATGTCGGCGCCAAAGACACCGCTGGCCACCCGCTGCGGGAGTCGGCTCTGCGCCAGCGACAGGGCGTGTTCGAACAGCCGGCGCCCCAGTTCCGGAGCAGCCGCGCTGGCGAAACTCGGTCGCGTTCCTTTGTTGGTGTCGGCCGCCAAGGTGAATTGGGGCACGAGCAACAATTCACCGCCGATGTCATCGAGGCTGAGATTCATGCGGCCAGACGCGTCCGCAAACACGCGATAGCTCACCAACCGGTCGATCAACCGCGCGGCTCGGGCCTCGTCATCCTGAGGTTGCACGGCCAACAAGACCAGCAGGCCGCGATCGATGGAACCCACGGGCTGTCCGTCGACCGTTACCCCCGCCGAGCTGACCCGCTGCAGTAATCCGATCATCTGATTACCATTTTAAACTGCTTTATGGCTCGAATCAGCGGTTCAGTTCCCACTACGATCCAAGAATCTCCCTGACAGAGCCGCTCGAGCAGCTATGCACCCCGAAATGAATCGAAGTGGAATCGAAACTCTAAAAAAGTGGTTTCAAGAAGATCCGGGTGGGAAATACCCCCCGATTAGCTACTTTTTGGTGCTCGGCTCGACGGGTGGGAGGAGAATTTCCTTGGCCTTGGCATAGGCCTCCTGAGCCTGCGGATTGCGCCCGCGGGCCCGGAACGAATCGCCGACCAGCTGCCAGGCGGTCGACTGGGTCCTGACGTCGCCGGCCGACATGGAGATGGCCTTGCGTCCCAGCGCCTCGGCCTGTGCATAGTTGTGCTGATCCATGCGCAATCGCCCCATTTCGATCCACAGCAGCGGGTTGCGCGGTTCGATCTTCAGCGCCCGCTCCAGCGACACGCTTGCGCCGGGCAGATCGCCTTTTTTGCGCTGGGCCTGTGCTTGTGTCACCAACGACTGGCTGGCCGGGCTCAGTTTGGCCGGCGGCACCTTGGGCCGGGGCCGCGGCGGCGGCGGCGGCCGCGGGACGACCACCTGAGGCTGGCTGACTGGCGGCGGCGGTGGCGGAGTCGGCTCGGGCGGCGGCGCGATAACCGGTCCCTGCCCGGTGTTATCGACCGTGGTGCCGGTCGTCTCGGCGGGGGGCGGCGCGGCGGGCGCTTCCTTGGTGAATGGCTTGACGGCGCAACCGGCGAACGCCAGCAGCGGCAACAGAAGTCCGAGACGAATTAAACGCATGGCGCAATTGTCCGGCCCCGGCCGGTCCAGATCAAGGTTGCGGGGCGGTTTGCGGCTCCGTTTCGGGCTGATCGGTGGCCGGTTCGGGCGGATCCTCGCCCGTGATCGTCTCCGCCGCAGCAGCGGCTGCGGGCGCTGGACGCGTCGCCGCTCCGGAGCCGGAGGACCCGCTGGAGTCCCGGTAGGAGAGATCCGGCGGGCAGCGCGGGCTGGGCTCCAGGATCTGGCTAACCAGGAAGCCCATGCTGACGGCTGACCCATTGCACCGGTTGGACGTCTCACGCCCCGAGTAGTAATCGATCCAGCGGTCCTCGAGTTTGTCCGGTAGCACGGGCTCGAAGGAGGTCGTGCCGATGGTCGACATGAGTTTCGTCCACACCGGCAGTGCACCCGTGCCGCCGGTCAGTCCCGTCTCCGAGTAGTCATCGTGGCCCATCCAGACGACGATCAGGTGCCCGCCTGAGTAGCCGCTGAACCAGCTGTCACGGTAATCGTTCGAGGTTCCGGTCTTGCCGGCTACAACCAGATCCTCTGGCAGTTCCGCCCGGGCAGGTTTTCCCGTACCGCGTTCGAACACCTGGATCATCATCTTCTGCAACACGTAGACCGACTCCGGCGAGACCGCCTCTGACACCTCGAGCTCCGGCGTCTTGAGTGGTTTGCCCTGTTCGTCGATGACCGCACGGACCGTGCGCAGCGGCGAGCGGAAACCGCCATTGGCAATGGTGTTGTAGATCTGGGCGACCTCGATCGGACTCATGTCCACGGCGCCCAGCAGCATCGACGGATAGGCCGGTGGCCGCCGATCCAGACCCAACTGCTCGAAGGTGTGCGATACCCGGGAGAGGCCAACCGATCGACCGAGGTTGATGGTCGCGAGGTTCAACGACTGGGACAGCGCACGCACCATGGTCACCCGTCCGTAAATGCGCTTGTCGAAGTTGGCGGGTTTCCAGAGCGTGCCATCGGCGAGCTTGAGTTGGATTGGGCGGTCGTTGACCAGCGATGCGGGTGTGTATTCACCGCTCTCGAGTGCCGTGAGGTAGACCACGGGTTTGGCCAGTGAGCCGATCGGTCGCTGCATCTTGACCGCACGGTTGAAGCCATCGAATGCCGCCCGCCTGCCGCCGACGACCGCTATCACTTCTGCGGTCTGCGGCGTGGTGATCACCACCGCGCCTTCGAGCCCGTGCGCCGCCTTGCGCCAGGACGTGTCCTGCCGATGCAGTTCCTCCTCCAGCGTCTGCTCCGCCTTCTGCTGTGCCAGCGGGTCAAGCGTGGTGAAGATGGTCAGGCCCTCAGCCTTCAATGCGTCCTCTTTGTAGTCGCGGCGCAATTGCACGCGCACCAGATCGAGGAAGGCCGGGAAATAATTCGCATCGCGATTGGTGTTGTCGACGATGCCAAGCGGCTTCTTTGCCGCGCGCTCGGCTTCGTCGGGTTTGATGACACCACGGTCGGCCAGCAGCTTGAGTACCAGGTTGCGCCGCTCGAGGACGCGCTCCGGATGCCGGCGCGGATCGTAATAGGAAGGGCCCCGCACGATGGTCACCAACATGGCGATTTCGTGCAGGTTGCATTCGGCCAGCTGTTTGCCGAAATAGAACTGGCTGGCGAGACCGAAGCCGTGGACCGCGCGTTGCCCATCCTGGCCGAGATAAATCTCGTTGATGTAGGCGTTCATGATGTCCGGCTTGTCGAAGTGGAATTCGACCAGCACCGACATGATGGCTTCCTCGACCTTGCGCCCCAGCGTACGCCGGCTGTCGAGGAAGAAACTCTTGACGAGCTGCTGCGTCAATGTACTGCCGCCCTGTTCGACCTGACCAGCCCGCACGTTGGTGACCAGCGCGCGCATGATGGCCATCGGGTCGATGCCATGATGCTTGTCGAACTTCTGGTCTTCGACGGCCTTGAGGGCCTCGGGCAGCAGCGGCGGCACTTCGGCGGGAGAGACGATGATGCGATCCTCGCCATGGATCGGCACGATGCTGCCGATCATCAGCGGATCGAGTCGGAAGACGGCCACATCCGCACCGTTCGTTCCCTTGATCGAACTGATCGCATCCTCGACGAAATCGAGACGCAGCTGCTGCGCAGCCTGCGGACCATCGGGAAAACGGAAATCGCGCGTGTAGACATCCACTCGCTCGCCCTTGCGGCGGAAGCTGCCGGGCCGGGCGGTGCCCGCCTGCGGCAGATAGCCGAGCCGCGTCAGCTCGGCAGTGAACCGATCGGCCGAAAATGCCTGCCCCACATAGAGGTCGATGGGTTGCGCGTAGACTCGGGCCGGCAGGTTCCAGCGACGACCCTCGAACTGCTTGGTGACCCGTCGGTCGAGTGAGACGACGAAGACCAGCGGGATCAGCAGCAGGAGCAAGCCGAGGATGACGAAGCCGCGCTGCAGGGAGCGCTTCTTCGGTGTGTCGTTCGTGTTTTCGCCCATCGCTATTTCCGCCAGAAAGTCGGTGTGAACAACACCAGGAAGCTGAAGATTTCGAGTCGCCCGAGCAGCATGGCCAGACTGCAGGTCCAGGTCTGGAAATCAGTCAGCCCCTGAAAGTTGCTGGCTGGTCCGACCACGCCAAGCCCCGGGCCCGCGTTATTTATGCACGCAATGATCGCAGAAAACGCACTGAGAAAGTCCAGACCGCTCGCCAACAGAACAAAGGTGAGTGTCACCACCACGGCAAAATACAATACGACGAATGCGAGGACGGCAAACACGATCCGGTTCGCCACTACCTGTCCGCCGATGCGCACCGGCGTGACTGCCTGGGGATGCACCAGCAGCAGCATCTCCCGTGATGCCTGCTTGAGCAGCACCATGGTACGAAACATCTTGATGCCGCCGCCCGTCGAGCCGGTATTGGCGCAGTAACAGGACAACATGAGGATCGTGAGCGGCGCGAACATCGGCCAGGCGCCATAGTCCTGACTGACGAACCCGCAGTCGGTCGCCAGCGAGACCAGGTTGAATGCCACGTGGCGCAGAGATGTCCAGTAACTGGGATAAACGTGATGCACCCAGATATAGAGCGCCAGACCCGCGGTGCTCAGGCCGATCACCCACAACATGGCCTTGGCCTCGGCATCAGTGGCGTAGGTGCGCAGGCTCTTCTGCTGCCAGGCGATGAAATGCCGCGAGAAGTTCATCGCCGAGATCAGCATGAAGATGATGAGCACGATCTCGATGGCCGGTGAGTCGAAATGACCAACGCTGGCGTCATAGGTGGAGAATCCACCCAGTCCCATGGTCGCAAATGCATGGCAGACCGCATCGAACCAGTTCATCCCGGCGACCCGCAGCGAGACGATACAGGCGATGGTAAAGATCAGGTACACGACCCACAGTGCACGCGCCGTCTCCGTGATACGCGGTGTCAGCTTTTCATTTTTGACCGGGCCCGGCGTTTCGGCTTTATAGAGCTGCATGCCGCCCACGCCGAGCATGGGCAGGATGGCAACCACGAGCACGATGATGCCCATGCCACCGAACCAGACCAGCGCATGCCGCCAGAGATTGAGGGACGGCGCCATGCTGTCCAGCCCGGTGAGCACCGTTGCGCCCGTCGTGCTCAGTCCGGACATGGTCTCGAAGAAGGCGTCCGTGAAGGTCAGGCCATGCAACGCAAACATCAGGGGGATCGTAGCGATGCTGGACATCAGCACCCACGCCAGCGACACCAGCAGGAAGCCGTCGCGCGAGCGCAGCTCTCGCTTGTGATTGCGCGTCAGCAAATGCAGCAATCCGCCGGCGCCGAACGAGAGCAGCGCTGCGTAGCAGAAATCGATCAGCAATCCGTCACGATAGAGGATCGACGTGACGACCGGCAGCAGATAGGTGACGCTGAACAGCATCAGCATCGACCCCAGCACGTTGATTACGGCCAACATCTGCGGATGGGGTCGTCAGGCCTGAAACAGGCGCTCGACCTGCTCGACGTTGCGCTTGTCAGCCAGGAACAGGATGACGTGATCGTCGTTCTCCACCACCGTGTCGTGATGCGCCATGATCACTTCGTCGCCCCGCACCAGCGTAACGATCTGCGCTCCTTCCGGCAGGCGGATGTCCTCGACCTTGCGGCCGACCACCTTGCCGCCCCGCGAACCGTGAGCAATCGTTTCCATGGCCTCGGCAGAGCCCGCGCGCAATGAGTGCACCTGCTGCACGTCGCCCTGCCGAACGTAGGCCAGCAGCGAGCCGATGGTGACGGTCTGCGGTGAAATGGCCACATCGATCGGGCCGGTCTGCATCAGTTCGGCGTAAGCCGGCCTGCCGATGATCGCCATCACGCGATGCGCGCCGAGACGTTTGGCGAGCATCGCCGACAGGATGTTGGCCTCATCCGAGTTGGTGAGTGCACAGAACACGTCTGCGCTGTCGATGTTCTCCTCGACCAGCAGCTCCTCGTCTGCCGCATCGCCGTTGAGGACGATGGCGTTACGGAGCTGCTCTGAGATACGCCGCGCCCGCTTCGGATCGCGCTCGATGATTTTGACCTGATTGTGTTCCTCGAGCGTCTGCGCGAGACGCAAGCCGATGTTGCCGCCGCCCGCGATGACCACGCGTTTGACCGGGTCCTCCAGCTTGCGCATCTCGTTCATCACTGCACGGATATCGCCCGTGGCCGCGACGAAGAACACCTCGTCACCCTCTTGTATGACCGTATCGCCTTCCGGGTCGATGCTCTCGCCACGACGGTAGATGGCGGCCACCCGCGCATCGGTCTTCGGCATGTGCTGACGCAGGTCGCGCAGCGGATGACCGACCAGCAGTCCTCCTTTGACGGCCCGCAGGCCGACCAGTCGTACCCGCCCGTTGGCGAAGTCGACGACCTGCAGCGCACCGGGGTAGCGGATCAGACGCTCGATGTAGTCGGTGACGATGTCCTCCGGGCTGAGATACATGTCGATGGCGAAGCCGGCAAACGTGCTCGGTGCAGCCTGTTCGGTGGAGACGAACAGTTCAGGCTTGGCCGTGTAATCGCGTGAACGGATGCGGGCGATCTTGGTGCGCGTCTTGAACAGTGCCCACGCCACCTCGCAGGCGACGATATTGACTTCGTCGCTGTTGGTGAGTGCGACCAGCATGTCGGCGTCGCGGGCGCCCGCCAGCTCCAGCACCTGCGGGTTGGCCGCATTGCCCTGCACCGTGCGGATATCGATGCGGTCCTGCAGATCGCGCAGCAACCCTTCGTCAGTGTCGACCACGGTGACGTCGTTGTCTTCTTCACGCGCCAGTTGATGGGCCGCAGTCCGCCCCACCTGACCCGCACCGAGGATGATGATTTTCAAGGCTGCGACCCTGTCGATTGATGCTGCATTGTAGCGTTACACGACCGCCAGATTGGCGTATCCCATCATCAGCCATTTAGTGCCCTGGCGTTCGAAGTTGACCTGGACGCGGGCGTTGTCACCATGGCCTTCGACGTTCAGGACGACGCCGTCGCCGAACTTGGCGTGCCGCACGCGCTGGCCGAGCTTCAGTCCACCCGGGCTTTCGTCCTGATAGCGCTGGCGTCCCGAGCCCATGCCGGTGCCGGCGGTCGGGCGGGCGGCCTGTGGTCCACGCACCTGTGGTTGGTAGGTCGGCCGGCTGACCTGCACCTTGGGCCTGACTTCCTCGATCAGCTGCGCCGGAATCTCGTCGATGAACCGCGATGGTGCGCCGTAGTTGTCGATCCCGTGCATGCGGCGCTGCTCAGCGTACGTGAGGTACAACGAGCGCATGGCGCGCGTCGTGCCGACGTAACACAGCCTGCGCTCTTCCTCGAGTCCCTGAACATCGGTGATGGAGCGCTGGTGAGGGAAGAGTCCATCCTCCAGACCACAGAGGAACACCACGGGGAACTCCAGGCCCTTGGCCGAGTGCAGCGTCATCATCTGGACGCAGTCTTCCCATTCCTCGGCCTGTCCCTCGCCGGATTCGAGTACCGCATGGGCGAGGAACGAGGCGAGCGGTGACATCTCGTCGTCTTCGGCTACATAGCCGCGCGCTGCACTGACCAATTCCTCGAGGTTCTCGAGCCGCGCCTCGCCCTTGTCGGCCTTGTCTTTCTGGTAGTGCCCGGCAAGGCCGCTCGTTTGAATGACGTGATCGACCTGCTCGTGCAGTGGTAAACCGCGCGTGTCCGCATCGAGTCGCTCGATCAGCAGCAGAAACGCCTGTAGAGATGATGAAGCCTTACTGCCGAGTTCATCGGCTACCGAGCCGCAGGCACGCCATAGAGAGGTCGCGTTTGCGC
>Ga0114976_10003128_pt1 | contig 10377 bp, 10 predicted proteins | sample S_130805_EF_Meta_FD_87319 | JGI IMG/M metagenome (GOLD analysis project Ga0114976, IMG submission 87319) | Freshwater microbial communities from Lake Simoncouche, Canada to study carbon cycling - S_130805_EF_MetaG | ecosystem: Environmental > Aquatic > Freshwater > Lake | place: Lake...
CCCACAATGAAGCGCTTAGTTGATGTTATTGCTTCAGAAGGTGGTGAACCTGTTCCTTCGGCGATGTACGGATTGACTAGCGTTCATGACGATGCCTTCTTTGCAAAGCATGTCAAGGAGATGGCAAGCTGGAAAGGTGTTAAATCAGTTTACATAGAGGATGCGCCTGGAATTTTAAAGCCTGAACGTGCAAGAACATTGCTCCCAGCTTTGAAAAAAGCTGCGGGAAAAATGCCTTTGGAATTGCATTGTCATAACAACACAGGCCTGGCACAACATAATTACATGATTGGGGTCGAGGCAGGTTTTGATATTTTGCATACCGCTTCACGTCCGATGGCAAATGGCGCCTCACTTCCCTCAACGGAGAGTATGGTGGACATAATTGAATACATGGGGCACTCTCATTCTTTGGATAGATCTCAATTTGCTGCTGTAGCTGAGAACTTTATTGAAATGGCGCGCAACGGAAATCATTCTTTAGGCGGACCAGTTGAGTTCGATCCACGAATTTATGATCATCAACTCCCAGGTGGCATGACCGGCACACTCATCAATCAATTAGGGCGACACGGTATGGCCCATCGCCTTGATGATGTCTTAAGAAGCATTCCGCAAGTCCGAGTCGATTTAGGCGAACCAATCATGGCTACGCCGTTCTCGCAGTTTGTGGGGATTCAGGCGGTTCTCAATCTTGTCACGGGAGATCCTTACTCACTTGTTCCGGATGAGGTTGTTCACTATCTTTTGGGGCACTACGGGCCAATTTACGGTCCTGTAAATGAAAATGTTCGTGATCGAATTCTCTCCTCTGATCGAGCGAAGGAATTATCGAAATGGGAGCGCCCGACACCTTCAATCGCTGAGATTCGTAAAGGATTCGCCCATGGAATTTCAGATGAAGAGCTTCTACTTCGATATATGAATTCGAAAGAAGAAGTCGATAAGACAATAGCTAATGGGCCAGTGGAAAAAGATCCTCGACGCGGTGTAAATACAATTGTGAGTCAAGTTGTTGACCTTGTCTCCGAGAGACGACAGGTCACGTCAATCTCCCTGGCTAACGCAGATTTCAAGGTTTCAGTTTCTAAGAGAAAAGAGTCATAACATGAGTCCAAAATTTGAAACACTTCTGCTCGAAGAAGAAGAAAAAATCGCATGGATAACACTTAATCGCCCACATCGCCTCAATGCACTCAACGACACGATGCTCTCTGAAATATCCCTGATGTTCGACTATCTTGCAACTACAGAGAATCGTGTAGTAGTAATTACTGGTGCAGGCCGTGCATTTTCGGCTGGATACGATATTGCATCTGATTCAAATGAGGTCGGGTATGCACACGAGCGGAGCCCAGTCGAAGATCGCGACCGACAGCTCGCAAATATAGATCTATTTATGAAAATTTGGCGGCACCCTGTCCCAGTGATTACTGCAGTGCACGGGTACTGCATGGCTGGCGCTACTCAGCTCTGCGTATTCTCAGATATTACGATTGTTGCAGAGGATGCTGTTATTGCCGCTTCACCAGCAATTCCAATTGGTGGTGGCTTCATCTCCCCGTTGTGGGCGACAGTCACAGGCCCTAAGCGCGCTAAGTTAATGTCATTTGATGCAGGCCATCGAATCGATGGCAAGACCGCTGTTGCGTGGGGATGGGCAACGGAAGCAGTCCCAGCAGATGACTTGATTTCACATGTGAAGAAGCTCGCAAAATCTAACGCTCGTACACCAATCTCTATTCTCACGCTCAAAAAAGAAGCGATAAATAGAGTTGCCGAACTTCAAGGGTTAGTCACAATTGCAAGAATGGGTGCTGAGACCGATGCGCTTTTGCACCTCACACCCGAGGTGCAAGCCCTGCAACGTTCAATTACATCCATTGGTCTTAAAGAAACAATTGCAAAATTCAATGAAGAAATTTAATTGTAGATGACTTTGAGCAATATTCCCCTCTATGAGGAACTTCCTCTTATCGAAACACTCGATATTAGGCACTCTTGGAATGTATTACCAGCATCACTTGGGACGTTGGCATTCATTTCGCATGAAAGCGTGCTTCGAGGGGTGCATTCAGTAAAGAGCGGAGAATTAGTTTCACTTAATCTGCCAATCGGCGAATTTAACCCACCACTTTTTGGTCGGGCAGCGCATAAGTTAGAGATATTTGAATCGAGTCGAAATACATTTGAGGATTTGATTGGCGAATTTAATCCGCAATCCTCTTCACAATGGGATGGGTTACTTCACATCAGAGCACGCGAATTTGGATTTTACTCAGGAATTACTGATTTCAATGAAGCGCAGACTGTTTTGGGAATTCATCATGCAGCCAAGCACGCCATTGCTGGCCGAGGCATTCTTATCGATGTTCCATGGTGGCGAGAAAAGATAGGAATTCCTTGGGATCCTTTCGCTGGCGAATGTATAGAAGTTGAAGAAATTACCCAAATAATGTCTGCCAATAAAATCGAACCATTGCCCGGAGACATTCTTTGTATTCGAACTGGTTGGTTGGCAAAATATAGATTAGCTATCAGTCGGGGAGAGGAGCTTCCAGATTCGGGTGTGAGATTCTCTGGAATTGCCTCACATCATTTAATGGCGAGTTTTTTGTGGAATAACAAATTTGCTGCCATTTGTAGCGATAATCCTGCCGTAGAAAGTGCACCTGGTGATCCAAAAAACGGATCATTGCATAGGCGCTTAATCCCAGGTTTGGGTTTCGCAATGGCGGAGTTGTTGGATTTTGAAGTGTTGGCGGAGAAGTGCCTCAACCGTGATTCAGTTTATTTCCAGTTCGTTGCAGCGCCATTAACGCTAGAAGGCGGAGCGAGCTCAACTGCTAATTCTGTTGCGTTGCTTTAACTTACTCTGGGTTGTAACTTCATTGGCACCCAATGCGCCCCGAATAAATCCAATAAATGCATCCACGAGCTCTTTATCGTCATAGGATCTTCCTGAACGTGAAGGCCAACTACGGATATTATTTAATGCGCCAATTAAGAATCTAACTGTCAGGCGAACATCTAAGTCAGGACTTATCTGGCCTTGATCCTGCGCGTTAGAAACCAAACCTTTTACATGTCGCTCAAAGTTGCGCCCACGCAGACGGGTTTCAACTAACCGGTCCCCAGTTAGGTGCCTTGACTCCGTGAAATAAATGTTGGCTCGTCCAATATTTTTCAGATACCAAGCAGCGGAACGGCTCAAGAATTCACATAATTCCTGAAGTGGGTCGAGTTTTAGCGCTGAAACTGACTCTATGATTTCAAGTGACTCATTATGAGACTCTGTAAGGATTCGAAAGAGGAGTTCTTCCTTGGATCCAAAGTAATGATACAAACTTCCCTTTAATACCCCCACGCGATCGGCAACTTCTTGAATTGAGGTTGCTGAGTATCCACGCTCGGACATGACTGAAATAGCCACATCAAGGACTTCTTTATCTCGGTTCTTACGAGTTATCTCTTTGTTAGGACTGGTTTTTTCCCCGACTTTTACCTTCCCACGTGGGGAAGTCCTGGAAGAGGCAGTTGGCTTCTTGGCCACCATAGAAACTCCTAAATTTGCTTGGGCTCTACCTTACATTGCAACTCGGTCCGTTGCTATCTACAGTCAAGATTTTAATAGGTTGATAAGGTTAAAAGTGTCCTATTTTCGAGAATCCACGAGTTTAAGATTTAAAAGCGTTGCTAATTCCTCGATTTCGATCGGCTCAAATATCTCAAGAACTTTAATCTCACCTCCTGAGAATTCAAAGATTGCATAGTCGCTATAGACGCGGTCCACGCATCCAGTACCAGTAAGCGGGTATGTGCAATTCTCTACTATTTTAGACTCACCCTTTTTTGTAAATAGCTCCATCACCACATAAACCTGGCGTGCACCAGCAGCTAGGTCCATGGCTCCACCCACTGAAGGTATTGAGTCCGAGGCGCTTGTTCTCCAATTTGCTAAATCACCATTACGAGAAACCTGGAATGCACCCATTACGCAGAAATCTATATGCCCACCGCGCATCATTGCGAATGAATCTGCATGATGAAAATATGACGCACCCGGTTTTTCTGTGACATATATTTTTCCTGCATTGAGAAGATCAGGATCCTGACTCCCCTCAGCGGCCTTGCCACCCATTCCGAGCAGACCATTCTCTGAGTGAAGGATGATTTCTCGATCACTTGGCAAGAAATCAGCCACCAGAGTAGGCACTCCAATTCCAAGATTGACGTAGGATCCGTGTGGAATATCTAAAGCAACTCGAGAGGCAATCTGATCACGCGTTAGCCTCATGTTGAATCTCCTTGCGTAATTGGATTCATCTGTGAAGTTACTACTTTATCCACGTATATTCCTGGGGTAATTATTACCTCTGGGTCAAGAGTTCCTAGCGGCAAAATCTCATCAACTTCGACGATTGTGCAGGATGCAGCAGTGGCCATAACTGGACCAAAGTTTCTTCCAGTTTTTCGATAAATTAAATTTCCGTGAGGGTCTGATTTGTAGGCTCTTATGATTGCGAAGTCAGCAACTAAAGGTTGCTCCAGAATAAATCCTTTGCCATCAATTATTCTCGACTCTTTCCCATTGGCCAACTCAGTGCCGTACCCGGTCTGCGTAAAGAATCCAGCGATTCCGGCACCACCTGCTCTAATTCTCTCGGCGAGAGTTCCTTGTGGAACAAGTTCAAGTTCAATCTTGCCCGCTAGATACAAATCGTCAAATACAGTTGAATCCAGTGCGCGAGGAAAGGAACAGATTACCTTGCGCACTCTTTCAAGTGCGAAGAGGTGTTTAATCGCTTCCCCGCCAGCACCGGCATTGTTATTAATAATTGTTAAGTCACCTATATTTTTGCGTATGAGAGCTTCAATCAGCCCGATTGGTTGCCCCGGGGGACCGAACCCGCTAATCATGATTACAGCCCCACTTGAAATGTCAGCAACTGCCTCATCGAAAGAGGTGACTTCTTTATCGATCATCTCACTCCTCCTTCGAATCTAGTAGCTAATAAATTATGAAAGTCGTTGAAAAATCATAGCCATTCCCATGCCACCTGCAACGCACATGGTTTCCAGCCCGAACTCTTGATCATGGAACTTAAGAGAGTTAAGTAGAGTTGACGTGATTCGTGCACCTGTCATTCCGTAGGGGTGCCCAATCGCGATTGCCCCACCGTTGATATTTACCTTCTCAAGAGGAAAGTCCAATTCTCTGTAACAGGGTATTACTTGAGCAGCAAAGGCTTCGTTGATTTCCACTTGGTCAATATCGGAGGCAGTCATTCCGGCCAGGTCGAGAGCTTTCCTTGATGCCTCGATTGGACCAAGACCCATAATTTCGGGTGAAATCCCAGAGACCGCACTTGAGACTATACGGGCCAGCGGCGTGATTCCAAGCTCGCGCGCATAATCGGCACTCATAATTAATGCACCTGCAGCGCCATCGTTAAGTCCGCAGCAGTTACCCGCAGTTACCGTGCCATCACTACGAAAAACTGGTTGCAGCTGTGACAGTGCTTCTAACGTTGTATTCGGACGAGGCCCATCATCTTTGGACACTACAGTCCCATCAGCAAGAGTAACTGGAGTGATATCCACATCCCAAAAGCCATCGTGCGCACTTTTGCTAGCCAGAAGTTGACTACGTAAAGCAAACTCATCCATTTCACCGCGAGTTATTCCATGTATTGATGCCACATTCTCTGCTGTTTCCCCCATCGACATATGAACATCGGGCATCACTTCTCGCGTGCGAGGGTCAGTCCATGGTGATGTCGAAGGTGGTAAATCTACGAAATCTGAATTTCGCATTTCATAGTTGTCGGGAACATTCGGCAAAAGGCGTGAGACTGATTCAAGCCCCAGTGAGAGCACTGCCCGAGATTCTCCAGCCCTGATTGAATGAAGTGCCATTCGAGTGGTTTGTAAACTCGATGCACAGAAACGATTAACTGTGGTTCCAGGCACTTGATCTAAGCCCATTCGTACCGCGAGTACGCGCCCAAGATTAAAGCCCTGCTCACCGCCTGCCAAGCTGCAACCTAGTAAGACGTCATCAAGGCTCTTGGCATCAAAATCTGGGACTCGCTCAAGTACATCTGTTGCTATTTGCAAAAGTAGATCGTCTGCACGTAAGTTGGCGAAAGATCCCTTAAACGCTCTTCCAATTGGGGAGCGAGAAACAGCTACGATGACTGCATCAGACATTGCTATAGACGCCTTGGAGCAATTCGCGTAAAGCTTGAACGTGGCGCAAGTAGAAATGTATTCCCATCTCCCAAGTGAATCCCATTCCTCCATGAACCTGAATGCCCAGTTCGATAGCACGAATACTTTGCTCAATTCCGTGAAAGCTTGCTCTCTTGGCATTATGCGGCTCGAGGCTAGCCCAGATTGCCGCTGTTTCAGCAAACTCAGTGGCAATATGTGCATTAGCAAGGTGATGCTTTACTGCTTGGAAAGATCCGATTGGCTTGCCGAATTGGTGTCTATTTTTTGCGTACTCAACAGATTCGCGTAAAACTTTTCGAGCAGTGCCACTTGCCTCTCCGGCCCAGACAGCTGCGATTTCATCGGCGAAGGCTTGAGTAAATTTGCTTCGGTAATCCAAACTGGCTAACTGCAGCGTGGGCGCGAAGTCATCGAGTGAATAACCAATGTCACTCCTGAGCGGTTCGCTATCCTGAGAAACATCATCGAGGATGCTAATTCCCGGGTGTGCACCAAAAGGAGTAAGGCCTTGTCCTGGAAGTAGCGTCTGAGTTCCTACGCAGAATGTCACAGGGCCAAGTTGGTTAGCTGCGGTTTTTGAATATCGCTTAGCCATGATGGTAGGAATTAAAGGAAGGGGAAGACAAGATTCGCCCCATGCTTGTGCTATCTCCACCAGATCTCGAGTTGAGATTCCTTCGCCATCATCAACTACACCAGCGGTATCCCACCCTGCACGTGAGATTGCATCCCAAGTGATTGGAGAATCTTTCTCTGCGTAAGTTGCAACATTAGATTTGCCAACGCTTTTCTTAGAGGCATCACGTATTGCTTCCGCGAGCGCAATTCCTGCTTCACTTGGACGTGTTGTGGTTGTCATCGTGGTAGCCCCAATACGCGATCGCCAATGATGTTTCGTTGAATTTCATTACTTCCAGAGTAAATACTGGCAGCCCTTGTCTCCAAGTATTGGGATCTCCAATGCTTATAGTCATGAGGTCCCGCTACAGTTATGCCCAGATTCGAGATATCTTGCCAAAGTTCACTCCAAGCAAGCTTAAGAATTGATGTTGCCTTATTAAATTCCTCAGAATCCTCATCTAAATCGATAACTTTGGATGTCTGCCACCTAATCATTTCAATTCTGATATCGAGTCGCTCGAGCGCCAATTTGTGCTCCGGCTGGCCCGCTAACGAAGCGTTGAGTAAATCCATATCTGCTCTAATTTCGACGTATCTACTTGCCGCTTCTACTGCACCACGCTCGTGAGTAAGCAAGGTCATTGCTATCTTCCATCCATCACCATTATTGGCTATTAAGTCGAAATCCGACACAAAAGCATCCTCGAAGACAACCTCAGCAAAGTGTGAGAGGCCAGATGCTTGCTTGATTGGTTCAATCCTTACTCCCGGCTGTTTCATATCTAGTAAAAACATGGAGAGATTCTTATACCGCCCTGCTTCGGGAAGAGAATTTGCGAGCAAAATGCACCGGTCTGCAACGCGAGCGAAACTTGTCCAAGTCTTACGACCGTTAACGAGATATCCACCTTCAACTTTTTTCGCAGAGCATGTGACACCCGCAAGATCTGAGCCAGCACCCGGCTCAGAGAAACCCTGACACCAGATTTCATCGCCATTGACGATGCGTGGAAGATATCGCGCAAGTTGTTCCTCAGTGCCATGAGCAATCAAAGTAGGAGCAGTCAGAATGCGACCGATTCGAGCTAATCCGTCAGGCGCTTGCGCACGAGCGGAGAGTTCGCTAAAAATCACTTCTTCAACTAGTGAAAGACCTTGCCCTCCATGAATCTTTGGCAGTGATAGACCCGCATAACCTCCAGAATGAAGGCAAGCATCCCAGTCCCGGCGAATTTGAGTGCTTTCATCTTCGCTCAAAGCCCCACGATTCTCTCGCCAACGCGAGGGAACATTAGCCTCTAACCAAGTACTCGCCGCAGCGATAAATATTTCGCGATTTGATTCAATACTCTTCATTGCTGTACTCCGATTTTTTGCCAAACGTTTGGTAGGAACAGTACATGCAAAACTTCTTACGCGCATCTCGCAGAATCAAAAGAGAATCGGGAAAATGCTTCCTTTCCAAATTCCTCCTTGCGGGGAGCAATCGGTGACCGCACTTCACAGATCTTGCTCCGGACCCTGTGACCTATTCAAACATACGTCTGGTAGAATTTGAATAGTTTCATTCTTTTTTCTAGAGAAAACGGTGCTTCATGTCTCTTACCTCATCATCTCCAGCGCTCTTGCTGCGCGCGATTCCCCAGGTGCGTGGATTAGAAATTACCTTGATTGCAGGATTCGTTGCCCTTAACGCTGCGGCGGCTCAAGTTTCAATACCGCTGCCATTTACACCTATTCCGTTGACACTCCAGACTTTCGCAGTCCTTCTCACCGGATCTGCCCTTGGAGGTATGAGAGGTCTAATCACGCTTGGAATCTACGTAGCTGCAGGCGCCCTTGGAGCTCCATGGTTTGCGGGAGGTAATCATGGAATCGGTGGCCCCACCACCGGATATCTGGTGGGATTTCTTGTAGCCGCTTTTGTAGTTGGCAAACTGGCAGAGCGTCGTGCGACGCACTCGGTGAAGAAGACCTTTCTCGCCTTCGCTCTCGGTACATTTTTGATTTATGCCTGCGGTGTACCCTGGCTCATGGTGAGCACGGGGATGGGATTGAACGCGGCAATTGCGGCGGGTCTCACCCCGTTCCTACTTGGAGATACCTTGAAGGCATGTTTTGCGGGTTTGCTACTTCCAGGAGTTTGGCGCTTGATGCGTTAGGACTACGCTGAGAATGATTTCTCAGGAAAGGGCGTGGCAATGGTGAAGGCAGACGTTGCGATTGTCGGTGGCGGAAGAATGGGACAAGGAATTGTCCACGCTTTTTTGTTGACAGGTGTGAAAGTTTTGCTCGTCGAAGTCTCACAGAATGCGGCGAGCGCAGCTGAATCTGCAATTAGGCAGAGCCTTGTTAAGGGCATTGAACGGGCAGCTGCTCTAGGACAAAACCACGTTCTTGAGGTAGAACAGACCATCACTCGTCTGAGCGTCTCTACAAATATTTCCGATGTTGCGGGATCAAAGTTAGTCATTGAGGCCGTACCTGAAGATTTCTCATTGAAGGAAAAAGTACTCGCTGAAATAGATGCTGCGATATCGAGCACAGCGCTTTTGGCATCAAATACAAGCAGTTTCTCAATCCGAGATCTAGGCCTAGCCCGCAGGTACCAAGAGAATTTCCTTGGGCTTCATTTTTTTAATCCCGTTCCTGCAAGTTTGATGGTGGAGATTGTCTATACCCCAGAAAACCCAATTAAAGTAATCGATGCCGCTGCTACCTGGGTCAAAAAAATTGGTAAAACCGCGCTGCGCATTGCAGATTCACCAGGTTTTGCAAGTAGCCGTTTGGGGCTTATTTTAGGACTTGAAGCAATGCGAATGTTTGAAGAAGGTGTTGCAACTGCAGAAGATATTGATACTGCAATGATGCTCGGATACAAACACCCTGTAGGACCCTTAAAATTGACAGATATTGTCGGTTTAGATGTCAGGCTGGGAATTGCTCAATACCTTGAGAAAAATTTAGGTGCACGTTTTTCGCCTCCAAAAGTATTAATTGATTTAGTGGCGGCAGGAAACCTGGGGCGCAAGAGCGGCAAGGGGTTTTATGACTGGGGAAGTGATGGAAAATAATGGATAACGAGCTGAAGTATGAATGCACAGACGGTATTGTCGTAATTACAATTAACCGCCCAGAGGCGCGAAATGCCATCTCGCTATCACTTGCGCAGGAAATCTCTAATGCTATGGACCGTTTTGAGGGTGATCCCGAAGCTCTCGTGGGTATTATTACCGGTACTGCAAAATTTTTTAGTGCGGGAATGGACTTAAAAGGATTCTCCCGAGGCGAACTTCCAATAATTGAAGGAAAGGGTTTCGCTGGATTTGTAGAGCGCCCTCCTACAAAACCGTTGGTAGCAGCAGTCGAAGGATTCGCACTTGCAGGAGGATTTGAGATGGCTTTGGCATGCGACCTGATTGTGGCGGCTGAAAATGCAACTTTCGGATTGCCCGAGGTTACTCGAGGAATTGTCGCCTCAGCAGGAGGATTACTTAAACTGCCGCGACAAATTCCACA
>Ga0114976_10003132_pt1 | contig 10369 bp, 15 predicted proteins | sample S_130805_EF_Meta_FD_87319 | JGI IMG/M metagenome (GOLD analysis project Ga0114976, IMG submission 87319) | Freshwater microbial communities from Lake Simoncouche, Canada to study carbon cycling - S_130805_EF_MetaG | ecosystem: Environmental > Aquatic > Freshwater > Lake | place: Lake...
ACCGGGATAGGAGGGGGTCATAGGTCCGATCTCAATGGTCGCCTTCTCGTAGCCAGCGATTGCAAGCTGCTCGGTGTCGAGCCAACGAGTCTTAGGCGGCTGCCCGTACAGTTCGGTGATCGGATACGACGTGACCGTCTCGGTGCCTTCACCAATCTCCGCGCCGCTCCAAGTCCTGACCTCGATCGTCAACGAGTACGGACGCCAACCGAATTGACCTGGAATGGCGCGAATCGCGTTGACCGAGGGGAGAATGGAGTCACGGAACGTCGTCATCAATACACCGCGATGGCGCTGCCTGAAGACGCGCTGCGGAGATTCTCAACGCCGAGGGCACCAGAAAGTTCGTTGCGCCAGTATGTTTGAAGTTGCTGCATCTCGTATCGAACGCCCTGGATTCCTTTGAAAAACTCGATTTCATCCACCTTGGCGATACCCGCCTGCTGAATAGCAGCGGTGCCCAGCTTGTCGGCAATCGCTCGAAGGCGTTGAAGGATCTCGCGGACGATGCTTTCACCGCGCTCGACGGTGAGCGTGTACGTCCCGCTATGTGCCTTGCTCAGAAGCAGCGTGATGGTCGAACCGGAAACGGCCTGAATCGTAGCGGTTTCCTGTCGGTCATCTACATCGACGGTGACGCGATCTCCAACGGAGAACCCCGTCACGCTGACAAGCGTCAGCGTGACGGGGGTCGCAAGCGCCCCAGCGGCAACCGCAGTTACCGCCGTGGAGCTTGTGGTGATTGCGCCTGCCAACAAGTTTGGTTGAATGACTAGCTCAAAGACTCGGGCGACACTGATATACGGTTCCGCCGAGACCGTGAGCACGTTGTAGCCCAACTCGTACTTACACCTTGCGATTTCAGAATCGAGAAGGGCCACGATCAACCTCTCAGCCGAAGCCGTTGAACTTGCGGAAACAGACCGACATCGAGTAAGTGTCGACTGCCGCGCCAGTGGTCACGCCCACCTTGACGGCGGGACGAACGTACTCCCATCCGAGAACGCCCTTGGGCGCTTCGAGAGCCACGGTGACGGGCGAATCCGCGCCGCCCGTGCCGGTCGCGATGGTCACGTAAGCCGCGCCGTTGCTCGGCTTGATGTCGTACCAAGTCGAGTTGTCGTGGCTTACCTGCCAATGGCAAGCGAGAGTGATGGTGTTGGTCTCAGCAAGAACGGTGTAGAGACACGAGAGCGTGTTGAGTGCAATCTCGTTGGTCGGATACACAGTGCCGCCGACACTGTTGCCAGCCGCGATGGTGTCAAACGTACCAGTCGCGGCAGCGCCCTTAAAGAAACGCGCCGGGAAGCTCATCAGGCGTTGTCCTCCGAGTAACGAACGGTCGTACAGAAACGGTTGTCGGCGAGGCCGAACGCGAGGAACGCGAGCCAGATCACCTTCGCCTGCTGACCGTAGTTGTCATCCGACGCGGGCATGATCGCGGGCGGTGCGCCCATACCAAGCAGACCGAGACCCGGCGCGATTGCGTGCGCGCGATGGACCTTGACGCTGCTGGCGTTCGAGACCTGCGAGAGCGTGGTGCTGACCGCAAGCTCGTATTCCGGCAAGGAGGCAAAGTACCCTGGGAAGAGGGGATTCATCTCCTTATGGAACTCGGCGTAGCGAGCAAACTGGGGATCATCCTTCAGTTGCTTCTTGCCGGTCGGCGAGACGACGAGGAGGCGCTTACCGTTCGAGAACGTGGGCAAGTTCGCCTCGTCCTGAGCGCGGCTGACGCGGCTGATCTGCTCGTAGGAGAGCGGAGCCTGCCCCTTCATCGTGATGTCGTTGTCGACGGCGAAGCCGTTCGGATAAATCGCGCTCGACGCCTGGTCGAAGAGCGAAACCCAAACGCTGTCACACCAGCGATGGAAATCGCGCTTCAGGTGCGTGCCGACGAGCTTCGCGAGATTGTGAACGCCCATCTGCGCGTCGAATGCGTCGATGGCGTAGGGCTGCACGGCAGCGGCACCGTAGGGACCAGCGTAACGCTTGATCGTCAGCGGCACCTGCTCGCTCGCCACCTCAATCGGAGTCGTCGAAATCGACGAAGCCGTACCGATGACGCGCGACGCCTCGGTGTAGGTCGAGTTCACGAACTTCGGTCGGTTGAACCTCATGGTGTGGCCGGGGCCACCGCTGAAGTCGACCTTGGTCGCGAAGATTTCGGTCGGAAGCGCCTTGGCAAGCTCAAGACGATCCTCTTCCGCAGTCTTGTACGGAGCGCCAACGCCGCCCACCGGACGACCCGGAAGCTGAAGACCCAACGCATCAGGCACGTTGAGATCCGCGGCGAGCGCGGACAGCATCAGGTTCGCATAAGCGTACTGGGGCTCAGGCTGAACGAGGAGTTCGGCCGACGTGATATCGAAAAACTCTTCGGGAAGAGTTACGCGGGAAACCGCCATTTTGTGTGTCCTTAGTTTGAGTTGCTACAGATTGGGGGTTCCCCGAATGCTCATCAGCCGGGGAAAATATCGCGTCCGAACGCTTTAAGATAGTGTGCGGCTGCGACAGGATTTTCTTTCTTCAAGCGATCATACTCCTGTTTTCGATTAGGAGGAGTCGCACTCGCATCTGCCGGTGCTGAACGCGGCGGTGCCGTCGAAACAACAGGCTGCTGCACAACAGGCAATACTGAAGGCTGATTGAGTACACCAGCGGCGGCGAATACTTGAGCTAGCGCGATGCGCTCCTCGGCGTCGTCCGTCGCGTCTTCAATTGCCTTGCGTGCCTGTTCAGGCAAGCTTGAAAGAGTGTTCGTCGCCCGTTCGTTGGTGACTGCTGCAAGTAGCAGTTCCATCTCAGCAAGTTTTGTAGCTTGCTGCGCGGCGGTAGATTCTAGCTGCGACCACTTATCGTCCGTGCGAGGTGCGGCTTTCGCCAGCGACTCTTTCGCTTTCCCAAGATCGTCGAAACCAAGCTCGGCTAGCACGCGGCGTTCAGCGGCGGCACGAGTTTCGTCAAGACGTTCCTTCAATTGAGTGCTCGTCAAACGCACCTCGGCGCTGACCGCAGGAACCGCGGGCGCTTCTGGCTGTGTTTGAACAGGAGGCTCAATCATTGGAGTAACCGGAGTTTCGACAGTCGTCGGTGTATGTTGAATGCGGGACACGGTTCCTTCTTTCCATTACGCGCGATAACGCTCGGCGAAGCGAGGAGTTAGGAACGAAATCTTAGTCGGCTACTTAGCCGCGCGCGCTGCGCCTTTTGCGGCGAGCTGCTGAAACTTCTTCTTTCCGAACTTCTTCCGCCCGATGTAGGCGGCGAGTGCCTTCGGATCTTCAGCACCCTTGGCGGCAAGCTCCTTGGCGAGCTTAGAGAAACGCTTTCCAGTTCCAAGCTTTGGCTGCTTTTCCATGGTCACTTGCCTTTCAGAATACTTGAAACAGACTTACCACTCCACATGCGACACGACCAATACCGCGGAGTAGTGCGGTCTTTGGCCGTGGCGCAGTTGTGGCGAGCACGAAAATTACGACGGCGTGCGGGATCGTCGCGTTTGATTTCCATGCTCTTGTCACCAAAGTTTACTTTAACGACGTTGCCCTTAGCGTTCTTGACGAACACCTTGAACTTCTTAACGTCGCCGGGCATGGGCTTGCCCAGCTTCACGCGCGATTTCTCGACCGTTTTGCTGAACTTGCCCTTTGCCACAACTACTACCTATCAGGCTCGGTCAACGAAAGCGATAATCCCAAGCTCCGAATCAAGCGCGGTCGACGCGGCAAGCTCCGAGCCGGTTGCGTCGGAAAGCTGGCCGGTCAAGTTGTCGCTCGACACCGTGAGCGCCTGGACGGCGGTGCCGGTGAGGAAGACAAGCTGCTTGGCAGTGTCCGCACCGGGGAACGCGCACGCACCCGAACGCAGCGTCGAGACCTTACCATCGCGGCAAGTCGCATCGATGGCGGCACCGATGCCGACGAGCGAGGCGGTATCCGCCGCACCCGAATACGCCGCGTAATCGGCGGTGATGAGCCAACCTTCGCGCGAGCCGAAGCCCGTAAACACGCGAGAAACACAAGTCAATCCACGAATCGTTCCAGCGATGACAGCCATGATCAATCTCCCTAACTTGCGGCCCGCTTGATTGCGTGGACCGTTGCTTTGTCTTGTTTCGCGGCTTTAATCAGCCGCCGAATCTGGTCGCGCTCTTTTTCAAGAGTCTTGCGCGCCTTGATCTCGTTCTCGACGTAGCGCAATCGACGCTTCAAATCGCGAACAAGTTGAGTAGCGGACATGGGCTGCAAGAGCGCGGGCAATTGTTTCGCGGCAGCTTGAATGCTAGTCGCGTCGAGGGGGGCTGCGGTAGCTAAGACCGCAGGCTCGCCGGGCGGGATAGCCCGAGGAGCGAACTGTTCGCCGAACTCAAAGACGTTCGGATCGGTGACCGTCTCTTGCCCGTTGCGAACGACAGTCCCGCTCACTTGACGTCTCGCTTGTCAATTTCCGACTCAACAAGAGCCCGCCACGAGGGGCTCAAATTCTCGTCGCCAATCAAAGTGAGTAGATCAAGTTCGCTGGCATCAGCAAGTTCTGCGGCGAACTCTTCGTCGCTGATACTCGGCGCTTCAACAACGGGCGCTTCCAGAACCTCTATCGGCTGCACGGCTTTCTTCTTGGCGGACTTCTTCGGTTTATCTGCAACCACAGCAACAGCAAAAGCCCACGAGGCTTCACCGCACGCATCGCACGAACCCGAAACGTCTTCGCAAACAAGACCGCAGACCTGGCAGTTCTTCATTCCGTCCTCTAAGTATCAAATCTGTATTCTATCGAGCAACGACAATTCGGATGCAATGGTGGATCGCCGTCTGGGAACTCTTCATCCAATTCAACTTCGCGTCCATCCAATCCTTCGCATGTCGTGCATGTCAAAGAGTCTAACGACGCATCCCAGCGCTTCGTCATAACCTTTCCAGACTCTTCTGAAATCTGTTCAGCGGCATCTCGTCGCTCTTCTTCAAACGCGCGAACAGCCTCAAATGCTGCAATTTGTCTAAGTCGATTGTCTATGGCTGCGGCAGATTGCTGCTTCAACAACGAAACACTCTGGGAACTCTCGGTCGTTTCTACCTGTTCGCTGAAAGCTTTCGTTCGACTTTTAGAGAAAGCCAGAAAAACCGCGGACACCTTTGCTGCACCCGCTAAGTCACGACGAGCAGAAGGTGTTGGTTTTTGCGTAATCTCAGTTTCTAGTTCATCCTCAACGGACTTACGTCCGAGTTGCCGCAATTCCTGTTTGCTGCGGTAGAGCGCTTGCGTGATGGAGCCCTTGCCGTCCTTACGCGCTGCACGTCGTAACAACAGCAAAAGAAGTGCTTCAGCGGCTAAGAGCTGCTTCCTCGTCTTCGTCCGCTGTTTCTTGCTTGGTAGACTTGGCATCCGACTTCTCTGCCTTCATCGCTTTGGTCAGCAAATGCTCGACGTTTTGGGAAGCCCCGGCTTCAACTTGCTCTTCAAGTTGTTGCGAAACCGCGTCAATGTTCTCGAACGGATAGACCGAACGGAGCTTCTCAAGCGCCATGCGGCGCGTAATGAGACCTCCCTGCACAGCAAGAGCTGCCGTGGTCACTATCTGCTGTTCTTCGTTCATGTCGAAACGAAAGAACGATTGCCAAACCAGTGAAAGACTAGGCGGATTCCACATAAGAGCGGCTCAAAAGCGGCAAAACGGTGTTTAGTCCAGCGATGCGGATTTGCCCTCGCTGACCCATTGTATGACAAACTCGAAGCAGCATATGGATGCTCGGAAGAAGTAACTTCATGCCGCAGTCGTCGCGATACTGTTCGCAACGATCAATCTGACGGGAGCGAATGACTTCAAGCGCCTTGCCTGAGAGCGCGCTCGCGAAGCGAACGCTCTCAGGATCGAGAAACACCGCAGACAGGCTCTCAGCGAGCTTCATCCGCAAGTCCATGCAATGCTTCTCTAACGACGCCAGGGCGTCTCCCGGCAACGCGTGCAGTTGCACCTTTACGTCCGGCGACTCGTACTGCCAGACTTCGCCCGGTCCCTTGCGCCGCCCCTGTTTCTGCGACACTTGCGAGCGGTACTCACCCGTTGGCCGATTGTCTCCTGTAATGGGACCGCCCATCGCCGTCGATGGAACGGAGACAATCTCGCCCGGTTGCGTTGGGACATACCCAGGCTCGACGCCGATCTCGGTCCACTGCGGATCGCCTGCGTAAAGCGCTGCGCGGTGCTTCATCGACAGAGCAAAGTCGAGCGCCGTCACTTCATCGAGCAAGAACTCATGCACCGGATGTCCGTCGTAGTTGTCGACGACCGAACACCCTCTCATGAATTGATACCAAACGACGGGGCAAAAGCCCATCCCGTGCTCGACAGATACATCGACCTGCCAGTCTGGATCTACGCCCCCAGACGTAATACTGGCCGATTTGTAGGTCACGTCTTTGGTGTCGTCGATCTCGCGACGATACATCTTCGGAACGACCTTCCAACGGTTTCGATCTTTCACCGTTGCGTAATAGGGGTACTCGATAACGAGCCGCTTGACCGATCCGTCGAAATTGAACTCAGGCTCGCACCAACGAGCCTTCGTTGAATCAATGAAAAGCTGCCCCTCGCGCACGCCAAAAATGAGCGCTGCCGAACCGCATCCTTGGGCGGCGGTAAACGCTTCGCGCATGGCTGCGTGAAATCGCGCTTGCCGTTCGACTTCGCAGATGAACTTATCGAAAGTTGCGGATTCTTCTTCTCGCAATCCAGATGCGTCGAAAGGCACGTCGTCTTCGCTGGGTCGACTTGTAATTCTTGGCCAGCGTGTTTCGCCAAGAACAAGATCCGTGTTCGACGAAATCGTGTTCGCCACCAGCGGATAGACAATGCACGGCGCACGGTGCCAGAGCGGCACGCTTCGGTCGAAAAAGTCCGGTCGACCCGCGTATTGCGTACCTTCTACGTAGCGTTCGAAGTTGGTCATCCGCAGAGCGCGCGGTGACATATGTGCCGTCACGAGCTTAATCGCGTCAGCGTATCCGTCCATCTGCGAGTATTGGTGCATCGTTAAGCCTCGTGCCTGCGGCGATCGGGACCGCTACAAGCGTGCAGTGCTAGCGACAGCGCCCAAGCACGGTCGCCGTGCCCGTCGTCGGTCTGCGGCGCATCGTAACGCACGTTGCCCGCGCTCGTTACGATTCGTCGGATACTGCACAAGTCGGTCAACAAGAGTTTATCGTTCTGCGGAATGCGTATGGTTTGCTCGGTGAAAGCGGAGTAGAGCCCGGTGGCTAAGTCCTCTTTCGATGCGCTTGTGAACGTAACAGGCTCCACGCGCGATCGCCCGAATTTTTTCTGTAAGCGCTCTGCCGGGAAAGCTCCCATACCCGTCGCGTCAATGCAGAGTCTTTTGACATTCCAAGTCGGCGAAAACGCGAGTGCCGCAAGTCGTTCGATGTCCTCGTACGCCGTTCGCTTGCAACTCTCGGCGTACTGCATCCAACGGATCCCTCGGTAGTCGCGTTTGAGAATGACCAATTCCGTTCGATCATTCACACGACCAAGGTCCATCCCGGCGTAACAAATTCCTTCGTAGCTGTACGTGTCGGCGACCACGCAGCCATAGATGGCTTCCGAAGGAATGTACTGCTGGGCGTTGTTGATGAACTCACAACGGAAAAGCTGCCCGAAGACGCGCCCGTCGCCACGAGCAAGCTTCCAGCAATCCTCAATGTTCACCGGCATCCCGTCGCCGATGGCGTCATCGAGCGTCACCATGTGCTTTTTATACCCCTGGTGCTGCTTCGGGTCCGTCCAAAGCCCATACCAGAAGTCGCCAGCGCCGTTCGGCGTCGAGAGAACGCGGATTCGGTAGCCGTGAAGTGCCGTACCGCCTGCGCCGTCCCAGACCTCTTCGGGATGGTCGTAGTACGCCACCTCGTCGAGAATGACGTTACCGCTGAAGGACCGGCCTGCGCTGCTGTTCGGAAGCGACATGATGCGCCCGCCGCTCGTCAATTCAAGTTCCTTGCTCTTCGCTCGCTTGGCAACCGCCCACTGCGATCCGAGCTTCGCAAGTGCTTGTGCGTGCTTGCTCGCCTTATCGAGAACCTCGTCTGCTTCACGCTGACCGAGCGAAATGATGGTCGTCGTCTCGCCAAGCATCGCCCAAAGAACGCTTGCCGCTGCGATAGTGTGCGAACAACCAATCTGCCGACTCTTCAGAATCAACGAGAATCTGTTGAAGTCGAGCAACCACTCCAACTGAAACCGGTAGAACGTCGAGAGCCAAAGCTGAACCGCTTGCCATTCATTTTCTGGCAGACGACTCAGACCCTCAAGCGCTCGCATGGCTTCATCAGAAAGTCCGCGTTTGGCTCGCGGAAGTTCGACAGCTTCAGCAATCACTTATCGTCCTTTGATTCTATGACCTGTTTCGGCGACAAGTCTCCAAACAAGTCTCGCATGACCGCCCGTGCATCGGCTGGCGTCATCTGATTCTGATTCGCCATGTTGATGTTGACCGCAGGTGCCGCTCCCGGTGCCCACCTTTGTGGGAACCGTCGCTCAAGGAGCTTGAACGCCAGATGCGGGTCGTCCTGCGCCTTCTGCCGAATGATGGCGACAAGCACCGCCTCAAGCGATGCCTCGGTCTGGTCAAGCTGGTTGATGAACGACGCGAACGGTTCGACGCCTTCACTTGCCGCCTGTACCCAGTGCATCAGCGTTCCTGCCGCGACACCTGCCGATGCACACGCCACTTCGCGATTGTTTCCCGCCTGCATGACGGAAAGAATCTTTTTGGCAAGTTCCGGCGTGTACTTGCCTCGCGCGTTGATGGCCACCTTCGACGGTGCATTGAGCACCGCGGGCGACGTCGCGGCCCGCACGGGGTCACCGGGTTTCGGGGGGCCTGCAAGAGCTGCAAGCACTTTGCTCATGCTAGGCGAAAGCGTCTCTGTCATCACACACCTCGCCGTTCGAGTTCGCCTTCGATAATGGCACGAAGGTCTGCCTCAAGTTCGGGGTTTTCCAAAGCCTCTAGCAACTCCTCGACGGAACAGTTCTCCAGTTCATCGTCTTCGGCATCCGCGATTTCGTTGTCTACTTGCACGGGCGGGGGAGCCTGAATCAGCGCTAGCAGTTGCCGACCATCGACATAACGATTGTTTGGCAAACCAAGTCTTTGCGTGAACGCTAGTCGATCATCATCGTCTCGGAACACCGCCACCAAGAACCAATGCGACGAGTGCGTCGTGTCGTTGTGCTTCGCCGTATTCTCCCGTGCTTGCTTGACCGCCTCGACGCGGTCGGCAATCTCGGTAAGCACCACGTCGGTTGCCTGGTCTCCGACAATCTTGAACACGTCGGAAGCGTCGAAACCCGCGATGATGAGGTCCAAGTCGGGAGCCTTCAGCATCTCGCCGAGCTTCTCCAAGTCCCACTCGCCTTGAGCCTCGGGGTTGTTGAGAAGAAGATTCGCCGCTTTCTCCTCCTCTTCGTCCATGTCCACCGCTGCCACGCGCAGCAAGTAGTCATGGTTGCCGTTGATGACATCGAGCGCGCGAAGACGCTGATGCCCACCCACCACACGACCCGTTTGCCGATTCCAAGTAATCGGAGCAAGCAGCCCCACCTTGGCAATCGCGTTCTTCAGACGCTTGCGGGCGTCCTCGGTGATGTACCGGGGATTGTAGTCCGCTTCGACAATCTGCGAACGATGGATCTCGATGAGTTCGTAGCGATCAGCCGAGTGAAGGCGTTTTTCGCCCGTCGTACCAAGGTCCGATGTCAAACCACTCTCGTCGTTTGACGGCTGCTCCGCAGAACGGGAACGCCTCTTCGAGTTTTTTGAAGTCGTTAGGGTATCGGTCATAGAGCCAACAAATCGTTTCGGTGTCCAGACCGATCCCATTCACACGTTGATTCGTGCTCGGAGGGATCGGCAGTTTTCGCATCGCAAGATAAGCCATCACATCGCGGCTCGTCCAATCCCAAAGCGGGGCGACGATGCCGTCTTTCATGAACTTCTTCGCGCCGCTCTGGGCACGCCACACGGAGTCTGCACGCTTTGCCCCGTGCCCTATCAACTCAATTCCCGTGTCTTCGCGTGCCACCGCGTAGATGTCATTGATTGCCAGAAATGGCGCGTCCGCTTTCTCAAAGCAAAACACACCCTCGCGCATGTACGCCGCGCGCATCCAGTGCGGATAGTGCCGCACCTTGATGTCGTAGCGCGCTTCGGCAAGGTCCATCTGCTCTTGAATGCTCTCAAGGCCAGGCACCACGTACATGAAGAACGCTTCGAAGCGCTTCGCGTACCGCGAGCAGATATCCAAAACAATCCACGAGTCTTTGCCGCCGCTAAACGAGACGAGAACTTCCTTGTCCTTCACCTTCTCG
>Ga0114976_10003134_pt1 | contig 10366 bp, 20 predicted proteins | sample S_130805_EF_Meta_FD_87319 | JGI IMG/M metagenome (GOLD analysis project Ga0114976, IMG submission 87319) | Freshwater microbial communities from Lake Simoncouche, Canada to study carbon cycling - S_130805_EF_MetaG | ecosystem: Environmental > Aquatic > Freshwater > Lake | place: Lake...
TGGCGGCGGCTGTCCGTGCAAGTCCAATTGGTGCTGCAACGCCCCGACGGAATTGTTTGCCACGCTGTCGTTTACTGGAGGAAAAAGGCAGTCTCAGAAAACATTCGGGACACTGTACACAATCTCTCTTGACATTGACCCAACATCCGCCAGTGGTACGTATACACTTACGAACAAAGACTCGCTCACGGCGTGCGGACTTGTTTATGACAATTTGGACAGGACTGTAGCCACTAACGATATCTCGACATGGACAACAGTTCCACAAATTCAGGTGGTTAGGGTTCAACCAAATATCGTTGTGAATTTGACATTTTATTTTGCATCTGGATCAGCCAACTACAAGGGGCCGTCATATCTTCAGGACGAGTTAAATAGACCGTTCTTAATCCTCATGAGTGCGATAGTTCCAGAGCAACAAGCCGCAGGGGCAAAATACCCTTGCGAGCTGTGGGGCTCGTTGGGCGAAATCTCATCACAGGCATCAGCGGTGTCAGCCCGCAACTCCGATAAATTCAATTACTGGTCTAATTACACAACCAACGGAAGTGGCTCAATGCCCGCCTGGTCGCCGGACCTGACAGCCACGGTGAGCTTTAGTGTTTGACGCTTGCACGTTTATCCACGCAGTGTGCAGTCGGTGTGGAAAGCCGACTAAAAACCCAACGTCAATGCGTTTGTGCGCAGGCAGTCAGCGCCCCGGTCCCGGCGCCGAGTTAAAAAAGCTGCTGGCCGGGTGGCCGTTCTACATCACCGCCAGCCCCGACTGTGCCTGCAACGCTCGTGCTGCCGAGATGGATCGCCAGGGCGTCGAGTGGTGCGAGGCCAACCTGGACATGATCGTCGGCTGGCTCCGCGAGCAAGCCGAGGCCCGCGGGCTGCCGTTCGTCGACCTAGCCGGCAGGATGCTGGTGCGTAGAGCAATCCATAACGCCCGCAAATTCCAGCGGCCCGATTAGCCGCCCGCCGCTGCTATTGCCACCCATTACCGTTCTGGCACTCTTGGGATACGCCCCTCGCACGGAGGATTCATGGCCGGCGATGAAATCACACGGATGGCAGTCGACATCATTCGGCAGTATCCGCAGCATCCTGCGCGATCGTTGGCCCGCCGGCTTGTGGAAGCCAGTAACGGCGCGATCACGCTGGACGCTGCCAGAAGCAGGATCCGCCAGCAGATCGGGCAGATCGGCGACAAGAAGCGCCGGCGACGCACTACCGGGCTCGAGCGACCAGCCAGAGCCCCCGGGGAGGGCGTGGCCATGCCGACGAGCAAAGCCGCACCGTGGGAGCCCTACGATCCAAAGGTGACTGGTCTGTGGGGCGTGCTATCAGACGTCCACGTGCCATACCACTCCGAGGTGGCGCTGAAGGCAGCCGTCGAGCACCTCAAAGCCCAGAAGATCGTCGGCCTGCTTCTCAACGGCGACATCGCGGACTTCTACAGCATCTCCCGGTACGTGAAGAACCCGGCCAACAGGGACTTCGGCGACGAGTTGGCCCAGGTGCGGCAGCTGCTCAAGTGGCTGCGGCAGGAGTTCCCCGGCGTGCGGATGGTCTACAAGCAGGGCAACCACGAAGAGCGATATCAGCACTGGCTATGGCAGCATGCCGCCGAGCTCTCGCTCCAGCCGGAGATGAGTCTGGATGTGTGGCTGCACTGCAACCTCTATGACATCCGCATGGTCGGCGACCAGCTGCCAGTGATGCTCGGGACGCTTCCCGTGTTGCATGGGCACGAAAAAGGTAAGGGCATGTCGGCCCCGGTCAACCAAGCCCGCGGCGCGTTCCTACGGCTGCACCACACGGTGCTCGAGGGCCACGGGCACCGCACCAGCGGGCACTGTGAGCCCGATATGTGGGGCAACGAAGTGTTCTGCTGGTCGACCGGATGTCTCGCGGATCTCCGGCCAGAGTACGCGCGGCTGAACAAATACAACCACGGCTTCGCCACGGTCGACGTGCACGAAGATGGCAGCTTCGACGTGCAGAACATGCGGATCACGAAAACCGGCGTGGTGCGGACGTCGTGAGACTGACAGACGAATACATCGCGGAAGCCCGGCGGCGGGCATATCGATATCAGGGGCAATGGACTGGGACAACCGGATCTCTGGCCGCGGATTCGGCACGGATGATCATTGAGAGGAAGGAACTCATGAGCACGATCGCACAACTTGAAATCGAAAACGCGGCCATGCGGGCTGCCATCGAATCACGGGGAGACGCCGGAGGCTGCTGCGACGGCGGGAAATGTCATTCGCCGCCGGCCCTCAATCTGCCGGAGAGCTACGCGGACTACACGCTAACGCCAGCCGTGCCGGTACCCGAAGCCACGTTCGACGAGCCGATCCCGGTGGCCGCAGTGAGCCCAGAGCAACTTGAAGCCGCTTGGAGCGGCGTAAAGAGCCGTTTGGCGAGCATGCACGCCAAGATCGCCGATCCCGGCAGTGCCGACCCGATTGAGCGGCGAGTGGTTGGCGACTCGGATGCCGTTCCGCCGGTCGTCCCTGCTGTGACGCAGCAGCCGGGCACGACCGCGAAGTTTGGCACCGGCGCGGTCCGCTCGAGCACGTTTGAAGAGTTCCGCTATGACCTCGTGTCACCGATCGGGCTTCGCGAGGTGGCAAGGGCGTGTGCCGAAGGGTCGCAGAAATACTCCGACTACAACTGGGAGCGGGGCATGCCGGTTCACGACCTGCTCAACCACGCGATCGCCCACATCTACCAGTTCCTCGCCGGCGATCGCAGCGAGCCGCACCTCGGGCACGCCGGTTGGAACCTGCTCGCGGCCATCCATTCGCACGAGCTCTGGCAGCACCTGAACGACGGCCATCTGCGTGAACCGGGCTGCAAGCCGCCCACCTGAACAAAGGTACAATAGCAGTAGGAGCACCCAGTGAAACCCGACCAGCACCGCATGGCCGATACGTTGTTTCGGCATACGGCCCGCGGGCGGGAGCCGCTGGCGCCGCCGAGCGGCGAGCACGTGCACTACCAGCCGCTTCGGCGGGCCGGGATTGGCGTCATCACCTCAAGACCGCAGACGGCCGAAAACACGTGCCGGTGCTGGGCATGCCGTATCGGATTCAACGTCGACCACGAAAAGCTGCCGAGGTAATCGATGCCCACGCTGACGCTCTCCGGCTACAACCGGCTCACGTTTTCGCTTGACGACACGCAGCTGATTGGCAGCGTCACGGGTGACGTCACCGTGAAGTCGTCGCAGACCGTGGCCCACGGCACGGGTGCCGGCCAGGCCAACGTCGGGTGGGCCACCAAGGTCACGCTGCCCGCCGGGCAGGTTTATTCGCTGGACCTGACGAACCTCCCGGCGTCGGCGTTTGGCTACGTCGGCAAAGCCACGATCGCGACTCTCAAGGACGTGCTCGTCGTCAGCAACGAGACGACGGCCAACCGCTACCTACTCTACGGCGTGATCGCGGCGAACGACATGACCGGCTACGCGGCCCGCATCAATCGCGGCGGCAGCTACCGCTGGACAGACTACCAGGACGGCATCGCGGTCAACGCCGGCAACAAGACGCTCTACATCGCAAACCCATCCGGCGGGAGCGTGTCGTTCGACCTCGCCCTGGCCGGCGTCGGAACCTACTCGGACAACTCCTGATGGTGGCAGTCGGCGACAACCTGCATGCGGTCGTGACGCAGATCACTGCGTTTCTGGCGGCCGCGCGCACGCAAGCCGCCTCCGGCATGAACTGGCAGAAGTTCGGCGAGATGCTCGTGCAACTGCTCCACCAAGCCGTCGCCGGGCTTGACGCGATTTCCGGGCTCACCGGCCCTGAGAAGAAAGCGTTGGTGCTGACGGCGGTGGCGTCGCTCTTTGACTCCGTGGCCGACCGGTGCGTGCCGCTCGCCCTATACCCATTTTGGTCATTAATTCGCCCGGCCACGCGGACGCTCGTGCTCGCGATCGCGTCCGGTGCCATCGAATCTTTGCTCCCCATAACGAGGTCAGCATGATCACCGCTCTCATCCTTGCCGCGGCTGCCGTCTACCTGTTCTGGCCGGCGGGCAAGCAGCCAGCCGACGTCGGCAAAGCCCTTGCCGACCAGATCGCGTCCATGACGGCACCAGCAGTGGCACCGGAGTGGGTGGTCCCTGCAGTCCCACCAGCCCCTCCTGCGGCGCCAGCCGCCCCAGCGGCCCGCGACGCTATCGATTCCCTGCTTGAGGTCCGCGACCGGCTGGCGGCCACCGACACGCTCGACGAGGAGTCGATGAAAGCGGTCGATGTGCTGTGGCTGGACCTCCTCCACGGGAGCGCCCGTAAATGAATCGTCAGAAAGTTGCCACCCTCGCCGTCGTCCTTGCCGTGGCCGCCGTGGCTGCTGCACTGGAGTTCGCTCCGCGGACATCCCCTGCCCCAGCCCCTGCCCCAGAGACCGGGTTCTCGCTTCGCGGGCGTTGGGTCGGCCCGCGCGCCGCCGAGGACGCTGCAGCGTTCGCAGGGCTCTGCAGGGGGCTGGCAGACGCCCTCGAGGTCGACGGCACCAAGTCGCAGCCACGGATCACGACCGGCGTGCAGATTGAAGACATCCGCATCGCAGCCGCCGAGGGGCGGTTCCTGCCACGCAGACTCACGCAGGACCAGCCGCACGCCGTCGCCGTGGCCGGCCGCTACCTCGACGAGCACGCCGGCACCAGCGGCGGCCCGGTCGACGCCGAGAGCCGCGGCAAGTGGGTGAAGTCACTTCGGGATCTCGCCCAACTCGCGGAGGACTCTGTGCGATGAAGTTCAGCGACGTCCTTTGGGAAATCATCGACAACGGTCTCTATCTGCTGCATGTGATTGCCGCCCTGGTCGTGGCAGTCGCAGCAATCGCGTGCCCGGTCTGGCTGGCAATGATTCACAACGAGGTGCTCGCGATCCGCGAGCAGATCAAGCCCTGCGAGTGCCGGCGTGACGACGTCCCCGGCCCGGTGTTGCCGCGGGTGCTCCCGCGAGTGCGTCGCATCGGCGAGGAGGCTGATTGATGTCTCACCGCAAAGCCGTGTGGACCTTCTCCGCTCTGGCGTTCGTCGTCTGCGCGGCGATCCTCGGGGCAATCATCGACCACTACACGCACCGACTTCTTCGGCGTGTCGATTCGTCGTTCGGCTACACGCCAAACCCGGATGGTGTGCGTGCGTTCCTGCGGGAGCTCAATGAGCCGACGTTCGCGGAAGCCGGCGCGGATGCAATGAAGAACGCGACCGGTCGCGACACGTTTCTCTACCGTGCCGTCAACGTCTCGCACCAGCGACGCTACGGAAAGCCGTGGAAATCGTGGGACCAGGGCAACGCTGGCACGTGCGTGTCGATGGCATTCGGGCTTGGCGAATACGCAGCGGAAGCGGTCGACCACGTGGCCGGAAAGACGAAGCAGCCGCCGCTGGAATGCGCGACAGAGCCGATCTATGGCGGGAGCAGAACGGCGGCCAGATTGCCCCCTATGGACCGAAACCTCGGAGGGGATGGAAGCTATGGCGGCGCCGCGGCCCGCTGGCTTACCGGCAACTGCAAAGACAAGACGATCGGCGGCGTGCTCTACCGCACGCAGTACGGCGCGTTCGACCTGAGCACGTATTCGATCAGCCGCTCTCGCGAGTGGGGGCGCGACGGCGTGCCGCTCGAGCTCGGCCGGGAAGCCGCGAAGCGGCGTGCGAAGTGCGTGCAGGTGCAGACGTGGCAGGAACTCTGTGCGGCGATTGAGCGCGGCACGCCCGTGGCCATCTGCTCGCAGGTGGGCTACGGCCCCACGCCGCGAGTGCGTGACGCTGACGGCGCTCTCTCGCGAGGCTCGTCCTGGTCTCATGCAATGCTGGTGTGGGCCGTGCGACACAGAGCCAACGGCTCGCCCGACGACATGGGGCTGATCCAAAACAGCTGGAATACGAACTGGTGCTCCGGACCAAAGTGGCCCAGCGATCAACCGGATGGCAGCTTCTGGGCTCGGCGGCGAGACGTGGAAGCAGCCATCCAGCAAGGTGACTCGTGGGCAATTGGCACGAGCTACGAGTGGCGAGACCTGCAGAATGCTGAATGGGGGCTCGCACTATGAACATCGTTTTCTGGGCCATCTTCGGTGCGGTCGTGGGTGCCATTGCTCGCGCCCTTCTACCGTCGAAGCTGCCGACCGGCTGGCTGCCGACGATTGCCGTCGGCGTGCTCGGGAGTGTGGCCGGCGGGCTGCCGTTCGGCACCGGCCCGGCCGGGTTTGTGGGATCGATCATCGGGGCCGTCGTGGTTCTGTATCTGCACCGCATGTGGAGCGAAGCCGAATGACCTCAAATCACAAAAAGCTTGCCGTGGTTGCCGTTGCGATTATTGCGTTTACGTGGTGGGCTGCGACGTCGCCCGACTCCCCGATCCATCCGCGGCCGCCCCGTCCCGACCGGCCGGTGCTCCGGTTTATCGGCAAGCTGGCGACCGTGGCTGCGAAGCTCGGGCTGACGGCACTGGTCTTCTGTGAGCCGGCCCCGCAGGACACTGAGGAGATGCACATGGCCCATGCCGTGCTCGGCCCTGACGGTCATCAGCAGCTGCGAAACGAGAGGTGGTAGATGTGGCACTGGTTGCTCTACACGCTCACAGCAGCCGCGGCCGCGCCCGACCTTGTCGAGCTCGAGCGGGCACGCACCGCCGGCAGCGTGACCGTCGCATACGCGTCGCTCGCAACGGAGCCGACGCCACCGCCACAAGCGGCCCCGGAGAAGCCGGCGTGCCCGTGCAACGGTAAGGGCTATACGGTGCGACCTGACGGCTCGCGGTGGGCGTGCCCATGTAAGACGTGCCCGACTGGCGAATGCCCGCAGAGGTGAGCCGTGGAGCCCGTGCAGCGACTCACTGATCAGATCGCTCGCCATCTGGGCAGCATCGCCGAGGACTGCGGCGAGCAGCGGCTTGGCGCGATCATGCGGCTGGTCATCCGGCATTGGCCCCACGAGCACCTCCGCATCATTGCTCGCTCCGGCGGCCGCAACCACGCCGACCTGGTGCACGTCGGCCGGCTGCTCGCCGCCCAGGTCCGCGAGCAGTGGGAAGCCCGCAACGGGATTTCCCCAGACTGGGATCTGGTGCTGGCGAGAGCCGCCAACGCATGCTGGCTGGTACTGCTCGAGCTCTGGTTCCGCGACACGGACTTTCGGGTGACGCTCAAGGTGCTTAGTCGGAAGATCGCGGAACAGACGTGACAAAGCGTCGGCACCTCTAACTGCCGACCGACATCTCGTCACGCCGCCGGCCGCTCCGGCGGCTCTTCGCCGAGGTCTAGCGGTGGCAGCAGGTCCGGTGCCGTCGGGCCGTCTCGCACGATCTGAGGATCGAAATAGGATTTTCGAGTTGTGGATGGCCGGTCGTGATCAGCCAGCCGCGTGGCATCTCCACCAGCTGCGTGGTAGTAGCTCAGGGACGCTTTCCTAAAGCCGTGGAAGCCACGGTAGGTGACGCCGGCACGTTTGCACAGCACTTTCAGCGAGCCCCAAATCGACGACGGCTGTCTGTCCCACGGCCAGACGAGATCCTCCGGGCGGCGCCGACCGACGGCCAGCATCTCGGCGGCTTGTTGGTTGACGCCGCGAACAATGTCACGCGTTTTGCCCTTGCGCGTCGCACCCAGGAACGTGATCTCGCGAGATTCTAGGTCGATCTGCTCCCACCGGAGGGCGAGCATCGCGCCCAGTCTCTCGGCCGTCAGCCACGACACGTAAATCTGCGTCGACCACCACCACGCGTTTGGCACACCATCGATCGCGCCTTTGTATGCGTCGCTGCGTGTCTTTGCGAGCCGGATCAGCTTGGCGACGTCGTCGGACGAATACGCTCGCGGCACTCGCTCGATGGCGCGGTACGGCGGGAGCGACGGCCACTCCACGTGCTGGCCGGTGCTGGTGGTCAACTTCTTCTTCGACGCGTATGTCCATATGGCAATCAGCTGCGTGCGGTCTTTCAGCACGCTGTTGCGCGCGCAGATTTTCCCGCGGTGTGGCGTGGTCTCGCGATACCGCAAGAACTTAGACACGACCAGGTCGTCGAGGTCGTCGAGCGTGGGCTCAGGATCCACGCGGCCCGGCACCGTCGCGAGGTAATCGCGGAACCGGTCAAGCGTGTGCATGTAGAGACCGACGGTTCGGTCACAAAGCATGTGGAGGGGAGCGTATCGATCGAGCAGGAGAGAGCGAACCAGCATGGCGACATCCTTCGCGGCAGGGTTTCAGACCGCCGCTGACCGCGATTGCAGTCAGACCGGCATCCTTGCCGACGTCACCTAGCGTACTGTACGGGCGTACAATTTGCAATTTGCATGCCCTCCGCTCGAAAACTATCGGCACCCCAACCCTACGGCGCCGGGTGCCAAATCGTCAATTTCGGCGGAAAACCGACATTTCTGCGTGATCGCGTCGTGAAATACGCGACCCCCCCGATTTGTCTATGCTTCGCCGTGCCGGATTTGCCACACGGGTGAAAACCGGTAGTATCGGGACATGATCGCGATGGCCATTGAGCCGACAAAACGACGTCTAGTCCTGACCCGCGAGGCAGCCGAAATCTACGGCTGCACTATGGGGCGACTTCGACAGATGGCCAGGGCCAAGACAGTCTGGTCAGAGAAGGCCGGCCCCCGGGCTCTTGCGTTCGACGCCAACGAGCTCGAGCGGCTGGCCAAGGCCCGCGACAAGGCCCGCAGTAAGGGGAAGCTCCGCGGAACCGCCCCCGGTGGATTCTCGCCCGACACGTGATTTTCGCGTGCAAAACGTACTCGCCGGAAAAATTCTAATCTGGCCTTGATAAAGCTACCGATATCGGTAATGATCATGCAGGCGAGCAATTGAGACTCGCATGACACGAACCGGAGACGAAACGATGAAGACTGGAAACATCCAATATCGCGGGCGAGTCATCGCAAAGCGACGCGGGCGATTTGTTGTTCTCAGCAAGGACGGTCAAGAGCTTGAGGCACATACGACGTTAGCTGCTGCAAAGGCTCAGATCGACCGGCTGATCGACCCGGTTGACGCCAGCTGCTACGGCTGCCCTATCTGACGAACCCGAGCCCGCTGGCAACTGGGCCAGCGGGCAACACGACCACGAGACACAAGGACCACGAAGGTGAGCAAGGTTCTCAACGACTTGGCAAAGAAGCACCCCGACAAGATCGAAAGCATCGAGCGCGACGATACTGGCTGGATCGTCAACCTGACCGACGAGTGGGTCGAGTGCAGCGACCCGATGGAGGCGAGCCACATGATTTTCGAGGACACGGTAGCGGAGTGCGTTGCAGCGTTCCGGTCAATCCGCCCTGCCAAAAAAGGCGAGTGACCAATGACTTAAAAGGTGGCGCCACCCGGCCTGCCGACAGCTGCGAAACGGGTGGCACTTTTAACACACAGGAGAAGCCCATGCATGAAATCGAACACCTCGCCGCCGCCGGATGCCGCTTCGTGCGGCTGGCCCGTCGCGAGAAGAGGCCGCTAGGCGCGGCTTGGCAGACGAAGAGCACCGGTGACCTGAGAGTGGTTGCTGGCTGGCTCGACGCCGGCAGCAACGTCGGCCTGCTGCTGGGGCCTGAGTCGGGCGTGGTCGACGTCGAGTTCGACGAGCCGGCCGGCATTGAGCAGCTGGCAGCGTTCGGCATCACCGACATTCACACGCCCACGTGGCGATCGGCCCGGGGCGAGCACCGGCTCTTCCGCTGGGAGCCGTGGATGCCGCAGTCTGCGGTGGTCAAAGCCGACTCGCTAGAGATCCGGATCGGCGGCCGTGCGGCCCAGTCAGTGCTGCCACCGTCGGTGCACCCCAGCGGCGAACGCTACGAATGGATCGTGCCGCCGTCGGCATGCCCGATTGCCCCCTTCCCGGCCCAGCTGCTGCGAGGTCTGCCATGCAACGCGTGAACTGGTCGAGGGTTGTCGACAGTCTTGTGATGGTGCGTCTGGGCCAAGAACTTGGCACCTCGAGCGACCTTGCCCAAGCGATCGCCGGCGTGATCGATGCCGCGATTGCGATACTCGGCAGAATTCTCTGTTGACAATGCTACCGACATGGTTACCCTTTCCGCGAATGGTACCGACATGGGCAGTGGAAATGCTGGAATCCACCTTGTTTCGCGGCACAAATCACGCACACGAAAAAGTTTATTGACAGCAGCGCCAGCGTGAATATGCTGGCCGTACGTTCATACATGAACAGCTGTACACCAGTTGGCTGTATAGTACGCAAGAACCGCTACACCACCCACGTATAGGGCTTTTTTCGAGGGACTTGCCCCCCCCCCCCCCCCCCCCCCTTTTCCCCCACCCGTCGGCTTTTTTAGCGGTGGAAAGGGGGGGCCCCGGGAAAAAGAAAAGGGGCCCGCCCCCA
>Ga0114976_10003136_pt1 | contig 10363 bp, 9 predicted proteins | sample S_130805_EF_Meta_FD_87319 | JGI IMG/M metagenome (GOLD analysis project Ga0114976, IMG submission 87319) | Freshwater microbial communities from Lake Simoncouche, Canada to study carbon cycling - S_130805_EF_MetaG | ecosystem: Environmental > Aquatic > Freshwater > Lake | place: Lake...
TCCGGTATAGTACCACCGCAAAGGACTAAAATATAAACGCAAATGAACAATTTGCTCTCGCTGCCTAATTAATTTATTAATTAGATAAGCACGGTCCGGGGCACCGGGTAACAGAACGCCCCGTAGCATTTGATTTATAAACATAAAAGTAATGTCAAATTTAATTTCTATTGTTCTACCGGTTCATAATGAATTTCTAAATTTGAGGAGCTTAATTATGGAATGGGATACTGAATTAAAAAAAATTGCTCAAATTAAACATGAGTTTGTAATAGTAGAAGATGGCAGCACAGATGGGACTAAAAAATTAATAACTGAATTAGAAAAAACATATTCTATTATTAATCTAAGTTCAGAAAAAAAAAGAGGTTACAGTAAGGCAGTATTAGATGGGATTAAAGCTTCAAAAGGAGATTATATTCTATGCACTGATAGCGATAATCAAATTAAAGTGAATTCCTTAATTGAAAATATTAATAATTTACCAAAGAGTGATATTTTTTTATTCGGTGTTAGAACACCGAGAAACGATCCTATTCACAGAAAAATTTATAGTAAAATGTTCAAAATGCTACATGATTTACTTTTTAGCTCCAATTTATCAGACCCAAGCTGCCCTTTTGTGATTGGGAAAAAAGAAACTTTTAAAAGATTGCCCGATAAATTTTTACTTGAAATGAGAGAGGGGTTTTGGTGGGGTTTTGTAGCCGTATCTAAGAAAAAAAAAATTAATTTTAATGAAGTAACAATTGATCATTTTAAAAGATTTGGAGGTGAGTCAGGATACAAATTAAACAAAATGCCCGGTATAATTTTAAGAAATACAATAGGTTTACTAAAAATTAAATTTTCGAGCTTTTAATTAGTCTGATATCCCTTTTCATGTTTTCTAAACGTTTTGTTCAAATGATCAGAGTTTTTTATGATCAACTCATAAGCTAGTTTAATATTTGATGAAAACCCACCAACAATTGTTGGGCTTTTGCAACAATGAGGTAAAAATAAAAAAAAAGAATAATAAGTAAAAAATATTAATGTAACTAAATTAAGTAATAATTTTTTTTTAAAAATAAAAAAATAATTTTTTTTAAATTTGAAACTAAATTGTAGATAATACAAAACTGTAGCCCAGCACATCATACTTATCCACCTTCCCCAGTCTCTACCAATAAAAATAAGAAGAAAAATAGGTAAAATTGATAAATACAAAAAATAGTTATTATAAATTTTTATATTGTTTTTCAGTATAATTCTAAAGATAAAAATAATACTGACCATAGATACAAATAATAAAAAAGAATAATGAAATAGATGATTATATGTTCCCATTGGATCAGCTGAAAACATAAATTTACTCTCCCCAATAACAGCTGAGAAGAAAGGATTAGCTACATATATAATTGGCTCCGTCCATAGGTTAGGTTCAACAATAGTTAATTTACTTGCTATTAATTCTAATTTTTCTAAATCTGTTGGAAATAAAAAAAATATCAAAATTGGCAAAAGCGTAATCAAATATGGTAATAGATTTAAATTATTAATTTCAAAAAAAATTTTAGGTTTAAATATTTTTAAATCATTATTTAAAACATTCGCTGTTAAAAAAAAATGAAAAGGTATTAAAAATAATTGCATATCGTGCATCAATGTATTGATAATTATTCCAGGAATAATTAAGAAATATAAAAATTTCACATACATTTTTTTATCAATTTGATTATTATGAAAATTACTACATAGATAACAATGGAAAATCATAAGTGTTAACATGATCATTTCCTTACGCATATATCCTAGCGTGTCGTTTAATGGGAAAAATATTAATGTAGGATTAATTAATAAAAAAAGATAAACAAATTTACTTTTTGATATTTTTTTTAATACTAAAATATAAAGCGTAATATTTATGCACGTCACAACAATATAAAAATAAGTATATATTTTTGAAATTTGGATAGTTGTTATTTCATTAACAAATAATAAAATGCCTCCTAGAAAACCTCTACGAACAAAACCTTCTGAATAATTAATTAAAGCATCAGCATATCCCCAATTGTTAATCATAAATTTTGTTGAAAAATAAAATAAGGGGATGAAACAGAAAAGTACCCCTATGTATGATAAAAGTACAAAATATTTATTTATATATTTTTTAATATCTGCAATCATAATAGTTTATACGAGCAATAATATTTTAAATAATATTTTAATTAAAGATAATTAAATCTGTATTTTATAAAATTCTTTAACTACGTAAATAAAAGTAGCTCTTAATAGCCAACTTTTCTTTAAATTAATATAATCAAATCTTTGAGAGATAAAATGTAAACGCAAAGGATTAATTTGAAAATTTTGACTGATTAATTTATTAATTAAATATAATTTGAATTATAATTAATATTTATCATTAATCTAAACTCTTATTCTTAATTTTGTAAACTCCATTTATAACTGTGTTGTTTATTATTACTTCGGAGATAACTTCATTTTCTCGTCTTAAATTTTCAAATATTTTTCTGTCAAAAGTTTTAAATCTTTTTAATACAAATAAGTAATAATAATTGGTTTCATCGAGATTACTATATTCAATAAACCGGTTTTTTTTTTCATTGTCCAAAATATCTAAGCTTAGTTTAAAATTCGAAGACTCAAATTTATAAAATATTTTTTTTGATTTTTCCAAAGAAATAACTTTATCAATTAAATATTTATTACTTACACCCCAATAATCACTTTCAAAAATTTCATTTGGTCTTTCATAAAATACTTTGTTAAAATAACTATGCTGAAAAGGATGATATTTAAAATTCCAATAAGTTTGAGTGATTCCTCCAGTTATAATAAGTGCTATTAAAAGAAAATAAAAAAATTTAGTTTTAAAAGAATAGATTATTGAAGAAATAGAAATCAAAGAAATTATTAGTAATAAAGGATATATAAATAAAAAATGCCTCCAACCATCATACAATATTGAATTGTTAAAAATGGCAAATAACAACGGTATTAAAAAAATTTGTGATAAAAATAAAATTTGAACAAGAGAAATGACATATAACTTATTTTTTCTATAACTAATAATCTGGTAAAATAAAATTAATATTCCAGAAAAAATTATAATTAAAATATAGGGGGGGGTAGTTATTAAAAAAAAAATTGGTATGTAGTACCACGGTAACTTATCACTACTTATAAATTTACCCATAAATGGTATTTCATTAACCCATTTAAATTTTGAAAATAATTGAAACGCTGATTTAAGATTTACTATGGGATCTTCCCATAAATAAGGCCAAAATGCATAGCAGAGTAATAAGGTTATTGATGTTATAATAAATATACGTTGTATTTTTTTTTTTACATTTAATCGACTTTGTTGAAATAAAAATATCATTGATATCGAGAATAAAACTATAATACCAATTATTTTGTGGCCAAAGCACAAGGCTGTAATAAAAGCAAAAAGAATAATATTTTTAATTGAATATTTTTTAATTACTTTAAGTCCAAAAAAAATTGAAATGATTAGATATGATAAAAAAATAAGATCTTTTGAATTATGAAATTGATCTGAAAAAATTCTTGGATGTATGATTAATGAAAATGTAAATAATAACGAAATAACTTTGTCTTTTGAGAGAAGGTAACATAATTTATAAAAAAAAATTGTAGAAATAAAAAAAACAACAAAAATTAATAAATGTCTAAACTTATATACTTTATCTTTGTCATTAATATTTAAAATTGTCTCTAAAACTGCGGAAGGCAATTCGAAAGTAACTCCATAGGCTTTTTCAAAAAAAGATTCATCAGTAAGTTTGGGCGGACTTTTCTTTTCTATTTCATCTGAAAATTTACTACTTGTAATATTAGAAAAAATTTTATTGTAAAGATTTTTTGGCAAAAAGTTTTCCAATACATAATTTCCAGTTATGAAACCGTAATTTCTGTTCGCTTGCTCATCAAAATTTATACCATAATCGTCATATATTGAGATGCTAGTAATAAAATAAAAAATAAAAAATAAAAAATGAAATTTTTTTTTTAACATTACAATGTGAAGTATTATAATTTTTTATATACTATATATAACATAACTTGAAATTTTTAATTGTATTTTGTATTTTACTTTTTTTTTTCACTTTTTAAGATAATGTTATTGATTGTATATAATATAATTTTAATAATAACTAAATTTTGTCTATGAAAAAAATTGAAATTTATACTACAAATTATTGTCCATTTTGTGTAAAAGCAAAATCTTTATTAAAAAAAAAAAATATAAAGTTTTCTGAAATTGACATATCTAACGATGAAGCATTAAGAGAAAAAATGATAACTATGTCAAATGGAGCAAGGTCTGTTCCTCAAATATTTGCTGATAATATTCACATTGGTGATTGTGATAAAATTTATAAATTAGACCAAGAAAAAAAATTAGATAAATTATTGGGCCTTCAATAAATCTTAAATGATCTTATCTCTTTCTATCGCTTTTCTTGCAGGCTTTATAAGCTTTATCTCTCCTTGTGTCCTTCCTTTAATTCCAGGTTATGTCTCATTTATTTGCGGCACTACTCTTAATGAACTAGATAATAAATCTAAAAATTTTATTTTAAAAAAATCTTTGTATTTTTCACTCGGATTTTCGTTAGTATTTATCTCTCTTGGAGCAACTGCTACTTTTATCGGAAGTTTTTTATTACAAAATTCAAAAATCTTATCTATTGTATCTGGAGTTATAATTATTTTTTTTGGTATTTACTTATTAGAACTTATTAAAATAAATTTTTTAAATAAAAGTTTTAGAAATTTTAATATTAAATATTCAAATAATTTATCATTTCCATTTATCGTAGGTGTTGGTTTTGGCTTTGGCTGGACTCCTTGTATTGGACCAATTCTAGGATCCATCCTAGCTTTTGCATCAATGGAAGACTCAATATACAAAGGAATTTCATTGTTGAGTTTTTATTCTCTAGGTCTTGCAGTTCCCTTTGTACTTTCAAGTCTATTAATCAAAAAGTTTTTAATCTTTTCAAAAAGTGCAAAAAATTATTTAATTAATATAAGAAAAATCTCAGGTATAATTTTAATTTTAACTGGGATTTTAATTGTAACTGAAAAATTACAAATTCTAGGATTTTATTTAATTGAATATTTTCCAATTCTTCAAAAACTAGGCTAAAATTAATTTAGTATCTTAATGACTCTAATGGGCCTTCCCTCTTTAAATGCTTGTAAATTTTGACCCATTTGTGTGTAAAAAACTTCATAATTTTCTTTAGTAACGTAACCTAAATGCGGCAATAACAATGCATTTGGTAAAAATCTAAGTTTATGATTTTCAGGCAGAGGTTCAATATCATAAACATCTAAACCTACGCCCATTATTATATTTTTCTCTAATGCATCAACCAGATCAAATTCATTTACAATTGTACCTCTTGAAGTATTGATTAAAAAAGCTGTATTTTTCATTAATTCAAAATCTTTTTTAGCAATTAAATTTTTTGTTCTATCGCTTAATACGGTATGAATTGTAATAATATCCGACTTTTCTAATAATTCTTCTTTGGTCACTGCTAACACTTTATTTTCATTTGCAGTTGAGATTTTAAGATTTTCACTCCAGGCAATCACGTTCATACCAAAAGCTAAAGCAACTTTTGAAATTTGTATTCCAATTTTCCCAAGTCCAATGATTCCTAAAGTTTTTCCTTTTAACCCAAATCCTAAAGTAGTCTGCCAATATCCTTGATACATATTTTCTATCTCCTCCTTTAAATTTCTAACAAGTCCTAAAATTAACGCCCATGTTAATTCTGCGGTAGAATAAGAACTTGATTCAGTTCCACATATTAAAACTTGTCGCTCTTTTGCAGCTAAAAAATCTATAGATTTATTTTGCATTCCACTGGTAACAATAAGTTTTAAATTTTTTAAATTTGAAATAATTTTTTTAGTGATTGAAGTTCGCTCTCTCATTACAAGCAAAACTTCAAAATCTTTTAACTGTTCTATCGCATGATCTTCATTTTTAAATGGCTGATTAAATACTTGAAAAGTAAAATCTTTTTTTAATTTTTCAAAGTTTCCCAAAATCAAGGAAACATTTTGGTAATCATCTAAAATTGCGACTTTCATGAATATAATGTTTACTTGGATGATAAGTAAATTCCTAAAGTAATTACAATAGCTCCAAAAATGTGAAAATTCATAAACTTTTCATTTAATAAAAATATGGCCATAAAAGAAGTAAATACGGGCATTAAGTGTAAAAAAATCCCAGCGCGATTTGGACCTACTATCAAAACAGCTTTATTCCAAAAGATATAAGCACCAAGCCCTGCAAATAAAACTACATAACTAATGATTAAAATAAATGCAAAATTAAATTTTATTAACTCTTGGTTATTTAATTCAAATAAAAATTGAGGAAATAGAAAAATTAAACCAAGTGTAACGATCACAGAAATAAAGGTTAGATAATTTAAACCAGTTTTATGTGTTTTGAGCATAGTTGAATAAATAGCCCATGAAAACATTGCAACCAATAACCATAGATCACCTTTATTAAGATCTAAATGAATTAACCTTGAAAATTCCAATTGAGTAATGATAATAATAACTCCAGTAATTGATAAAATAAGCCCTAAAACTTGATTAAAGTTTATTTTCTCAACTCTAAAAATAAAGGAAATAAACATGATTAAGACTGGAATTGTTGAGATCATTAACGCACCGTTAAGAACTTGTGTAAAATTTAATGAATAATAAACAACAGAATTAAAAATACTAATACTGGTAATAGACATTAATAAGATTGAATAAAATTTTTCTTTAATAATTTTAAAATTTATTAAAATATCTTTAAACGTAAATGGAATTAATATAATCCAAACAATTAACCATCTAAAAAAGTTTAACGTTAAGGGAGGGACCTGATAAAGAGTTGCAAATTTTCCTACAATAAAATTACCTGACCAAAAAAAAGCACAAAGCGTTAGCATTAAATATGCTCTAAAATTAGCATTCATTTTATATTAAATTTTACCAGTTATTTTGTAATACGAAATTCCAACAATCTCGTGGAAAATAGTATTCCAATTTTCAAGCCCTTTTTGAATATCAAAATTTATCCAAAATTCAGAACTTGTTCCCGTTTTATAATCCACACTTATTGGCTCTAAAATTAATCCTTGTCTTTTAAATCCAAAATAAGATCTTGGCATATGACTAGCTGAAGTAATAAGTCCCCAGGTACCTTTATAATTTTTAATAATATCTTTAGAATAAATTATGTTTTCAAAGGTATTTCTAGATTTATTTTCAAATATTAAGTTTTCTAATCTCACGCCCTGCTCTAAAAAAAACTTTTTAGCCATATCTGACTCATTCCAACCCTGAGGTTTTAGTTCACTAGCGAATCCTGAAAATAAGATTAAAATTTTTTGATTTTTTCTATAAATTTCTAAAGCTTTTGTTAATCTTTCTGCTGAGGAATTCAGTAGAACTTCATTTCTTTCTTGGGACTTAAGTTTATCATCAAAAGAACCTCCCAATACAATAACTCCAGTTAATTGTTGAATTGGATATTTGGAGGGCTTTATAAAATCTTCAATTTTATTTAGTAAAAAATTACTTAAAGGAGTATAGCCAAAAAATAAAAATAAAATTAATAAAAATTTAGCAAAAAAAATAGTTAATTTTTTTAAATTTGTAAAAAGTAAAAATAAAATTAAAAGTATTAAAAAGAAAGATAGGATATGCAAGGGTACTAATAAATAATTAGCAAATTTTGCTATATAAAACTCCATAAAATTTTAGATAAAATCTTCGTTGTATAACTTTGCGCTTAAAACTATGCCAAATCCAATCATATTTGTCAGCATTGCAGTGCCTCCATAAGATAAAATAGGTAATGGCACTCCTACGACTGGTAGTAATCCTGTAACCATTCCAAGATTAATTGCAATGTAGAGAAAAAAGTTGAAGGCAAAAGCATAGCAAAATATTTTTGAAAAATTATTCTTACTCTGATCTCCCATTAAAGTTACCCGCTTAATTATAGAAAAAAATAACCATAATAATAACAAAGAACCAATTAATCCAAATTCCTCCGCAAAATGTGAAAACACAAAGTCAGTATGGTTTTCTGGTACAAAATCTAATGAACTTTGAGATCCTTTTAAATATCCTTTTCCAAAAATTCCACCTGATCCTATTCCAATCTTAGATTGAATAACTTGATAATTTGCTCCCAAGGGATCTCTTTCCGAATTAAAAAAATTAACAACCCTTTGTTTTTGATAAGGTTTCATTCCTGCAAAAATAAAAGGTAGGCATAAAATAATAATTATAAAACCAGATATAAAAATTTTTCGATTTAAGCCTACAATCCATAAAGTTCCTAGTGCCGCTCCTAGAATTAATACTGCAGTTCCAAGATCTGGTTGTCTTAAAACTAATAGAAATGGAATTAAAATTAAAATTGCTGCAACCAGTAATGAAAATATCTTATTAGTATTTTCAACTTTTACTAAATTATAAAATTTTGCAAGAACTAATATAATTGCAAGTTTTGCAACTTCTGAAGGTTGGACATGGAAAAATCCAAAGTCAAGCCAACGCTGAGCGCCTTTAGCTGTTACCCCAACAAATTTTAAAACTACTAAAAGAAATAATATTAAAAAATAAAAATGATATGCATATCGATACCAAAAATTTACGTGAGTAAAAGCAACTGTAATTAAAATTATAAATGCAAATACAAATCTGAGTAAATGTTTTAAATAAATAGTCCCTTGTCCTTTATCTATTGAATACAAAGACAAAATACTTATTAATCCTAAAACTAAAATCATGTAAATTAGACTTTTGTCTAATTTCTGAAATTTTTCAATTAATAAGAAAATTTTCGAAACTTTTACTGTTTCACGCATTGGATATTCTTTTTTTAAATAAAAAATCAAACATACTACTAGCAATTGGAGCGGCAATCCTTGATCCTGGTCCGGAGTGTTCTGCAACTACTGCTACAGCGTACTTTGGCTCTTCTACTGGACCGTATCCTGCAAAAAGAGAATGATCTCTGTATTTATATTCTCTAGAATTTGGGTTTGCATTATCTTCCCTGTCTTTAACGGTTAGTTTTGTAACCTGAGAAGTTCCTGTTTTTCCAGCAAATTTAAGCTTACCGTTTAATCTAGAACCATAAGAAGTTCCTCCTGGTTCATTTGTTGCTGCCACTAAAGCCTCATTAATTATTTTTATATTTTCCGCATCAAAATCCATTCGACTTAATTTAGATTTTTCATCAAGGTAAAAAGTTGGATTGACCTTATAGCCTCCATTTGCAAATTCTGCCATTGATTTGCAAATTTGCATTGGAGTAGCCAATATATAACCTTGTCCTATTCCTGTAATCAAAGTCTCTCCAAGCAACCATGGCTTACCTAAAACATTTTTTTTCCATTTTGTATCTGGAACCAGACCTTTTTTCTCTTCATCAAAATCTTTTAAAGTGGGCTGGCCAAAATCAAATTTTCTTATTGTTTCTGCTAATCTATCCACGCCTAATAATCTTGCTACTTCGTAAAAATATATATCGCATGATTTTTTTACCGCATCTTTTAAGTTAATTCTTCCATGCCCTCCGTCTTTCCAGCAATAAAATTCTTGACCAAATAGTTCAATCTTTCCAGAGCAAAAATGAGTGTAATCTTGATCAACGATTTTATTTTCTAGTGCTGCCAAAGCTATAATTGGTTTTATTACAGATCCTGGAGAATATTGACCTGATAAAAACTTGTTAATTAATGGTTTTCGTTCATTCTTTAATAACTCATTAAATTCTGGTTGAGTTATCCCAAAGGCAAATTTATTGGTATCAAACGATGGAGTTGAAACGCATGCTAAAACTTCACCTGTTTTAATATCCATCGCTATAGCAGACCCAGCATTTCTTCCTAATTTTTGATAAGTTAATTTTTGAAGTTCAAGATCAAGGGAAGTTTTTAAAGCATTACCACTTACTCCATCTACAAATTCAACTGTTCTAACTGCTCTTCCTGCTGCATTAACTTCAAAACGAGTAAAACCTGGAATACCAATAAGCTCTCTGTTCAATATTTTTTCAATTCCAAGTTTTCCTATTTTAATTCCTGGTGTTCTAAAAAGATCATCTTTTTGATTTTGCAGATCATTTTCATTAGGAACACCTACGTAACCCAATACATGAGCAAATTCATAAGGATAATTGTAATGTCTTTCCATTGAAATAAATGGTTGAACACCATTTAAAATAAAAAGATTGCTATTTATTTTTGAAAATTCAGCCCATGTTAAATTTTTATTAATAACA
>Ga0114976_10003142_pt1 | contig 10354 bp, 7 predicted proteins | sample S_130805_EF_Meta_FD_87319 | JGI IMG/M metagenome (GOLD analysis project Ga0114976, IMG submission 87319) | Freshwater microbial communities from Lake Simoncouche, Canada to study carbon cycling - S_130805_EF_MetaG | ecosystem: Environmental > Aquatic > Freshwater > Lake | place: Lake...
AAAGTGCCATAGAGGATAGTAATTTTATATTTCACGCAGCAGCTTTAAAACAAGTGCCTTCTTGTGAATTTTTTCCTTTGGAAGCAGTAAATACAAATATTTTAGGAACCTCAAATGTCATTGATCTTGGTATATCCACTGGAGTAGAAAAGATAGTTTGTTTAAGTACTGATAAAGCTGTTTATCCAATTAATTCTATGGGAATGAGCAAAGCTTTAATGGAAAAATTGATTATCTCTAAGGTTAGGTCTTTAGGACGTAAATCAAAAACTAAGATCTGTATAACTAGATATGGAAATGTTGTTGGTTCTAGAGGTTCCGTAATACCTTTATTTTTAAATAGAATTAACGCTAATCAATTTTTAACAATCACTAATTTAAACATGACTAGATTTATGATGAGCATGTCGGAGGCAATCGATCTAGTTTTATTTGCTTTTAATAAGGGAAAATCAGGAGATATTTTTGTAAGGAAAAGTCCAGCCGCAACTATAGCAAATATTGTTGGAGCAATAAAATTGATATACCGAAATAAGAATATTAAAACAAAAATTATTGGCATTAGACATGGAGAAAAATTACATGAAACATTAATGTCCAGAGAAGAAAGAAATAAATCAGTATCTTATAAGAATTATTTTAGAATACCTTTTGATGATAGAGATCTTAATTATGATAAATATTTTACATCTGGCAAAGAATTTACTATTAAAGATGATTATACTTCGCAAAATACAATAGCGCTTAATTTATTAGATATAAAAAAAATTATTTTAGATATCAATAAAAATTAATTTGAAAAAAAAAAAAATTAACATTGTAGTAACAGGAGCAAAAGGTTTTATAGCTAGTAATCTCATTTCTTATTTACAAAATAATAATAAGTATGAAATTTTTAAAGTAGTCAAAAATACGAAAGAAAATATTTTAAAAGATTATCTATTAAAATCTCATTATATATTTCATTTAGCCGGAGAGAATCGTCCTTTGAATAAAAAACTTTTTAAGAAAAATAATGAACTTTTTACTGAAAAAATTTGTGAAATTTTGATTAAAAATAAAATTAAGTCTAAATTTATTTATATTTCCTCAACTCAGGCTCCGCTTAGAACTGCATATGGATTTAGTAAATTAAATAGTGAGAATATTGTAAAAAAATTTTCAAAAAAAAATAAATCTCAAGTATGCATCATTAGATTAGCAAATGTTTTCGGAAAATGGGCAAGACCTAATTATAATTCTTTTGTTGCCACTCTTTGTCATAGAATACCAATTAATAAGAGTTTTTTTGTAAAGAATAATATTATAAATTTAATTTATATCGATGATGTTGTTAAAAGTTTAATTAGTTTATTGAATCGTAGTAAACTTAACCTTTATGAAAAAATTACACCTATATATAAAATGGATATTGTGAACATTGTTAATTTAATAAAAAAATTTAATTCAGAACCAAAAAATCTTTATGTTGATGATTTAGGATCTGGTTTTAAAAAAAAACTTTATAGTACTTTTTTGAGTTTTTTACCCAAAAAAAATTGGTTTTATAAAATTAAAAATAATTCAGACAAAAGGGGAAAGTTTTTAGAATTTACTAAAACCACTACATCAGGTCAGATTTCATTATTTTCAATAAACCCATTTCAAACACGCGGCAATCATTATCATCATACTAAAAATGAAAAATTCTATATTTTTAACGGAAAAATTAAAATTTTATTAAAGAATATTTTGACTAATAAAAGGTATGAAGTAATTCAGAATTCAAAAGATAGTAAAGTTTTTAGAAGTATACCTGGTTGGGCCCATACTTTAAAAAATTTAACTTCAAATACAATTTATGGTGTAGTTTGGTCTAATGAAATATTTAATAAAAAAAAACCTGATACTATTAAAGAATTATTATGAGTTTTTATGATCAATTAAAAATAATTACTGTCTTTGGCACCAGACCTGAAATTATTAGATTATCAATGATAGTGAAAAAGTTGGACAATTGTTTTAATCATATACTAGTAAATACTCGACAAAATTATGATTTTAATTTGAATAATGTTTTTTTAAAGCAACTCAAAATTAAAAAACCTAATTACAATTTAAATTGTAAATCTAATACGGCTATTGAATTTATTGGAAAGGCTTTAATTCAATTTGACAAAATATTGGACAAAGAAAAACCAGATGCCGTGTTAGTATTGGGAGATACTAATAGTGCTTTGACAGTTTTATCAGCTAAAAAAAGAAAAATTCCAATTTTTCATATTGAGGCTGGTAATCGTTGTTTTGATCAAAATGTTCCAGAAGAAATTAATAGAAAGATTGTTGATCATATTTCCGATATTAATTTAACATATAGTTCTTATGCTTCTTCTAATCTTAAATCGGAAGGTATCCATCAAGATAGAATAATCAAAATTGGAAGTCCTTTATTTGAAGTTTATAATTTTCACAATTCACAAATAGAAAAATCAACCGTTCTAAAAAAAATGAGTCTTTCAAAAAATGAATATATTTTGGCTAGCATCCACAGGGAAGAAAACGTTGATAATATCAATAATTTAAAATTAATTTTTGATTCAATAGTTAAATTGAAAGAAAAGTTAAATATACCTGTAATCTTCTCAGCACATCCACGAATTCTTAAAAAAATTAAGGAATATAAAATAAAGATTGATAAAAAGATTAATTTCTACGAGCCATTCGGAATTTTTGATTATATAAAATTAATGAAAAACTCAAAGTTAGTTTTATCAGACAGTGGCAGCATTACCGAAGAAACATCAATTTTATCAATTCCAGCTATTAACTTGAGGAATAATAATGAAAGACAGGAAGGAATGGAACGAGGAATAACGATTATGTCGGGCTTAAATTCAAAAGACATTATTAATTCTGCAAATATTATTCTTACTAAACGTAAGGATTGTAATTTTAGGAATGATATTTTTCCAGATTATTGTGTGCCAAACGTGTCTGATGCCGTAGTTAATGTAATACAAAGTTATACCCATTATATTAATAAAAAATTCTGGTTAAAATCTTAATACTTTGAAGATACTAATTATTACACAGTATTTTTGGCCTGAGAATTTCAGAATAAATGATATTGTTAAATTCTTAAAAGAAAAAAATTATGAAGTAGATGTTTTAACATCTGTTCCAAATTATCCCGATGGCGTAGTTTTTCATGAGTATAAAGAAAATAGAGAAAAATTTAATAAATTTTACGGATGTAATATATACAGAGTACCCACAATAACTCGGCGATCAGGAAGTAAAATTTTTCTTTTTCTAAATTATGCAAGTTTTTTGCTATCGGCATTATTCTTTGGGACTTTTTATATTCGAAATAAAGAATATGATATAATTTTTTCTTTTGCAACAACTCCACTATCATCATCTATTCCAGCTTTATTTCTTTCTAGATTAAAAAATTGCAAAAGTTATATTTGGGTATTAGATTTGTGGCCAGATATATTCTGGGATTTAAAATTTATTAGAAATAAATTTTTATATAAAATATTTTCATATTTTACTATATTAATTTATAAAAAATTTGATTACATTTTAGCTCAGTCAGAAACTTTTCAGAAAAGAATTCAAAATTATACCAAAAAGAAAGTTTATTTATTTCCTGCTTGGGCTGAAGATTTAAAATTTAAAAATAATAAGTCTAATTCTAGAATAGATGAATTAAAGTTAATCTATAAAAATAGTCTCAAAATAGTTTTTACGGGTAATATAGGTGAAGCGCAGAATTTTAATAATGTTCTGAAATGTATTTTGTATTTAAAAGAGCATAAAGATATTTTATGGATTGTAGTTGGGACTGGAAGAGAGCTTAATAATATTAAACAAATTTGTTTTGCAAATGAAGTAAATAATATTTTGTTTGAAGGAAAAAAAACATTACAAGAAGTTAGTTTATATCATAAAATTGCTGATATCTTATTTATTAGCTTAAAATCTGGAAAAGCAATATCCGGCACCATTCCTGGTAAGCTTCAAACATATTTAAGCTCAAATAAATTTATTTTAGGTTTTATTGATGGAGAGGCAAAAAATATTATTAAAAATTGTAAAATCGGAGTAACTGTTAATCCAAATAATTATAAGAAACTCGCCAAAAAAATAATTTTTTTAAAAAATAATCCAAATAAGTATAAGAAAATTAATAATAAAAAATACGGAAGTAAATATGTTGATCGTTTCTTTAATAGAAATAAATTATTTAATTATTTAAATTTAAAATTTACTAAAGTATTTGATCAATATGATAAAATAAAATTGATTTATAATCTAAAAAAAATACCATTTCGTAAAAATTTTACTCTCTCCGGATTAAATTTAGCTTTTTTAGGTTATTTAGCTATAAATAAAATAATTCTTAGAGATAATTTATATAATTGGCCGGATGGAATATTTTATAAAAGATTTTTTTGGGATAATAATATTAAATTAAATAAAATTTCAGGGCGAAATTTGTTGTATAATATTAAAATTCCTCAATTTATTAAAAAAATATATGTAATGGGTAATTTAACCGACCATTCTAAAATTTTTTTAGAAAATAGATTAAAGAAAAAAATAGTACATATAAGTTTGCCCTATGGAAATCCAGGAAATATGATTAAGAAATTCAAAATTTCACTTACTACTCGAGACTTGATTATTCTTACCTTGCCTACCCCCAAACAAGAACAATTAGCAGATCTAATAAGAAAAAAAAATAAATTCTATAAAATACTTTGTTTAGGGGGGGCAGTTGCAATGGCTTCAGGAGAAGAAATTCCAGTTCCTAATTGGATGGATAAATTTGGTTTAGAATTTCTTTGGAGACTTAGAAAAGAAACTATTAGAAGATCAAAAAGGCTTTTTTTAACTTTTGGTTCATACATATTTTATGAATTATTTTCTAATAGGTATAATAAAATAAGAAGAAGAGTGATTCTTTGAGAAAATTTGATTGTATTATTTGGGCTAATGATTTTTCTCATAATCAAGGCGAAGGAATTTTAGCAAGAAAATTTTTAAGAGATTACATAAAACTTAATCCGAAAGAGATTATAAAAGTCAAAACCTTCCATCAGGAATTTATCGTAGATAAAAAATTATTTAAAAAAAAAGTTATACTAAAAAAAAATTTTTTTTATAATTATTTTACATTTGTCTATGGAATTTATTATTTATATTCAAATAGGAAAAAAAAAATTATATATTTAAATTATTTGCCTTTATGGAACTTTCTTCTTTTTCTCTTTTTACCAAGAAAAGTCATTTTGGGACCAATTACAGGTGGTGTGCAAGTTAACAATTTTAATAATTTAGAAAATATTTTAAGAAAAGTATTTTTCCCACTTTTTTATAGAATTAGCTTATTTCTAATTTATAAAAAATATAAAAAAGTTATTTTTTCTACTTTTCTTTTAAAAAAATACATTAAAAAGGATTATATTAGTTCTTGTTTATTAGGTTACGTTTATAATATTTTTTTAAGGCAAAAAAAATTTAATAGTAAGGCAAACAATAAAAAAAAATTTGATATCATATTTTATAATCGTAATTATTCTTCAAAAAGAAGTAAGCATATTCGAAATATTTTAAATTATATGGCCAATAATATAAAAGTATGTGTTATTGGTGATAAATATATTAACAAAAATTTTTACAATTATGGCTATGTTAATCATAATCAAGCATTAAGATTAATTGGCAAAAGTAAACTAGCATTTGGTAGTGGAGAAAATATTACCTCCCTTTTTGCAATCGATTCTTATAATTGTGGCACCAAACTGATCTATGATAAGCGATTATTATCAGAGAATTTTATTAGTAAAATCAACTCAATACCTATTAAGTTTGAGGATATTTTAAGTTCTACAGGTATTATAAGAAAGAGTTTATTGGATTATAAATTTAAACGTGATGATAATTTTTGTGATTTTTTAAAAAAGAAAAAAAAAGAAATAAATTTTTTTTTAAAAGATTATTTATGATTTTTTTTTAAAAATTCTTCAGCAATAAAACAACTTATTATAACAATTAAATAGTCTATACTAAATAGTGAAAAACTATTTTCCAAAAATTGCCTAATAAAAAAGAATAATAAGTATGCTATTGATAATTTAATATAAATTTGTTCATTTTTAATAAATATTTTATTTATTATGACGCATTTATAAATAAATATTAGAATTTGAATGTTAATTAAAATGTAGCATAACAAACCTAAATAACCACCACATATGAATGCATAAATAAAACCGTTCGATGCATTATTGCCATAAGTAATTCCAAGACTATTTGTTTCGCCTTTTAACAAAAGTCTGTCCGCTTGTGGACCATATCCAAAAACCTTTTTAAAATCATAACTTTTTAAAAGTTCTGACCATAAGAAAAATCTTCCAGAGTCTGTTTTGTTTTCTATAATTCTTGGTCTTGAATTTTCTTGAATTACTTGTCTCGATTCATTTTGATTTGATATCTTCTCTTTTTCTAATTCTAAATTTTTTTTTAAAACGTTAAAATAAAAGTAGTTACTTGCTATAGGTAGTATTATCAGTAAAGAAACAAAGAATAGTTTTTTTTTTAAATCAATCTTTTTAATAAAAAAGATTATGAATAAGATGCTAAAATAATAACATAAAATTGTCCCTCTTGACTGCATATACCAAACTAAAAAAGATAGAATGGTTAGTGATAGCAGAACTAGTATTTTAATATTATTTTTAAAATTTTTATAGAAAAATATTATTAATAAAAATATCGCAACTATAGAGCACGTTCTTGATAATCCAGTTATTCTAGGGCCTGTCTGATTCATAAAATAACTATCAGGATCAATTAAATAATATAAATCAAATCTATCTTGAATAACAAATATATTTGTGGAATTTAAATAATAAAAAAAATACAGAAAAAAAACACATGCTAGAACAATGACCAAAAGTAACATTAAATAACTAATTCTAAAATTAGTTTTTTTTTTTTTTATTAAGTAAATAATTTCAAGAACAGTGATGCTAAAAATTAGAAGATATAATGACGATATGTACGATGTGAATTCATTTATCCCAAGGAAAAAGCCCATGCCTTGTAAAAGAAAATAAAATAACCAAACAAAAAATATTAAAGGTAGTTTTTTTATATAAAAAAATTTGATATTTAAAAAAATATAAAGTGATAAAAATATTGTTACTATAAAAGGGGTTATAATTCTTATTGCGTTTATGCTATTAACAAACCCATCACCAAAATATATTATTTCTTCTGGTTTTGAATTTATAGACAATAATAAGCTCAACCATGAAAATAATATTAAAAAAAAAAAATTTTTATCTGATTTTTTTTTCATTTAATTTTCTTAAAAAATTTTTTAATTGATTTTCCATTAAATAATTTTGTTTATAAAAATTTATGCTAGATCGAGCCAATACTTTGTATTGGAAATTTTTTTTTATAGCTAAATCTATTTGGCTATACATTTCTTTATAATTAGAAAAAACAAATGGTACTTTCGTTTTATTTCTCCGAATGCCAATCATTCCTTTTCTAGAAGAAATTATTAAAGCCCCTATCATTAGAGACTCTATAATTTTTAATTTTGTTCCAAATCCCTGCGTAATTGGAATTAGTAAAAACATAGATTTATTAATTAAAAAATTTAATTCATTTTTTTTTAGATTAGGATAATAATTAATAAAGTCGAATTGTTTAGACTTATCAATAGGAAAATCTGAACCTGTTAATACAAGTTTGATATTTTGGTGTTTTTTGAGTATTTTTGGAAAAATAGTATTAATAAGCAAATCAATTGCTAATTTATTTGGCTCATAAGAATAGTTCCCGGGATAAATTATAAAATTTTTAGGGTAAGGCTTTAAAAATTTTTTTATTTTTAATCGTTTTTTATTAATGCAATTTTCAAAAATAATCGATTTTGTATTATATAGTTTTTTTAATTTTTCTGCATCATCTTTTGATACCGCAGTCCCAACGTCGCATAAATTATATAATTTTTTTTCGATAATTTTACTTAAAAAACTAATAATAAAATTATTTTTTTTTTTTCGTAGAATATATTCAATATTGTGCGAATGGTAAATTATCTTAATATTTTTATTAAAAAATTTTATAATTTTTATTATTAAATAAGAATAGCCAATCCAACTTGCTCCTTCAACAATAACGGTTATTTTTTCATATTTTTTAGTTTTGGAAATAAATTTAAAAGCCAATATAAAAACATAAAATAATTTATAAATATGTTCAAAATAGTTTAGTTGATATTTTTCGAGGTATTTAAATATTGAATTTTTTTTTATTTGAAAAAAAAATTTTTTAATATTTAAAGACTCATATAAGCTCATTGTAACTTCAGCCGCTCCATGTCCACCAATGTCGGCTTCATAAAAACATATTACGGATATACATTCTTTGTATTTCATTTTTTTTGACTAATTGTGTTTTTGTTTAGTTTATAATTTGCAATAATTAAAATATATAAATATAAAATTCTTTATTTATGAGCATTAAAACATTTAATTTTACTTTTATTAAGATTTTAATTGTTTGTTTGCCTTTTTTTTTAATTACTGGCTCTTTCCTTTCTGATTTGTCATGTACTCTTATAGGAGTATTATTTTTATTACATTGTTCTTTTACAAAAAATTTCAAAGAATATAAAAATATTTTTTTTTTTTATTTTTTTTTAATTTTTATATATATCAATTTGAATTCTCTATTTTTTTCCTTTGACTTAAAAAAATCTTTAGAAACTTCTTTTGCCTTCGTTAGAATAATTTTATTTTTTTTTGCATTATCATTTTTTTTTAGAAAGTTTAATGTTTTAAAAAAATATTTTTTGTTCTCTTTTTTATTTTTTATTTTGATTTTATTAGTTGATTCACTTTATCAATTTTTTATTGGACATAATTTACTGGGAGTTGCACCCGTAGACAATTCAAGAATAACAAGTTTTTTTTCAAAACAAATAATGGGCAGTTATGTCTCAAGAATGTTGCCATTAGCTATTGGAATATGTTTTTTATTAAATTTTAAAACAAAAATAAATTTAGCATTAATATTTATTTGCTCAATTTTAATTATTTTAAGCGGTGAAAGATTATCTTTTACTTATTTATTTATGTTTATTATTTTTTATTTAATAATTGACTTTAATAAAAAATATTTTTTTTATTTTATTTCTTTATTTTGTTTACTATTTATTTTTTTATTTTTTTATAATTCGAAAAATATTGACAGAATTTTTTTGCATACATTTCATCAGTTAAATGAAAAAAGAAATACTGTAACATTTTTGAGTTATCGTCATATTTTGCATTATGAAACTGCTTATAATATGTTTTTAGATAAAAAATTAACAGGACACGGGTTAAAATCGTTTAGATATTTGTGTGATGATCCTAAATACAGCGTCAGTGATAAAATAGTAAAGGATATAAAAGAAATTGGAAAAGCAGCAAGATCTCCCATAGACGGAATCATCAATTTTACTAATAAAGTAAAAAATAATGTTTCAAACGTTGATGTTGTTTTAAAAAGTGACTCTGGTGAAATATTAGATCACATCCCAGCAAGCCATACATTTTATCCACTTGTTGTTAATGGATCTTATGTAAGTAAAGGAGAGCTTATTTTTTATACCTATGAATTTCAAAATGGATGCAATACTCATCCTCACAATATCTATCTTCAATTCTTATCAGAATTAGGATTTGTTGGTTTTGCTTTATTTGTATTTATGTTTTTTTATATTTTTTTCAATTTGTTATTACTAATTTTTAAGCATTTTAAAAAAAGTATTAGTATTAAAGAAAAATGCATGGCATCAATACTTTTTGGGTTATTTATAAGTATGTTTCCATTATTTCCATCCGGGAATTATTTTAATAATTGGTTATTAATTATCACTTATTTACCAATTGGTTTCTATATTTCACTTGTTAATAGAAATGATTAGTTACTTTTCTTTTATTATTATCATTAATCTTTTAATTTTTTATTTTTATGAACCAATAGCTAAATTGTATAATGTGTTTGATTACCCTGATTATGAAAGGAAAATACATATTCATCCGGTTCCATTATTAGGTGGGTTTTTTTTATTGATTAATTTAGGATTGATCTTATTATTAAATTATTATTTTATACTGATATTTGATAATTCGTATTTCCCATCTATAAAAAGTCTTTATTTTTTTTTCTTAACTATTTTTTTTTTTTTCCTTTTAGTTTTTTTAGTTGATAATTTTAATTTTATTGTAAATTTAAAATTAAAAATAAAAATTTATATAAATATTATTTTTTTTATTTTTTTAAAAAACATTTATTT